>JYMV01023889.1_pt1 | contig 25610 bp, 14 predicted proteins | sample 338911 | NCBI WGS metagenome assembly JYMV01 (sample SAMN03354496, study PRJNA234377) | hydrothermal vent metagenome | biome: Deep sea; feature: Hydrothermal plumes at the Eastern Lau Spreading Center, Western Pacific Ocean; material: Seawater | place: Tonga | collected 2009 | depth 2000 m m
CGTGGATTGGATTTCACGTCGGACGGTCGCCGGTTTGCGATCGCCTGTGCCGACGGATCATTACGCGTCTACGAGTTTTAACAGCAGGTTTTCGCTAAGTACTTCAACGTTCGCCTTCCGTTCGTGAATGCCTGTGGGTTCATGCTCCTCGGTCCGCGGCGGGACATCTTCCCGCTGAAGGGTTGCGGGCGTTGAGGTTTGTGCTCGCGTGGTTAAAACGTAATCTGCAAACGCAATCTCTACGTTGGCTACCTCAATGACCGGCGACGAGGAACCAGAGTTGCTGGTGCTCGCAGTTGGCCCGTTTGCCATGAGGTGTTCCGCTGCAAAGTAGTTCTCGACGCGATTAGTCCACACTTGGTCTTCCCCAGCAGAGGCTTGCTCTCCTTCGGCCAACAATCGATTCAATTCATTGATTGCTATTAGAACATCGATGGACGAAAACTGATTGTCGCGGCTGTTATCCCAGAACGGTGCCTGCATGCCGCCTTCACGATTTTCAGACAAGGTTCCCCCACCCACACTATTGAGCTCGTTAATTAGCATCAATGCATCGGCGGGAACCAATTGACCATCATCGTTGGTGTCGCCTGGCAACGCACCATTGAACCACTCGTACTGCGTCTGCATTTGAATGTCGACTTGGCCGATGTTACTGTCAACGTTGCCATCGTTGACAATGTAACTAAAGGAGTCCTCGCGATTGAAGTTCTCATTTGGAATGTACTGAAAGGACCCGTCAAGTTGCAATTCGAGCTGCCCAAACTGAGGTGCTGTGATGATGTCGAAATTGAGCAGGTTCACGTCAGGGTCTGTCACAAGATGGTACAAATCGTTGGCGAAGTCCGGAGATAATATCTCATTTTCTGATAGCGTGTATCGAGTGTTATCGACAATTGGAGCGTCGTTGATCTCATCAATGGTAAAGGAGAATTCTTCGATGAAGAATTGGTTGTCAATCAGCGTTGCTAAGTCGTTGTCATATCCACCATCCATTAGTTCAATCACGATGGCGCTTGTTCCGAATTGATTATCTGCGAAAGTGAAATCAATCGTGGCCACTGGGGCGCTGAGCGCATGTGTCGCAAGTGTGGTGACAACGTCTGTGTTGGAGCCAAAGACGCGGAGTTGGAATTCTTGAGATTCTCCAGTACCAGAGCTCAGTCCAGTTAATTGAAGTTGATACGAATCGCTGTCTTCTAGCACAATAATATTGGCAAGCGGATCTACCGTCGGAGGCAGGTCGGTGTGAGCTAAGCTTATGGTGTAAGCACCCGTCGATCCCGCTGCAGTGCCGGTCCCAGTAACCGCATCGTAGACACTGCCCAGTTCGCTATACCCAGTAATGCCGATGTAGTAGGTTTCATTTTCCGTGAATGAGTAGCTGAGGTAACTGCCGAGTCCGCCGGCAGGGTCGTCATCATTAATAGCTAGTTCAGTACCATTGGCGTCGAATAAACGCATGACCGTATCAGCACTCCACTCGTCAGGAAGTGTAGTCGATGTCATGTAATCGCCACTCTGCGTGGGGGTGAAACGATAGAGGTCAACGTCGTGGGCATCTAACGCGAAGGCATCGTCATAGCCGATTTCCGCAGTGAAATAGCTGCCCAGCCCTAAATCTAAAATTCCACTATGACCAATGCGGTTATCACTGAGCGTGTGATAAGCCTCGTCGGCATAAACATCCCATTTGATTTGATAGTAACCCATGTCCCCCGGTAATGCATCGCCGATCATAAAGGGGTCAAATGCCTGATTGCCCATTCCACTGATAGCCACGTAATAGGTTGTGTCGGCATTGGAAAGAAATTGTATCTTGGCGTCCCATTGCCCGTCGGTCACGAAATCCCAGTCCCGCTGGGCTATGTAATTCCCGTCTTGGTCAAACACCGTAATCACACTATCGAGTACATCGTCATTGTCCGTCAACGAATAGGAATCAATGTCGATTTCGAAAACACCGCTTGTGGATGAAGTCAGGGCGTAGAAATCAATGTCTTTGTCACTGACAACTGCCCAGTCAGTAGCGACGCCGTCCCAGTCAAAGTAAATAAATTCTTCGTACCAAGTACCCGCGTCTGGCAAATTCATCGCTTGATGGATAGTGCCTGATAAATCCTTGGACTCAAATTGAAACGAAACTTCGTACTTGCCTCCGACAGTGTTACGTCTACCGTCAACGCTCATCGGGTTGTAGACGTCGTTGCCGTAGCCGGAAACTCCAAAGTAGAGAACTTGGCCTTGAGTTAAATCGCCACCGAGCACAAAGCTGTCTCGAGTGTGCCCGTCGAAGTACTGGCGATCAACGGGATCATTAAACACTAGTCCAGGATAGGCGCTGTCAGTGTATTCGACTTGGTAGCCAAAAATATCAGTTTGCAGATTATCATCGCTATAAGTAATTTCGACGCCGTTGCCGTCAAAGACCCGTAAAAAGGAATCCACATAACCAGCGACGTAGGGCGTGTCGATATCAACTAAGATCGCTCCGTCATCGGGAACCACTATTCGAAAGAGATCGACATCTTGTGTGCCGACGTATGTTCCGTAATCCGCCCCGATAAGACCGTCAAATTGAGTTTGACCTTGGTTAAAAGAGACTTGCACCGCGGTATCCAGAAATCCGTTAAGGTCATCATTAGCCCAGCTAAAAGCTAGACGATAATATCCGCGATCCGCTGCTTGCCCCGAGCCGGAAACGTTGGGATCGTAGATATTGTTGCCTGAGCCACTGACACCGACATAGTATTGCCCAGCAGGAAGTGCTGCTTCGAGGTGAGAAAAACCGTTACCGGCGGTGTTGTCATCGATGGCGAGCTGATTTCCGAGATCGTCGAATAATCTCAATACCGTATCGGCGGGATCGCGACTGGCGTTCCACGGTGATGTTTCAAGGATGACAATCCCTGCGGAGGTAACTTCGAAGGAAAACATGTCGACATCGAAATCACCAATTTCAAATCGTCGCGCATCGGTACCAAGTATCCCTTTGAGGATAATTGCTTCATCTGGGCTATTGTCGTAGACACTCCAGTGCAGCGGCAATTCCGGTCCTCGGTATGCACCGGAAAATGTACTGTTAGGGTCACCACTGTTAGGCAGGTAGCGATTGGTCGGTTCGCCATTTCCTTCGACTAAGCTACGTACTTGTTCAATGGCATTGAGCACGTTGAGTCGTGGGTAATCGTTGTCGGTGTAGTTAAATTCGACTCCATCAATCGTAGTAATAGAGTTCTCATCATCGCCGTCATGTATCGTGTCAGCGCTGCTGCGTAGTATTGTTTGCACTTCACTAGTGCTTAAATACCGTCCACCAAAAGTCATTGCAGCGTCCTGCATTAACGCGATTGCTCCAGAAACCATGGGTGCGGCCATACTCGTGCCGCCCATTTCTTGTAAGTTATCACCCGGCACAGTGCTATTAATGAATGCACCTGGTGCGAAAATGACATTGTCGTGTTGAGGTGGTCGTTGACTGTAATGGATAATACGGTCGGCACCCGTGGTTACGTCGCATACATAATTCCCTAGGCACAGTCCGCCGCCTTCATAGGATTCCCAGACGGCGCCGACGACAATCGTGCTGTAGATTCCGGGAGCGTTAGCATTTTCGGACATGAAGTTGATGCCATTGCGATCAAAGCCGTATTCATTACCAGCGGCGCTGACGACACTGATGCCCAAGCGTTCCAGATTTAGTATTTCCTGATAAACGTCTTGAGTTACTGCAGCGCCACTAGCAGCAGTATTGAACATCCCACTGCCGAGCGACATATTCACGACTTTGATGTTGTACGCATGGTGATTTTCGCGAATCCACTGCAAGGATTCCAAAATATCGAGCCACGATGCATAACCATCGGATTCTGAGAAGACCTGTAAGGAAATGATATCGGCAGCGGTTGCAACGCCAATGTTTGGATCCGTAGAGGCAGCAATGCCAGCGACGTGCGTACCGTGATTTGATGAATAATAGCTCCCCGCTTGGCCATAGACTAAATCCAAACTGGTAACATAATTATCACGTAGCAACTCGTGGTTACCATCAACACCTGTGTCTATCAGGGCAATGCCGATTGCTTGACCATCGATTTGCTGAAAATCGGGTTGTCGCCGCATATCGTACAGATCGATCAAATCAAATGCGAACGAATGTGGGGTCACGCCCGCCAATACAATTCGCTGCTCCAGTGTTTCTATCCAGAGTTGGCTGAATTTTCGATTATGTTTGCAGGGAGAATTCATACGGATTGGTTGTCGCATAACTGTCGTCAAAATAGCGACAGACATGCTTGTTTAGCGACACTTTTTAACTGGGTTTGGTCAGTGTTATGTACAGTTTACCGCCTACTATAGGGACTGTACCTGAGAGCATTCGCTCGATATATAGAATATAAGCAATCGGTATGCCAGCATCGCGCCACGAATTGATGCGAAGGGGATCTTAGTTTCGAAACGGGTAAACATCGACTACGATTTACCACGAATTAGCGAGAGTTGCCGCGGATAAACGCGAGCAGATCGGCGACCTGTTGGGCGGTCATGTCTCGCACTTGTAGGTCAGGCATCATTGACTTGTCCTGCCGTTCGAAGAAGTCAACGTCCTGGGCGGGAATAATGAGTTCTTCCCCCTGTGCGTTAACAAGCACCAGCCGTTGGGCGGTCTTTTCCTTGAGTACACCGCCGAGAACGCGACCATCCACCGTTTCGATAACGTAGTGCGCGTATTTAGCGTCGATTTGCTTGGAGGGATCCAAAATACTCGTCAAGATTTCCTCACGGTTTAATCGCTTGCGAATGTCCTCGAAAGATGGGCCAACTGCCTTTCCGATTCGGTCTGCGGCGTCAATTTTATGGCAGTTCTTACATTGGATTCCATCCGTACTTAAGAAGAGTTTGCTGCCTCGACTTGCATCGCCGTCTAGTGCCAGGATCGTTGCCGGCACGACTAAGTCTCCCAAGCGTTTGGGAATCTGATTAGGTGCTAGAAATCGTTCATACAGGTTAAACTCAAACGGAGAAATTTCTGCGGTCTTAGTCGCAGCAAGTCTGAGGCGCTTGAGTGAATCGTTGTGGTTCTCAGTAGCGAGCAAATCCAAAACGCGATCTATCGCCATTGCAATATCTTGCTCGGATCTATTTGCCTGCGACTTGGCATCGACCGTAACGGTCAATTCAGTTTCCTCAGGAACTGGCAGCGTCTTGATCCATTCTTGTATGAGCCGAATGCCGCGGTGGTCAGGAATGCGAGATCCCAAGTGTGGCATGTGGCCCAAACCCATAACCGACAATCGATAAAGGATGACGCTGCCCGCAGCATCACCTGCTGATATCAATCGCGCGTCGGGGATTCCAAAGCTTCCGCGGGTAGGTCGATGGTTGACCAATTTTCGTTCTTCACCAGAAGACGAGAATCGGTAGTCTACCGTAGCGTTTCCGCCTCCAGAAGGTTGGTGGCAATGGGCGCAATTGACGTGCAAGTAACTGCGCGCAAGTGCTTCGCGGTCTGGGTTTCCCCAGTCGACCATTGGTTTGACTTGGTCAGAGATGCCCTCGGTTTTATTGGCGTTTTCAGCGCCGCCAATAGGTTTGGCATTACGGACAAATCCAGCGACGACCAACGCCTGTAACTGCGTCGGCCGTATCGAATCATTTCCAGTAAGGTTTGCGTGTAGTTGATCGCTGCGAAACGCCAGTACTGGTGAGCGTCCATTATGACACGTTACGCACTCGGTTCGACTGTGTAACCTCCAGTTGAGTGTCCGTTTACCACCCGGCACGTATTTGTCGGACGTATCGATTTTTAGAAAGTCGCCTTTGGCTGGAACTAAGTCTGCATCAGATTGATCGGCCCGCCATGCGTACGTATAGAATTGCCACTGTCCGTCCTGCATGAACATGACTTGAGTTTCCACTGGCCGGCGTTGCCGAGTTCGCAACTCGTTAATGAATATTGTTTTCGCGAGTACCGTTGCGGCAGGATATTGCATGCTGCCGTCTTTGAGAAGCATCACCACTTCATCCTCAGGAAGTGCGATAACATGTTCGCTCCAAGCACCATCGGCGTACTGTTGCATGGCGATTTTGTAAGCAACAACTCCAACTGCGGGCGTTGAGTTCTCGGTGAACAATCCCGTTTCACTAATAAGTCGCGGGAAGTCATCAGTTTGGGTTTTGACAGTGTTTTCATCGAGACGATAGAGTCCGCCGTCGTAGTCTAAGACGAGCAGTTCATTTGCCGAGGTTTCACCGAAACCAATAATCTTGAGGGGAGATTGCGCAATCTTCTCAAGTGATGTAAGTTCATTATCTTTGTTTGTAAGCGCCCAGAAAATGCCGGTGACGTAGTCGCCATATAGATACTTACCCAACAATTGTTGATGGCGGCCACGGTAAACCATGCCTCCGGTAATCGAGCGTGCTTCACTATGGTGATGGAAAGCGACGGGAGCGATGACTGGGCCTGGACCGGTTTCTATATCACTACGAACAGCCTGCGGACCTTCTGTAACACTCCAACCATAATTTCCTCCCTTAACGACGCGGAATACCATTTCCCAGAGTTCCCAGCCGACGTCACCCACCCATAATTCACCTGTGTCCTGGTCGAAACTCATCCGCCATGGATTGCGGAAACCAAATGCAAAGATTTCACCTCGGGCACCGTCCATGTTGACAAACGGATTATCCGGCGGAATCGTATATGGCAAAGCTTCACCACTGGTAGTTTTGGAATCATGGGAAATATCAAGTCTTAATATGCAAGAAAGGAGGTCATCCACGCCCTGCCCAGTGTTGTTGCCATCTGGCGGTGAAGGCGGTGCGCCATCGCCGGTGGAAATATATAAGTAGCCGTCGGGGCCGAATTTCAAACAGCAACCGTTGTGACCGCCGGATTTCCAGCGGAATAGTTCTCGTTCACTCGTCGGGTCAACGGTTGGTGGATCCTGATCTGTCATCGTAAACCGCGAAATGACACTGCCCGTGGGGTCATTGTTTGTGTCGATAATCATCATGTAAACGTGATGGTTGTCGGCGAAGTTGGGGTCAAAGGTAAAGGCGTAAGTGGCTTTTGCGTCTCGTGTTTTGCCTAGGTCTATTGCTAGATCCGCTGTCGTGTCCTTGTCAATGTTCTCCGGAAAACTATAAAGTTTGCCAGTTCGTTCTAGGACGTAAAGCCGTTTGTCCTGCGGGCCACGTGTAATCAAGACGGGTTGCTCGAATGTCAATTCTGGGTAAACCCGTGTTAATTTGAACGGCAGCGGCGGATCTGGACTGCCAGATATTGAACCTGCCCATGATTCTCGGGCGACCGTATCGTGAACGGCTGCCGCAAAAAGAGTTGACGTAATGGTGATGGCAATTAAGAGAAATCTTCCGACCATTGGGAATTCCGGCTACGAGTTGATGTTACAAGTGTGGATTTAATAGCCGTTCATTATACCGTTTTTCAGGAGGGAGTATTGAACACCAAATGAAATTGTAGCGCCGCAGCTAAACCACGGTTTTTTGTATCACCCGCCGGATTGAGATAAGATGCCACAACAAAGGCACATCAGCACCAAGATACCCACGCAAACGCCAACCGTAATTTTGATAATCTTCTTGGTTTGGTCCTGCGCCTCATCCTCTTTTACCGCGGTGGGTCTCCGTATGGGTCGTACGGGCGTGTGGTTCGAAAATCGTTTGGTTTGAGGTGCCGTCGACACTGCCCCTTGGGTTGGTACGTCTTTTAGAGTAGGCACGTCGCCAAGTACCGGAATGGCCGTTTGTATTGAAATTTCATCCTCAGAATCACTTGGCTGAGCGTCAGCGTGGTCTGCGGCAAGTTGCTCAAGCGGAGTTGGGGCTTCCATTTGTTCAGTGAAATTCTCAATCTCTTGGTTTACCGGTGTTGCCCCTTTTGATTCTAAGTCAAGGACTTCTTCTTCAGCTTGATTTGTCTCTGCAGGCTCAACCGCTTCTGGTTTTTCGTTATCCGCTTCCACTTCTGCAACGATGACCGGCTCTTCTGCAGGCTCAATGGGTTCCGGCTCTAGTTTTGCAGTCTCCGCTTCCACTTCTGCAACGACGTCCTGCTCTTCCGCGGGCGCTATCGCGTCATCCTGTTCCTGCGACGCCTCTGATTGTGCATCGCGTTCTGCCGCATTTTCAATGTTTTCGGTATTTGAGGCTAGTGCATCGGTTTCGTCCGCTGAATCAGACACTCCAACTGCCGAGTCCGGAGTAGATTCAGCGACTTCGTCCACAACCGAATCGACTTCTGTTTCAGCCACGATCGAACTACGACCAAGCAGCCCAAATTGCTTATAGGCAAGATCCCAGTCGCTAATTATTGCTTCGAGAACTCTCGTTTCGCCGTCGTTCCACGATTCAACCTCGCTGTTCATAGCCGTCGGCAAAAGAACTTTGACCCGATGTTCAGAGTCACTGATGTCGCCCGTGATGTAGTAGGCGTCGCGGTAGCCGTCTTCGCGAACATAACTATAATTCTTAGCGATTTTATCAATAACCACGCTGACACTATATGTAACGTCCTGATCGAGCTCGTCGATGGCTTTACGCCTGTCGTACGAAGAATCGATAGTAGCTAGCGCATTAAGTTGGTCAATAATCGGTGTCGGTTGGGCGTCTGTCATCTTTTTACTTTAACCTCGACTAAACTCATAATGAAGAGTTGTTTTTCATGGTTTTCGAGTTTTAACTTGCGGCTAGTGAACTACTGTTCGCTTGTTAGACTAGGATATTAACTAAAATACGACAGGCAGCACTATATTTGATTTTATCTATTCCTGGAAACAACCAACTTGAAAGCGAAACGCGACGATGAAGAAAGTTCGATTTGGTGTGTTAGGAACCGCAAAGATCGCCACTAAGGTAGGACAAGCAATCAAGGACGCCACAACCGCTGAACTTGTGTCCATCGGTAGTCGCAACCTTGAATCCGCAATAGCTTGGGGGCACCAGCATGGTGCACCGCAAGCTTATGGTAGTTACCAGGAAGTGTTGGTTGACGAAAACATTGACGCAGTCTACATCCCACTGCCTCCGTCACTGCACTGTGAGTGGACGGTGAAGGCGGCGGAAGCTGGCAAGCACGTCTTGTGTGAAAAACCAACCGCACTCAATTCCGCCGAAGTCGCCACAATGTTTGCAGCTTGCAAAGCCAATGGCGTACAGTTTATGGACGGCACGATGTGGTCGCATCACCCACGGACTATAGACATGAAAGCGGTTTTGAAACGTGGAAAATTGGGTCGTCTGCGACGTATCACCTCGGCGTTTACTGTCAATATCGCAGACACCCCTGAGCAAATACGGTTCAATCCGGATCTTGGCGGAGGAGCGATTTATGATCTCGGTTGGTATTGTGTTCGCGCCGCCTTGTGGGCTTTCGACGACATACCCCAGCGAGTTTACGCAACTGGCGAGTACCACCGTGGAGTCGACATCAATGCAGCGGTTATGATGTGGTTCAGCAACCAACGAACGGCAGCATTTGACTGTGGCTTTGATATGGGATTAAGAAAATGGTTCGAAGTGGCTGGTGAAGAAGGCAATTTGGTCTGTGACGATTTCCTCGCTCCGACCAATATTGAAGCCCCCCGTTTTTGGACCCATGACGACAGTGGTAATAGCGAGACGCACTTAAGTGCAGGCGTAGTCCAGCAGACCGAGATGATCCAACGGTTTTGTGAAATCGTAGGTGCAGGTGCATTAGAAGAACGGTGGTTCCGCGAGTCACTCGATACGCAGCGCGTCGTGGATGCCCTGTTAAAGTCGTTGAAGCAAAATAGAGAGGTTGAGGTCGAAGATGCCTGAATGAATGGTAGCGGAACTTGTCGCAGGCTTAGCAGCATTGGATTTTAGAGAGGTTGATCCAAATTCTGCGTAAACATTACGTTATAATGATTAAGGTAAATTCCCTGTTTTTGTTTTTGGAGTTGAGATGAAATATTCTGCGTTGATGTTATTGTTATTTCTGAGTTGCGGCACCTGTGTGCAAGCTCAGCATGAGGTCTTGTTGCATGGGAAAAATGGTCTAGCGATCGTTAACAAAGCTGGTGAAACGACTTGGCAAATGCCCTTTGGTGGAATCCACGACATTCATGTTCTTGAGAACGGCAACATTATGGTGCAAAGGAATATGCACGAAATTGTCGAGATTGACCGTCAGAGCAAAAAAATCGTTTGGTCGTACAACTCACGCACTGAAAACGGTAATCAAGGTAAGGCCCTCGAAGTGCATGCATTTCAGCCCCTCGGAAATGGCAACGTGATGATCGCTGAATCTGGTGTGGGCAGGATTATCGAAGTCAACCGAGATGGGGAAATAGTAAAAGAAACAAAGCTAGTCGTTGACGCCTCCCATCCACACCGGGACACCCGCTTGGCTCGAAAAATCAAGAACGGAAACTATCTTGTCGCGCATGAAGGTGATGGGAAAATACGAGAGTATGATTTTGATTCGGGTAAAGTCATTTGGACATACAATGTACCGTTGACGCAAGAACGCGCCGGTGGTCATGGACCTAAGGCATACGGGAACCAAGCGTTTTCTGCTGTGCGTCTAGAAAATGGAAATACACTCATTGGATGCGGCAATGGGCATGCGGTATTAGAGGTAACACCACAGAAAAAAATTGTGTGGAAGTTGACACAAAAGGAGTTGTCGGGAATTGTATTTGCTTGGGTTACCACGCTCGAAGTGTTGCCTAACGGCAATTACGTCATTGGCAACTGCCACGCTGGTCTGGGACAACCGCTGTTGGTCGAAATCAATCCAAAGACGAAAGATATCGTTTGGACCTTTGATCGCTACGACGATTTCGGAAATAATGTATCCAATTCGTTGCTGTTAGATGTCGCAGGAAAGTCGAATCGTTAGTTGCGTATCACCTATTGATTGATTTCAAAAGTAAGCGTTAGTTTCTTCGCGAAGTCCTTCGTTTCGGAGCTGAGGTCAACTTCAAATGGTCGTTCGAGGTTGTTACCGGCTAGATCCTCTAATCGCGGGTTGAGCGCGATAGTATAGTCTCCTGCGGCCCACGGTTTGCTAGGGAATATCTTGACACGAGTTCCATCCCAGTCAGCTTGTTGTGAAAATTCAATAAGCTCTTCATTGTTGGAGCAAGTGGTGATGGCTTTCCCAGCGGTTGCGAAGTCGAGCATTTCTCCAAAGGAAATAATAAGGGGCTGTAGCGTATCTACCGTCGGCGGTGTCAACTCCCATTTGTTGGGGTCGGGTTGTTCATGATCTGCATCGACGGCCGTAAAGTAGTACCTTTTTTTGACACTAAGGTCTAATGGTTGGCCCGCTTGTGTTTTCCATTGAGGGTCAATTAATAGGAAATAGTTATGGCCGGCGGTTAGTATACCCCCCAGATCTTCGTTTAAATTAACTCCGGTCTTTTGCCGCCCCGGATGAAACCACAACGTAAGTCGTCTGTTTTGTTCATCCCATAAATCGATGTGGCGAAATGGGCGCGGCACAAGTTCACCAGTACGTAAATCTTTCAGTGAAAAATGCTCCCATGATTCAGTGGGTCGCATGGGTCTGCTGAAATGGATATAGAACTTTAGGTGGTTCGCAGGTAGTTGAGATTCATCAGGTGGGCAAATGAGAATCTTTGTCGTATCCGTGTCTGGGTACCAAAACGAGTGGTCATATTCAGTGATCTGACCGTCAACGAGCTGCTGGGCTGCATATAAAATGTCTTCTGATACTCGTTGGTGTGGGGTGAAAATCAAAAAGGAAGGATCGTCGTCATGATCATAACTATACTCACCAGGCATTGGCGTAATCGTCCTCGTTGCTTTGTGGTAGGGTCCAAAAATAATAATTTCAGACGGCGCGAGGTTTTCTCCCGCCTTACCGAGTGACACGAGTTCAATAGATGCTCGCGCTATGCCCCGCTCGACCGATACATAAGGCGCGTCTGGTGTGAGTGGCGGATCCGGACAGCCTGTCAGGATGCAGCAACAGCAAAGAAATACAGCCAAGCATACCATCCGTATCGTTTCGGATGGCTGCCGGTCGTTGCAAGTTCCGCACATGTATCGTGTCACATTGAGTCAAAGGGGTGCTGTTGAAGCAAACAAATGTAAATCGCCGGCGGCACTAGGGTAGCTCTTTGACTTCCAGATCCAACGCGCCCTTGTTCTCTCGCAAAACTACCATTTCACGGTTGTTTAATTTGGCGACATGACGGACGAAGAACAACGCTTCAACAACTTCGATGCCTTCAGGACCCGCTTGCTTACTGACGTCCCGTCGAGCAGCATCTACGTTTACTTTACTTGACGTTAGGTAACTCATGTCCACCCGCACTCCCCAATACTGGCTCGGCCCTAAGGGTCGTTTTTCATGATGGAAACGATCCGTGTTGGTAATCAACCACTGCTTACCGTCTTTTTCGTAGGTGAACATGTCGATTGGTCGGTTACCGCTTCCTAGTTCGACGACACTAGTCCCTCTGATTTTACTGTCCTTGGCGATGTCAGATATTTTGAACTTTGCGATGGGCGTGCAGTTAAAGGAACCAACGACATAATCTTCACCACCCTCGCGGTAGGGAATAAAAGACTGAATGGGTGCTCTGGTTTCCCAGCGGCCGTGTGCCACGTGATAGGTCTCTGTACTGAATGCGTCACCGGATTTTCCGTGTGTAAGTGGCAGTGGCAGAGAGAATATCTTGCTAGAGAATTCTTCGTTACTCTGGCCGGCAGCGAGGACTCGACCTTCTGTATACTCAACGCCTGAGATGTTTCGAATCGTTGATCCCTCACCAACCGGTAAAGGTACTCGCACGAAGCGAGTGGTGGTTAAATCCAAAATCGTTAGTTTTCCGTCCTCATCAAACGTAATGATGGCGGACGTGTTGTCTGTTTTGCGAATCGCTGAGACATATATCATGCCGCTTTCGGGATTAACAGCCATGTCGGCGATGGAGAGTTCAGCAGTCGAAACTCCGAGAGCAGTCGCGATCTTCTTGTCTACGTCGTTTACTCGACTCTTGAGTTTCTTGACCGGTCCGGTGTCGCCGGTCTCGATCGCGATCACAGCGCCACTACCAATGTCGGCGATCAACAACACGCCATTGGGTGCAAAGCTCATCCGTCCAATACGCTTGATGGTGACGGTCCCAGTTTGAACATCCGCAAGAATAGACTTGGATGTTTCAGCGGTTAGATCTGTTTGTAACGCTGGTGTGAAAAAGAACGCTGAGCATAGAAATAAAATAGCGGTAAAGCGAAAGGATGGTTTGCGGATCATAACGGGACTCTCTTGTATTAGGTGAAGGTGTATACATAAAGGATACAAACAATTCCAGCGCTTTGCACGCACTAACTACTCCGGTAGAACCAAATACCAGATAACCGGACGAGCAATGTCATACTCGGTATACTGTATTAGTAATTACCTAACCTTACACTTGTTATGGACCCCTGCCATGTCACCGACGATTAAACGCTTTTTACTTACGCCTGTCGTGTTGGGCCTTCTGGCAACGACCGCATCGCAACTCGATGCTCGAGAGCCTACCGATAACCCAAATATCATTTTTATTATGGCCGACGATCTCGGTTACGGAGACCTCGGTTGCTACGGACAGCAAACGATTAAGACTCCAGTGTTGGATAAAATGGCGGCGGAGGGTTTACGATTCCGCAATTACTATGCGGGTTGTACCGTATGTGCTTCCAGTCGCAGTGTCCTGATGACCGGCCAGCATATGGGGCATACGTGGGTCCGAGGTAACGCTGGTGCCGACGCAAGTATTCAGACGCTGCGTCCGGAAGATGTCACTGTTGCTGAACTGCTTAAAACGGCCGGCTACAAAACCGCTCTCTGTGGTAAATGGGGCCTTGGTGACGATGTGCTCGGGAACACGGGTCTACCCCAAGACCAAGGATTCGATATTTTTTACGGATACCTGAATCAAGTTCATGCACACAATTACTATCCTGAATTTTTGTGGCGAGGAAAAGAAAAGGAAAAACTACGTAATGTCGTGCAGGGCTCGGGAAGAAAGTACGGTAATTTTGAAGGTGGTTGGGCAACCACTCGGATTGATTACAGCCATGATCTGGTTGTTGCCGAGGCTCTCAAGTTCATTAATTCCAGTAAAGAGTCACCGTTTTTCTTGTATCTTGCGTTAACTATTCCCCATGCAAACAACGAGGGTTCACGCGGAACAGGTGACGGCCAAGAGGTTCCTGAATACGGCATCTATGACAAATTAGATTGGCCTAAGCAGGATAAAGGACAAGCGGCCATGATCACGCGGATGGATCGTGACATCGGTACGATATTACAGTTGTTAAAGGACCTGGGAATTGATAAAAACACCGTTGTGATGTTCACCAGTGACAATGGTCATCACAACGAAGGCGGGCATAACACCGCTCGATTTGATCCTAATGGACCTCTGCGTGGTATGAAGCGAGATTTGTACGAAGGTGGCATTCGCGTGCCGCTCATTGCACGCTGGCCAGGGCAAACCAAGCCGAATACGATTTCAAATCATATTGGCTATTTTGGAGACCTGATGGGGACGGTCGCTGAACTGGCAGGTGCGCAGGCACCGCTGGAATGCGATACAGTCAGTTTTGCGCCAAGCTTGCTAGGACAACCGGCTAAACAACATTCACACGCCTATCTGTATTGGGAGTTTTATGAGCGTGGTAGCAAGCAAGCTGTACGCGCTGGCGATTGGAAAGCGATCCGTATGCCAATGTTTACCGGTAAAACAGAACTCTATAACTTAGCTCAGGATCTCGGCGAAGCTAATAACTTGGCCGACCAACATCCGGAGATTGTAAGTCAGATGGAAGCAATGATGAAAGATGCACATGCTCCCAGTCCTAACTGGAAACCAAGGGGAACGGTTAGCCCTAAACAGCCGGAACCTGGGGACGGCAAACCGAGGTTCTAGTTATTGGTAATGTTGCCACGCCAGCGGGGACTATTGTTGTACACAAACCAGTCGTTCGCGGTGCTCACCACTGGTTTCGTCGATCACACGAAGAAAGATTTGCTTGCCGCTAAAGGCTGGAGTCGACATGTGGCCCGTGCCAAGTTGATTTTTGGATATAACGTCCACCCCGACACTTGTAGGTTTAAGCACCCACGTCATGCCTGTTTCACTGGACGCGTAGATATGACCATTTGCTAGGATTGGGCTAGCGCTGAATTTACCACCAAGACGTTGCTTCCAGACTTCCTCGCCAGTTTCCTTTTTCCATAAATAGGCAATGCCGTCGTCGGTAACCGTAAACAGATGATTCGTTAATACCAGTAGTGATGGGACATAAGTCCGCACGCTATTTTTCCAGACGAGTTTTCCACTGCCATCGGCCAACCAGCACCAAGTTTCCCGTTTGGGATAACCGCCGCTCGCGAAAATGTATTTGCCGTCCGTGGCGACATTTCCAACCACTTCTTCGGTGGTTCCATCATATTCCCAGTTAGGTTTTCCCGTGTCTGGGTTGTAGCTAGCAATGATCTCACAGCCAGCCATCAACAACTCATCCCGCCCGTTGAGACGATAAATCGTCGGCGAAACATAGTTAGGGCATTTGGGCCGAGGTGTTTCCCAGATGATCTCCCCGTTTTGCCGATTAACGGCGGTGAGGAGTCCGCCACCGGCAGCCTTGTTGTCTGCCGCTAAAATCACCATACCTTTATATAAAAGCGGTGATGCGCCAAATCCTTGATGCGAAGCGAAACCATTGTAAACATGTTCCCACACCAATTCTCCTTGTAGTGTCAGTGCCACGGTGAGGATCTTCTTGTCTCGGAAAAAGCTCGTGTAGATTTGTTGGCCGTCGCAACTAACGCTACTAGAGGCAAAAGAATTCTTCTTATTGTTGTGATCAAAATTTCCCTGATAGAGCTCTTTGTTCCAAAGTAAGTCACCTGTTGATCGTTCAAAGCAGAGTACGTGCTGAGTTTGTTTTACTTCGTCCGCAGTCGTCAGAAAGACACGATCGCCAACGACCGAGGGTGATGAATGCCCACGACCAAGAATCTCGGCCTGCCAGCGAATGTTTGTCTTGTCGTCCCAAGTGAGTGGAGGTTGTGCACTCGCAGCGGCAATTCCATTATGGTTTGGTCCTCGCCACCAACCCCAATCAGTATCATCGAGTTTTGGAAAACGTTCCGCTGCTGATACTGATACGATAAAGAACATCAACAGGGACAATGCTGCAAGTAATGATTTCATGTTGAAAGTTCGCTCAATAGGTGTGCATGGTATGGAAGCCGTTGATTTCGGTTCCGCTGGTTTGTCGTCGCGTAGTTAGGATAATATAGGTTTTACAACTTTGCCATGGACGTCGGTCAATCGAAATTCACGCCCTTGAAATTTATAGGTGAGGCGTTCATGGTCGAGTCCTAGTTGGTTGAGGATCGTAGCTTGCAGGTCGTGAACGTGGACGGGATCTTTTGCTGTGTTGTAACAAAAATCATCCGACTCGCCGTATGTCATGCCGCCCCGAATTCCGCCGCCCGCCATCCAGAGGCTGAAGCAATAGGGGTGGTGGTCCCGACCGTGTTGTTTTTTGTTGTGCATGTCACCTTGGCAAAAAGGCGTCCGTCCGAATTCTCCTCCCCAAATGACGAGCGTGTCTTCCAGCAGTCCGCGTTGTTTCAGGTCACGTACTAATCCAGCGGCTGGTTGATCAGTATCTTTTGTTTGCACTGAGAGTTGAGTTGGCAGGTTATTGTGTTGATCCCAGCCCGCATGCATCAATTGTATGAAGCGGACACCTTTTTCGGCCAAACGTCGAGCCAGGAGGCAGTTTTGTGCAAAGGAACCTCGCCGCATAACATCCGGTCCGTAAAGGTCAAGGATGTGTTGCGGCTCCGTGTTGATATCCGTTAAATCTGGAATAGACGCCTGCATGCGGTATGCCATTTCGTATTGTGTAATCCGAGTTAAAATCTCGGGGTCTCCTATCTCTTGTTGCCGCAAATTATTCAGCGCGGCGAGGTCATCCAACAACGATTTCCGTAACTTGCGATCGATACCATTGGGATTCGATAAGTACAATACTGGGTCGCCGTTACCTCGGAATTTGACGCCTTGGTGATGGCTAGGTAAAAACCCAGATCCCCAATACCAGTCGTAGAATATTTGACCGCAGCTCAGTTCACGGTCGACGCTAGTCATTGCACAAAACGTGGGAAGTTCATCGTTGGCGCTGCCCAGTCCATAGGATAACCATGAGCCGAAACTTGGACGACCAGGCATCTCGCTGCCAGTCAGGAAGTAAGTGATTGCCGGTGCGTGGTTAACAGCTTCGGTGTGCATTGACCGGACTAGACAAATATCATCAGCAATACTGCCCATGTGGGGAACGAGTTCACTCATCTGTGTGCCGCATTTGCCATAGGGTTGGAACTTCCAAGGGGTCGACAGCACCTTTTGCTCTTTACCTTGAGTCATCGTAGACAATCGCTTGCCCTGCTGAATCGATTCCGGTAATTGCGTGTCATGGAACTTTGTCATGCCTGGTTTGTGATCAAACAAGTCGACATGAGAGGGTGCACCATTTTGAAACATGTAGATGACACGTTTTGCTTTAGCGGGAAAGTGAGGTGCTCCCAAATCGGTCGCTGCTGGTATTGATTCTGATGTTCCCATGAGCGACGACAAGGCAGCGATTCCAAGTCCCGTACCGGTGTTGCCGAAGAATCGGCGGCGGGTTAACTGTTGGCTGTATTGAGTGATTGGGTCAGGGGTCATGATAGTCGCTAGCCGAGGCTATTCTCGAGTAAGGAATTCATCCGTGTTAAAAATCATATTGGCGATGTTTGTGTAAGTTGCAAGATCTATCAGATCTTGATTGTCGAAGGGGTCTAGAGTTTGTTCGTAAGGCTTGTCGCCAATTTGAAGCAGTTCTTTACATTTCTCTGGTGAATCTTGATAGTAAGCGTGAGCTGTAGTGAACATTCGTTGCAAGATGGCTTTCTCTGTCGCAGTTTCTTCACGCAGTAACGCCGCGCGGAAGAGATATTCCAGGCGACGCTCGTGCTGATCGTGTAGTTGCATTACCCGTTGCGCGAAGACTCTAGCGGCTTCAATATAAGTGATATCATTTAATGTTGTTAACGCATGCAGCGGAGTATTCGTCCGCGCTGTGCGGACGTTACAGGTTTGTCGGTTGGCTTCATCGAACATGTTAGGTGGTCCCAGCGAACGACGCCAAAACGTATAGAGGCTGCGACGATACAAGGCATCGCCTGAATCTTGTTGATATTTGATTTTTCCAAAACTAAAATCGGCCCAGAGACCCTCGGGTTGGTAGGGCTTGACCGAAGGGCCTCCAAGTTTGGTCACCAACAATCCGGAAACCGCGAGCACCTGATCTCGAATTGTATGCGACGGTAGCCGGAATCTAGGGGAATGGGAAAGCAATCGATTGTAGGGATCTAGCTGTTGTGCTGTGACGGACGTGTGAGAAGATTGGCGGTATGTGGCGCTCATTACCATCGTCTTGAGTAAGCGTTTCACGTTCCAGTTGTGTTCTTGGAAATCGGCGGCTAGCCAATCTAGCAGTAGTGGATGGCTCGGTAATTCACCTTGAGTCCCAAAATCCTCGGTTGTTTTGACGATGCCGCTGCCGAAGATCTGTTGCCAAAACCGGTTGACCGTGACGCGTGCGGTGAGCGGGTTACGAGTCGATGTGATCCACCGAGCCAAGGCGAGTCGATTTCGCGGGGCGTCTTTCGCAAGTAGACCCAGACTGGCTGGGGTACCGACTTGCAGTAGTTCGTCATTTAAGGGTGAATCATATTGCCCCACCGTTAGTATCTTAGTTTCGCGAACCTCGCCACGGTCACGCATCACCATAGTTTGTGAGAAACTAGCCCGCATCCGCTGTTGCTCGGTTTCTAATAGTACTCGTTGTTTGCGAGCGTTAACGTAAGCGTCCGTGTGTTCTCGGTGATATTGTGCAACCAGTTCCGTTTCAGCAGCATTCCAGTTGCCGGCGGGCTTAGCAAGAACGGACGCGATTTGTGATGGTGGAGCATCGTTTGTTTTTAGGGTTGGTTTAGCATCAGTCGTGGTGGCGAGCCTAAAATATCCCAATGTATGTTTTGCATGTTTGGATTGATGACGCAGGGTAACGGTTAGTTGTTCGCCTTGTGCCAGTGTCAGTGGTTCCGCTAGATAAAAAATTGCCTGCCGATCGATGGATGTCTTCAGGTCACCGTCCCAGATGGCCCAGCCAGATTCGGCACTAGGGCTGAGCGTGTGTTTGACATCAAATGAGCTTTGCGTGAAATCAGCAACGGCGTCTTGTATCTTCAGGGGCCGTGGTTTTTTATCAGGGTGAGTCACCGTTAGCTCAAAACTGGTTAGCACGAAGTTGGATGCTCGTCCTGGGCCATTGAATTCGAGTCGTTCATGTGTGGTGGGTTGCAGTCGAATCGCCTTGATGTTTTTCTGCGGTTGGTCAATCACGATGGTGTAATCGTCTTTGTCAGGAAGCTTGCCGGTAATAAGCACTCCGCCGCCTGAATCAATACTGGTGGTTGCACCTGCAGAACTGGTTGCCTTAAGGGGAATCAGAGTGTTCCAACCCAGGAAGCGCTCATGGTGTTTATGTTCTGCTTGCAACGCCTGGATCCACTCGGTGCGAGCTTGCTCTTCTTTTTCAGCAGGCAGTCGCGCGCTGCCTGTAGCGTTTGCCAATTCTCGTTTGATGGAATCAAATCGTTGCCGTTGTGTGGCTGTGGGAACTTTTAGTACAGGGTTGGCATCGCCCCCAGCATCCACTCGTCCCGTTTCGTCGATATTATTAAAGAACGCATACATCTCGTAATATTCACGTTGCGTAAGTGGATCGTATTTGTGGTCATGACAGCGAGCGCAACCGACGGTAAGTCCCAGCCAAACGGTTCCTGTCGTCTCAGTACGGTCAAAAACATATTCCACGCGGCTCTCTTCGGCGATCCGGCCACCTTCCCCGTTGAGGGGGTGGTTACGATTAAATCCAGTTGCGATTCGTTGGTCTAGCGTTGGTGACTCCAGTAGGTCTCCCGCTAGTTGTTCAATGGTAAATTGGTTAAACGGCATGTTGTCATTGAACGCATTAATGACCCATGTTCGCCAGAAATGACTCGTTCTTGTACGGTCGCCTTGATAGCCATTGGTGTCAGAATACCGAGCGGCAACTAACCAATTCCACGCCAAGTGTTCGCCATACTCCGGTTGCGCCAATAAATTGTCGACGATTTGTTCGTAATGTTCGGCTGTAGGATTCGCTAGGAAAGCTTGAGCTTGTATCGGCGTTGGGGGGAGGCCGGTTAAATCGAGCGTTAGTCGTCGTAATAGAGTTGCCGCAGGAGCAGGGGTTGAGGGTTGAAGTTGAGCCGACTGCAGCTTGGCTACTATGAAGTGGTCAAGCGGGTTGCGTGCCCATTTGGCAACGCGTTTTTTGAGCTGGGGGACTGCGGGCTTAACGAGAGGCTGTAGTGACCAGTGGCCGGAATAGTTTGCGCCTTGTCGGATCCACTGTGTGAGCAAGTTAATTTGCGCAGAGCTTAAGTTGCGATTGGAATCCGGAGGCGGCATTTGTACATCGGAATCCGTGGTAGTAATTCGATGAATCAGTTCGCTAGCGGCGGGACGGTGTTGAATGATCAGCGGGGGATCACGCTGTTCGGCGAGCCCAGCTTGCGTGTCGAGACGTAGATCGGCTTGGCGTGTTTTGGCATCGGGACCGTGGCATTGATAGCAGTGGTTGGCGAGGATGGGACGAATGTCGCGATTGAAATCGATCGACGTATTATCGTTGTTTGCCAACAATGTTGCCGCGCCCGTTATGAACGTCGCGGCTGCAATTACGAGCAGTGCCGAGAATTTTCGAGGCTGATAATAGGTAGGCATGGGAGGTGCGTTCACTTAACTGTTGTTGCACGAAGAAAGGAAGCGGTTCGTCGAATTACTGATTTACTCCAATAACGGCTACGATCTATTTTACACGATTAAATCAATGATTCCAACGATGGCAATGCAGCAATTAATGTGGCTGTCACCACGACGGTTAACAATACCGAACCAGCCAACAATAGCAACAACTCAGTGCCGAGTAACTTGAATACCAGTAAACGTGAACAGCCAAGCAATCTCATCGTCTCCAGATCGTGTTTCCGGACAATGAGAGATTGAAAAACAATCACAGCAATCAGCAATAATGTGACGGCTCCAAGCAGCAGAAAAATCCTTTGCAAAATTGTGTTCATTTGAAAGACGTACCGCATAATCGTGTTGATTTCCACGTCGGGACGCAATACTTGCAGGGACTTGTGGTTAATGTACTTTCCCTCCAATACAACTTGATCCCGAAGTGTGTTAGGCCATATTAGGACTGCTGTTATCGGATAGAGATTGCGATTGCCGTGAAAATGAATTTTATGTCGATTGGTCTCGTCTATTGTTTGGATGGACTTGTTAGGTCGGTGTCCATCGGTCGCATCGGCTAGCACGGAACTATTTGCCGCGGCAGTTCCTTGATCTGACATGTCATGACCGTGGCCATATCCATCGAGGATCCAGGCCGTATCGAGTGACACAAAGACTGCTCGATCGTCGGGCGTGCCGGATGGCTGCAGTCGACCGACGACTATCAAACTAAGTGGTGGGGGTGCACTGAGATCAAAAGGATTGGAGATGTCAGTATGTATGACATCATTGCTAACGTTGACGAGTGCGCCCACAACGCATTCACCCGCTTGAGCGAACAGTTGTCCGGACTGGAGGTTGAGATCGCGAACAGTGAAGTAGTCTCTTGTTGTTCCAATGACGGGGGTTGCTTGATCATTGGCAGTGTGAAGTAGGTGAACTGGGATACAGCGCAGCGACTTATTTGCTGTGATATGTGTCACGTCTTGCCACTGGAGCGGCGGCAGAGATTCTCCGAGAAAATACTGAACCTTGAGGACCGTGTCGAAGCGACTTCCTTGAGGCGATAGCATGACGGGAGGGTTGCCGCTGCGCGTGTACAGCGTCCGTAAGTATTGACTTACAATGTTTGACGTGACGATGGGTAGACTGACCGCCAATGAAATTGCGATGAGGATAGCCGCTGACTGTTTGCGGTGAGAGGCTAGATAGGCCCCAGCGAGTCGTATGATGGCGATGGACGGAATCATGATGCCGCCGTTTCCATTAAAGAATCCAAGTCTACAACCTGCTCAAATCGATTAATTGAATCAGCATCGTGGGTGACGGCGAGCACTGTGGCATCGTTGGAGCGTGCTTCAGAGTTTATGAGATCCCAAATGATATCGCTGTTTTTGCGATCCAGATTGGCGGTAGGTTCGTCGGCAAAAATAACCGCAGGGTTATGGATTAACGCTCGGCAAACAGCGACCCGTTGCATTTCACCGCGGGATAGTTTGATAACAGGGCGATCCAACAGATGCGCGATGCCCACTCGGTTAGCCAGTTCGTCAAGTCGAGCGATTGCCGGGCCGCGGTCACGCTTACTTCCTAGAGTTACGCCCAACAGGATGTTGTCACGCAGGCTCAAGTATTCAACCAGTCGGAAGTCCTGAAAGATAAACCCACACTCTCGATTTCGGAAATCCCGCATCGCCGTGTTAGACAGTTCCGACAGTCGCTGACCTTTGATTGTGATCTCGCCAGCTTGAGTTCTTTCAATTCCCGACAACAGGCGCAGCCATGTGGTTTTACCGCAGCCACTTGGCCCAGTAATGACACAGTGCGCCCCAACAGCAACTTCTAATTTCGGGAAGGCAAGCCTGAACTCCGAGCCTGGATACCGAAAAACCAGATTCTCGGCGGTGATTATCGGTTTGGTGTTTTGCATGGCTGAGAGTTTAGGGCACTGTGAGGCTAGCAGATTGGCACGTTGCGTATGACCTTGATTGTAATGGCTACCCTGTGTGAAGACCAATGGTCAGCAATCTGCGTTTTCACATGCTCTGTCGTATTTTGCTAATATAGAAAGACAGAAATAGAATGAACCAAACGTGTAAACGGAAAAACCGATGCGAATTATCTATACAGTGTTGATGGTTGGATTGACTCTATTTGAGTTCGCCGGCGGGGCAAACGCAGAGCAAATAGCGACCGGCATCAAGTTTACTGCGGGTGCAGTAAACTCGGTACATCTGCAGGGAACATCCAAATCGGCAATCGTATACGGTGTTGCTAATGATGCGCGACCAAATGTCGATTTTCTCTTGTTGTCCCACCATCGCCGAGATGTACTATGGGCAGCCCGCCCGTTGGTGGATGCTGGTGCGAAAGCGATTGCACCGTTGGCAGAAAGGTCGTTGATAGAGACGCCGGAGGAGTTTTGGGAGGGATTTCGTACAAAACGTTTCCATGATTACGCTCAGCAATCGACAAAAATATTGGATCGTGCGCTTGCCGTTGAGCGATGGGTTGTTGCCGGAGATGAGATCGATCTCGGTGGAATCCAGTTACGAGTTATTGAAACGCCAGGGTTTACTCGAGGTAGTATTTCCTACGTAACGGACATTGACGACACTCGTATCGTGTTTACCGGCGACATGATTTATGCTCCCGGAAAAGTGCTCGATCTTTACAGTTTTCAAGATGCTATCGCTGAGGCCAAAATTGGCGGTTATCACGGCTACGGTGGGCGGCTGTCTGCCCTTGTTGCGAGTATTGACAAAGTGTTAGCGCTCAAGCCAGATGTTCTCGTGCCTCTCCGTGGAGAAGTTATGCGGCGACCTACCGCTGCGTTGACACGATTGAAGTTGCGGGTTCAGCAACTTTACAGAGATTATCTGTCGACAACAGCGTTGAACTGGTATTTCAAACAGGAAAGAATGACGTTGAGTGCCAAGGGTATTCTTGACGAAAAGCAGGAAGTGTCGTTGATGCCCTACAGCTTGCACGAAGAAACGCCGGAATGGATTTGGGTTCGCGGAACTAGTCGTTTGGTGATCGCGGAAAATGGTCATGCCATGCTTATTGATTGTGGCAACGATGGTGTGATTGACGCCGTGAAGGATCTCATTGAGCGCGGACTGGTAAAGCAAGTTGATTCTATCTTTGTCACACATTACCACGACGATCACACCAATTCAGTTCAAAACGCAGCTGAGTATTTTAAGTGCCCCGTTCTTGCGGTAGCTAATTATGTCGATATTCTTGAGAATCCGGGTAGCTACCATATGCCCTGCCTGCACCACAACCCCATCAAGGATATTGTGAGCAAGCAAGATGGCGAGACGATAATGTTTCACGAGTTCAAGATGACGTTTCACGTATTTCCAGGGCAGACTTTTTATCACGGAGCGTTACTCGTAGAAAAAGATGATCACTTACCCGTCTATTTTATAGGCGATGCCTTTTCACCTTCGGGGATGGACGACTATTGTGTGCTCAATCGTAACTTAATGCACGAAAATGACGGGTACCTAATGTGCCTTGATCGAGTGCGTAAACTTGGTAACGAGTATTGGTTGATCAATGAGCATATCCCTCACATTTTTCGATTCACCGAATCCGAATTGAATTACTTAGAGACACAGTTTCGAAAACGGATCAAGACCGTTAGCGCGTTGATACCATGGGATGATCCCAATTACGGTGTCGATGAGCAGTGGGCGATGATTTATCCCTATGGCAGTACGGTTAAAAAGGGTGAGATTCGAGAGTTCGAAATTGTATTTACCAATCACTCTTCGCGCAAGCGACGATACGATGTGAAATTGCGAATTCCAGCGGGGGCGAAGATGGTTAGTCTTGAAACTTCAACCGTGATTGCTAGTGGAGCACTTGGAGGCGTTCGTGCTAAAGTGCAAATGCCAAGCATCGAGGGGACCTATTTGATTCGCGTGGATATTGCTTCGCAGGGAATCGATGTTCGAGACTGGATTGAAGCGCTGGTGGTGGTTCAATGATAGTTCGCCGTGGTTGTACAAACTGTATGTATTTCTCACATTCTCAAGCAGATGTCCACGGTCTCCTGTGGCTGCTGCTGGCGGTTGTTTGTGTGCTGGGGGCAGTTGTGCCTGTGTCCGCTCATCCGATTTCCCTCACCGATGCTGTAGTTGACGTTCGTATGGATCATGTCCAGATCAAGCTTGGTGTGGCTATTGAGGATTTGGTTCTGTACTACGAACTTCAGGCTAACAGAGAATTCAAATATCCAGCGGACGAACTGCGAGAAATGGCTAAAGAGCATCAGTCGTTTATTCACGAACGGTTGCAGATTCGAGGTGCCGACGGCACGTTGTTAGCGGGGCATGTTCAGGGAATGGACACCACTCAGATTCCAGAGGATGGCGTGCTGCAAACTGAAATAAAGTCACGCAGTATTCACTATCAAATCAAGTACGCAGTTGATAAACCACACCGTTTCTTGACGATTCGCCAAGTGTTCGGGGAATTGCAGCCGGCATCGATGGATTGTTTGCTACTACACAATGGTTTTTTGCTGGAAAAGGCTCGGCAGCTTGCCTCAGGACAAACATACACAATTGAACTCGATTGGGACAATCCACCCACTGAAAGACCTGATTACAAGACATTTCGGCAAAATAAGGAAAAGCAACTACGCCAACGCTTGGGGATTGCTAGTTACAGTAT
>JYMV01002560.1_pt1 | contig 25595 bp, 21 predicted proteins | sample 338911 | NCBI WGS metagenome assembly JYMV01 (sample SAMN03354496, study PRJNA234377) | hydrothermal vent metagenome | biome: Deep sea; feature: Hydrothermal plumes at the Eastern Lau Spreading Center, Western Pacific Ocean; material: Seawater | place: Tonga | collected 2009 | depth 2000 m m
AACCCTCAACTGACACGCACGCAAGGCTTTTTTAGGTGTCCATATAGGTGTCTATCAGCCCTGATATTCAGTACTATTCAGTAACACTTGGTATAAGTGACAATGAGGGTTAAGATGCTGTATATATTAGTTAATTGCAGTGTATGGCATTCAGTATTATAGTGTTTGAACGGATTCCAAATAAATGGGTTAAAGAGGATTCTGTGGGGGTACTTTTGGGGGTACTACTAAAATATTGTAATATTTTATTCTTTATTATCAGTTATTAATATGCTTATTTCGATTCCTATGCATCTCCGCCAACAAAAGGTAGAAAAATGTCCTGACAAATTTGATTCTGCAACAAATTTACTTTTAAAATACACCAAATATTGAAGAATATTGTTTTTTCATAAACAAAACCAATTTTAATCTCTTTTTGGGTTAATTCCCCGCCCATTGGGGCGAAAGTATTTGATTACCATTCCAATATCCCGCTGCTTGCGGCGGGGTAGTTTATTTCTTGCAAATATTGAATAAAATGTTTGACAGTATTTTCAACAATTGTGATCCATCACCAAAAGAGATTTCTTGTTTTTGTGGTGAAGTGGCCATTAAAATGAGTAATGGCAGGCCAAGGCGAGTCATGGAATGCTGTTGTGTTGACTGTTACCAGCATCTTGAATGGGCTTCAGTAAACGGTGGGCCTCAGACGCCAATAATTCCGACCCTTTCATATTGGGATAATGATATTGTAGTTGAGAAGGGAGAGGACTTACTTCAAGTTGTTCTTCTTCGTGAGAAAGGACATTCTCTTCGACTGGTTTCAATATGTTGTTACTCAACCCTAATGATTGATCATCCCAACTACAATGGAGTTATGTTCATGCTTTTCGAAGAGGGATGCCGGATTCAGCGGGATGAAATGCAGAAGTCTCCTTATGAAACCAGGCCGGCTGAAGCAAGGATTTTTATAAAGGACTTTGATGCATCTCGTGGTAAACTTCCGGAATTTAATGGAGATCCTGAGCGAATTCATCAAACTTGCTGTCCTCCCTATGTTGTTGAATGGAGTAGCAAAACTTCACCATCATTAGAGAACCGGAAAGGCGAGACTTGCCAATCTTTATTTTTAAGGGTACCCAAGATAAATCTGGGTCTTGAAGAGGGGAAGCGGATATTAAACATGAGTGATTGCCGCCACTAACTCATCACTATAGTCACGCATACATAATCATGTATACAAATGCTAATTCAACCTGCTACCTTAAAGTTGAGCATAGTCTTCCAAAGACGAACAGGTTCCGCCTCCTACCATTGGTGAATTGCCTTTTTTATTAACAATATAGCCTGGTAAGTAAGACCAGAAAAATCTCAATTTGCTTGGGCTAAAACTAAAAATTTCATAATAAATATTCTGAGCCTCACCCCAGCCAAGCGCAAAATTGGAGCATTGATAAATGTCAGTATATTTATCATATTTAAAATCATGACATCCACTGAAAACTTTTTCTCCAAGAAGCTTAAAATCCATTTTAATTCCTTCCAGTTTGACAGTAAATTTTAGTTCCTCAATTTCCCTGGATGACCACGATTCTTTGTCTTTTACAATTCCTGTGCGTATTTCGTCGACACAAAAATAACTTCCGGCAATTACCATTGTTGGTAAAAACAAACTCGTAATAATTAGTACAAAGAATCTTAGTTTCATTTTCATTTCTCCAAATCTTCAATGATTCGTCTTAACAACATCAATTGATAATGCCACATTTTTTTTAACAATCAGGGATAAGTACCATCACTTTTGTCCAACTCAAAATAGTCAGCACTACTCTGGTTAGTACCATACAGTGATGTTTTTTGAGATTTGCGACTTTCCGTCGTTTCAAAAGTTTTCCGGACTTCCCACGGCACAAACCGATATCCTCAACTACCAAAAGTCTGGAGTCAAGTGTACAGATTATTTCTGATTAAGGGCATTAGTCCAAGCAATCTTCTTCAACTAATCCAATTCTCCATGGATCGTGACAAATCCCTCTGCAATTGCTTTTGGTGAATCTGAGGAAGGCCGGAGTTATATTTGCCTAAGATATTCTATAAAATCAATTCATTCAGCAAGGTCAATTTAACCTGTCTTGAAATCTCTCATTTAAAGAAAATGACAAAAATAAATCGCAAACCTAGACCATGTTAATAGCTTTCAAAAAACTTCCAAGTAAAATCTTTCATTAATGAAAAATAATTCAAATGAGGGTTCTATTTTTGGTACTCGCAGACAGTAATTTGCAGCTGAAAATATTATACAGGTCGGTATCCTTGATATAAAAATGGGATATTTTGTGCCAACAATGGAGACGCAAAGAGACTGGGAAAATAGAGCGGAGCGTGAGGAATTTAATCCGGATCTATTGATTGAAAAGGAAGCCGATGCCTAGGGAAAGCCCATAACTTGTAGAACACGCAAGAGATGAGTGTGCATCAACCAATGATTATAAAAACGCGCAGTGACCAAAAGTCAGATGCCGGTTTTAAATAAACCGGTTATGTCAGAACCGGTCTGACCTGCGCGTCCTCAGTAATATTTGAAAGATCTGTAGAAGGTTGAAACATTATGAGAATTTCCTAGCAAAATGTTCCTGATTTTCTATTCGCATTCTTTGTTGAGCCAGGGTTTTAAAGCAATTACGCAATGCCAAACAGAGTTTGCGGAGAAAATATAACTCCCTTCTTTCATTTCTTTCTTGTCTTCATAATAACCTAATTCGGGACCTGCTTTAGTTCCATCCGTTGTCCCACAACTAACAACCATCCATGTCGCCATCATTATTGAAAATAATAATAGCTTGTTCATCTAGCTCCTTTATTTTTAGTTAACCATAAGTTAACATTTTCAATCTCTCCGGATAGTGTTGACTATCCTGAAAGAAAATGTTGATGATGTTCTCGCGAACAATAAGGCTTAATCAACTTTTCCACGACGCGGATTTAATGCTGCGCAAAGATGTCGCTGAAGCCGTACTTTGGATCGATCTTTTGCAGGTCAATCCTCTATTTATATAACTTCAGCAAAATATATACCATTGAAGATAAGTAATTGATATCATTAAGTCATACAGTGAATTAATTCTGAAGTATAACTTTTTTTCGCCAAAGGTGAGTGTCTGGGAATGATGCTAAAAGAAGGCTTAAAAAAATGCTATTCTCCCGTCAACCTGAATAGTTACCGGGATGCAGATTAACATTTAACTGGAGGACATGAAATGGGTCACAGCTCTTGTATTAAGAAAGAGAAGTTTTCAGGATTTACCTGTTAAGTCACATTCCATAGAGGATATTTGTTGTTCCGGAAGTTCTTGAAGTCCAGCTTGTTCCGTTGTCCGTAGAGGTGAGGACGGTACCTGTTGCACCAACTGCCAAAAATGTATTGTTTCCATAGACGACTTGATAGCGACTGTTTGATGTACCTGAAGTTCTAGTAGTCCAGGATGTTCCATTGTCAGTAGAGGTGATGATCTTTCCTGAGTCGCCAACCGTCACCAATGTACTGTTTCCATAATCAATTCCCCAGAGATTGCCTGAGTTGGAGGTCATTGCGGACCAGGTTGTACCGTCTGATGAGGAAATGATAGTGCCGTTACCGGTGGCAATGAAGGAGTTGTTTATAAAGGATACATTATACAGGTCTTTTGTAGTCCCTGAAGTTTTTGCCGTCCAGGTGGTTCCATCAGCAGATGCCTGGATAGTCCCAGTTAAACCTACAGCCATGAAAATACTGTTTCCATAGTCGGTTGACCTGATTTCTTCATTTGTAGCAGAAGTCCTGGTAGTCCAGGTTGTACCGTTGTCAGCAGAGGAGAGAATAGTGTTTGACGTACCGACTGCCACAAATGCGTTGTCACCACAGCTAACTCCATGTAGAAAATTGGTAGTTCCGGATGTCCTGGAAACCCAGGTTGAACCGTCTAAAGATGTGAGGATAGTACCGGTCTCGCCCACACGTATTTCCATCAGAAAAAGTGCAGGCGCCCTGACCTTCCTTATATCCCGTCTATCCATTGGCCGTCATAAATTTTTCCATCAGGCAATTTTAATATATCCAGCCCATGTGGTAAACCATCCCTAAACTCGCCTACATACGTTCCCCCATAAGGACTGGAAAGTGTACCTTTTTCTATTTGGCTTTCCATTATTAATTTCTCCCAGATATTTTTCATTTTTTTCTGCATTACCTTCTTTATACCATCCTAATTTTCCATGCACTTCTCTTCGAAACAAGATTCCAGTTTCTACTGCCTGAACAAAAGGAATAGGTATAAAAAACAACAGGGTGAGAGCAATGAGTAGAATTTGTTTCATTTTCATAACCATTTTGAGGTTAAACTGAAGCACTACATCAATTTACATAATCAATAGATTTTTCAACAAATAATTATTCCAATGTGTTCAAGATACTTGGATTAATTGTCAGACAATTTATAACAACGATATTTGATAAGTCATCGAACAGGTCGATGTCAAGTATAATGGCTATTAAAAAATGCCCAATTATCGCTTTCTCAATTTTAGTCTTGTTGAGAGCAGTTTCTTACACTGAAAACACATTTATCCAAAAAAAATGGAAAAAACAGATAATCATCTGACATTCAAAATAATTACATGCTCACCAGGTATCACACTCCTTATGAGTACCATCACAGAACGGTTTATTGGCAGAAAGTCCACAGCGGCAAAGGGCAACTGTTCCTTCCCGCAGTTCCTCACGTCCATCAGGATAGACTATGGTCGCGCCGCCTTTGATTACAATTGGGCCTTTATCTCCAATTTTGATTATTGGTTTGGAATCTTCCATTAATTCTCTTTTATTTTAGAGTTCAGGTAAAAAAGATCTCCTGTGAGAGATCTGGAAAAATCACGTTCCCGTATAAACAGTTTGTTAGACGTGACAAGCAGATAGTAAAAATAATTAATTTTTGAGTCCACTTTTGCTCAGATAATAACTGAGCAAAGTATTAAGCAAAATCATTTCAACCTGTAATAATCTTGCACTTGGCAGTAAAAAAGTAAACCCTATCTGATAATAAAAAAATAATAAGCGACAACTGATGCCAAAAATTTTTCTCGCGTTCTTAACGATTTTTACCATCCTCTCCATTTCGTTCCTGTTCCTGAAAGGGCAACTTGCTTATGCGAAGGAAAAAACTCCGGAAGCTTCAAAAACTATTCCGGAAACAGAAGTTGCAGATGACGAAGAAGGCGGATTTGATGATGAGTTTGAAGATGAATTTTCCGCATCAGAAAAGGAGGTTTTTGATCCTCTGTCCGGATACAACAGCGTGATGACAGAATTTAATGACGGATTTTATATTTTTGTTTTGGATCCGGTTGCACGGGGATATCGCTGGGTTCTTCCGGAGGAGGCACGGCGAGGAGTGAAAAACTTTTTTCATAATCTGCTCTTTCCTCTGCGTTTTGTCAATAACGTGTTGCAACTTAAAGCAAAAAACGCGGGAGAGGAATTTCTTCGATTCAGCATTAACAGTACAGTCGGAATATTAGGATTTTGGGATCCGGCAAAAGAATGGTTTGGTTTAGAAGCGCACGAAGAGGATTTCGGGCAGACTCTGGGACATTACGGAGTTGGAGGAGGGTTTCACGTCGTTTTGCCGTTTTTGGGACCCTCAAATTTACGTGACATGTTCAGCTTGTATCCGGAAATGCAGATGGATCCTGTTAACTATATTGAAAATCGGCCATACAACTTTCCTCAACCGGAAGGTGAATACCTGGGTCTTTCCAGAAAAACTCTACAGCAGTCTGAGCTGACACTTTTGAAAACAATAAACCGTGAGTCATTACGTATTGGTCAATATGCAAATCTCAAAAAAGACGCAATTGAACTCTACCCTTTTTTGCGGGATATCTATGAACAAAACCGAGCTAAACTAATTAAGGAATAACCATGCAAGATGTAATAAAAACAATAATCAATGGATTACTCATTTCTATTTTATGCTTCTCTTTTGGTGCAACATCGCTTTTTGCTGATGAGGTCAGTGAAATCCGGGCAATGACCAAAGAAAAAGTTGATCTTGTGATACGCACACTCAAGGACAGCAGTTTGAGTAAAGAAGAAAAAAAGCAAGGTATTTTAAAAACAATCGACGGTCTTTTTGATTTTAGTTTGATGGCCAGATTGAGTTTAGGTAAAAAGCACTGGAAATCACTCAGTAAGAGCGGTCGAAAAGAATTTTCTAAACTCTTCGTGGAGCGTCTTAAGCAATCATATCTTGACAAACTAGACCTTTATACGGATGAAGAAGTTGTGGTTGATGAAGCAAAAATGACTAAGAAAAATCGTGTTGAAGTAGTGACTTATCTTGTCAGCAAGGACGATAAAAAAGAGATGACATACAAACTCTACAAAACAAAGAAAAAAGGTTGGATGGTTTATGACGTTGATGTCCTTGGAGTCAGCATAGTTCAGACTTATCGCTCCCAGTTTTCAGGAATTTTGAAAAAAGAATCATTGGAACAGTTAATGGAACGCCTGCGTTCTGCACGAAAATTAGGGTCTTGATGCTGAGGAAATTTTACGACAAATTCATTCTAAGTTACCCTAAAAGCATTTTGCTAATAATGATTATCTGCATCGCAGCATTGGGTTATCAAGCGCGATATTTAGAAATTGATGCTTCAGCAGAAACTCTGCTGCTTGAAGATGACAAAGATCTGGCTTTTACACGAATAGTAAATGAGCGCTATGGAAACAGTGATTTCCTTATTTTGACCTACACTCCAAAGGGAGATTTGCTTGCAGACGCGACTCTAAACTCTTTGCGGAAATTGAGTGCCGAACTGCTGGAGTTGAAGAGAGTTGAGTCAGTGGTTTCCATCTTGAATGTGCCATTACTGGAAAGCCCGCCCAAACCTGTCAAGGAATTGCTGAAAAATATTCCTACGCTGGAATCTCCTGAAATCGATAAAGCCCTTGCTAAAGAAGAATTCCTCAACAGCCCAATTTATAGAGATAATCTCGTCAGTCCGGATTTCAAAACCACTGCCTTGCTGATAAATCTGCATGATGATCCGCTGTATCGTGAATTGCTGCAGCAAAGGAACAGTTTGCGAAAAAAAGAAAAAGAGAAAACTTTGAGCATTGTGGAGCAGCAAGAACTGGAAAAAGTGCTGCTGGATTTTAAAAATCACCGCGACAAAATGCGAATGGTCGAGCACAAAAATATTTATCAAGTCCGAGAAATTGCAGAAAGATACCGTGGTGAGGCGAAAATATTTCTTGGTGGAGCAAGTATGGTTGCGGATGATCTGATAACTTTTATCAGAAGTGACCTTCAGGTTTTTGGTAGTGCTGTGTTAGTTTTTTTGATGCTTACACTTTGGGTTATTTTCAGACAGTTGCGCTGGATATTGCTCCCCCTGATTACCTGCAGTTTTTCCGTTGTTACAACCAGCGGATTTTTAGGTCTTTTTGGCTGGGAAGTGACAGTAATTTCCTCAAATTTCATTTCCATCCAACTGATAATCACCATGGCGATTACAATCCATTTGATAGTCCGTTATCGGGAATTGGCAGGTGCAAATCCGGAATTGAATCAAAGACAGTTGATTTTGGATTCAACGATTTTTATGGCAAGACCTTGTACTTTTGCTGTGTTGACGACAGTGGTGGGATTTGCGTCACTGGTTTTGAGCGGAATTTTACCGGTCATGAATTTTGGCTGGATGATGAGTGCGGGTATTGGGGTTTCACTATTTCTGACGTTTTTGATATTTCCGGTACTCTTAATGCAGATGCCAAAGGCGATGCCAAATACGTCCTTTGAGTCACGTTTTGCCTTAACCAAAATATTTGCTGACCTAACAGAACGACATGGAAAAAGCATTCTGTTTATCAGTGTTGCGGCCTTAATTCTGAGTATTGCAGGAGCGGCTAAACTGAATGTTGAAAATAGTTTCATCGATTATTTCAGGGAATCCACTGAGATATATCAGGGAATGAAGTTGATTGACCAACAACTAGGAGGCACAACACCGCTCGATTTAGTGGTTAATCTTGAACAAAGTGAAGAAGAAGTTCAGCAAGCAAATACGGAAGTGAAAGTAGAAGTGGAACTGGAAGATGAAGATGAGTTTGATGCCTTTGAAGAGGAGTTTGAGGAAAGTGCCGGCAAAGCTCAATACTGGTTCACTACAGAAAAAATGGAACGGATTGAAAATATCCACGATTACCTGAATGGACTGGAGCAGACAGGTAAAGTGCTCTCACTGGCTACAATGCTCAAAATTGGGAAAACCCTAAATTCCGGAGAACCGCTGGATGATTTTATGCTCGCACTTCTCTACAACGAACTTCCGGAACGTTTTCGAAAAATTATTATGGATCCTTATGTATCTGTCGAAAACAATGAAGCGCGGTTTTATGTGCGTATACGTGATTCGGAACCTAATCTAAGGCGCAATGAGCTTTTGAAACAAATTCAGCATGATCTGAAGGACAAGCTGGATATTCCGGAGGGAAAATGGCAACTCACAAATTTGCTTGTACTCTACAACAATATGCTGCAAAGCCTTTTCAAGTCGCAAATTCTCACTTTGGGAGTAGTAATTGTTTTATTTTTAATCATGTTCATTTTTCTGTTTCGCTCAATTATCATTGCCCTGATCGCGATTTTTCCAAATGTACTTTCAATTGGAGTGGTGCTGGGATTCATGGGCTGGATGGGAATTCCGTTGGACATGATGACCATTACAATCGCGGCAATAAGTGTCGGAATTGCAGTCGACAATACCATTCATTACATCCATCGCTTCAGGTTTGAATTTGCCAAAGACCGCAACTATCTGGCTGCCATGCATCGATCACACGAAAGTATCGGTTACGCCATGTATTATACTTCGATTACGATTATAATCGGCTTTTCAATTCTTGTGCTTTCTAAATTTATTCCAAGCATCTACTTTGGTTTACTGACAGGATTGGCGATGCTCATTGCTCTGGTTGCGGCACTGACGCTTTTGCCGCAGCTGTTGATTGTCTTGAAACCCCTTGGACCTGAAAGCCAAAAAATATAACACCATGAAAGAGAAAACTGTTCAAACAAAAGTCCTGCTCTCCCTGACCGTACAGTTACTTCAATGAGAATTCCTTTTCTTTGATAATCCGCGCAAACCATTACAAAAATAAACGTGTTTGGACCTGTTATTGATATAATATTACCAATTTTCGGCCTTTTAATGGTAGGTTATATCGCCGCCGGTGCAGGATGGTTTGACCAGTCAGCAATTCGTGGACTCACGCGGTACGTCTTTGATTTTGCCGTGCCGATGCTTTTACTGCGTACTCTCGCCTCAACAAACCTTCCGGATGTAATACCGTGGGATTATCTTGCTTCTTACTATTTTGGTACGTTCATTGTCTTATTGTCGGGTTTTGTTATAACACGTATTCTCTGGCAGCGTACACTTTCCCAACAGGTTATCAGTGCTTTTTCCTGTAGTTTTTCCAACACAGTCCTGCTTGGAATTCCTATTGTTTTACTTGCTTTTGGTGAAGAGGCGGTTTTGCCCTTGTTCATTATTATCGGTACACATGGGCTAATTATGGTGCCGCTTTTCACAATTATGCTTGAAATGGCTAAAAACGGAAGGGGTCAGTTTACAACTGTTATTGCCAGAACTTCGTACGGATTGATCACGAATCCTCTCATAATCGGGTTGCTTGCCGGATTGGTGTGCAATTTGTTTAAAATAACATTGTGGATGCCTTTTGATGAAATGGCAAAGTTGCTGGGTAACTCTGTTACCCCCTGTGCTTTGTTTGCACTCGGAGCGACTCTGGCAAGTTTTCGAAAAAACATACCCTGGCAGGAAGTGCCCTTGATTGTCATTATAAAGACACTTGTACATCCACTGATTGTCTGGAGTTTGGCAACTATGGTATTTGGAATTAATGACGCAATCTGGATTCAAGTGCTGGTTATACTGGCGGCCCAGCCAACGGGTGTAAACCCTTTCCTTTTTGCCAACCGCTATAACGTGGGACAGTCAGTTTCAAGTGGAGCAGTTTTTATTTCCACTGTGTTTTCGATATTTACACTCAGCGTTCTTCTTGCATTTTTCCGCTAAGACTATTGCTCAAGCAATTGAACTAAAAAAACTACGTGCCAAAAATAACTGGAAAAAATTTTAAAATTAGTGAAAATAAAACAAACTGACAATTCTGAAGAAAGAAAAAATGGCAGTGGTAGAATTTGAAAAAAAGGGTAATATTTTCATTGTTACCCTTAATGATCCGGAAAGTGGTAACGTGATAAACTCAGAGGTATTGTCTGTTCATCGTCAAGTCTTAACTGAGTTGGAAGCGGTTACAGAAAACTCTGCTGTAGTAGTTACAAGCAGTGATCCAAAATCATGGTGTGTCGGTCTTGATTTAGAGTGGATTCAGGGGCAGTCCGCAGAACAGTTTGAAAGTACTTTCAGAGAGCTTGAGGAGGTCTTCGGACGCTGGGCCCTGTTAGCACTGCCGACAGTAGCTTGTATCACAGGTCATTGCATGGCGGGAGGCGCAGTATTTGCGTCAGCGCTTGATTTCCGTATTATGCGTGCTGACAGGGGATGGTTTGCTTTTAAGGAAATTGATGTTAAAATTCCGCTTTCTCCAATACTTTATGAAATGGCGGATTTACTGCCGAATAAGCAGACGGTACGTGATCTACTGCTTACCGGACGAAGTATTGGAGGTGCTGACGCTCAAAAAATGGGAGTGGTGGATGAGTCTCACTCGCTTGAAAGATTAATGCCGCGTGCACTTGAAATTGCTGAGGAACTGGCCCAGAAAGACCACAAAACCTACAATGCAATGAAACAACTTATCAAACAGAATCTGGCACGGCAGATAAAACTGGAAATGAAGGAGTGAGTCACTAACTTGCTGTATTCATTTTTTGTTGGAGAAATTGCTTTTTTGTTGTAGATGAGAAGGTTCTCAAAATAATTAAAATTCATTAAGAACAAAAACATAGTCGATTAAGTATCCTGTTCAACATTTATTTTACAGGACTCCCCGTTTAAATCCCATAACATGCCTCCTGGAGTTTCCGTGGGGTACAGCTGGTTTGCAAGGGTTTCAATACAAACAAAGTCAGTGAAATTCTCCAGGGCATCGTTAAGTTTAGCTGAACCCTGAAAACTGATGCTGATTCGATCCATCACAGCAAGATCCATTTCTTTACGCATGTTCTGGACTTTGTTCACAAATTCCCGGGCAAAACCTTCCTGAATCAAATCTTCACTCAGTTCTGTATCAAGAGCAACCGTCAAACGGTTGTCAGTTTCTACCAGCAAGCCCTCTTTTTCCTGTCGTTGAATCAAGACATCTTCCGGAGCCAATCCCAAATTATCTCCGTCAATGACCAATGTAATACTATCACCATTCTGCAGTTTTCTAATCTCGTCAAGATTCAGTTCAGCAATGGCGTTTGCGGCAATTTTCATTTTCTTGCCGAGTTTACGACCTAAAGTTTTGAAATTGGCTTTTGCGCTTAAATTTACCAGTTCCTTCTCATCCGGAGTAATTACGATCTCTTTAATATTCAGTTCCTCGGTAATCAAATCTGCAAGGTTTTCCAAAACGTTTTTTGCTTCCGGATCATGTGTTAGCAGAAATATTTTCGGAAGCGGCTGGCGGATTTTTAACTGATATTTTGCCCGCAGTGCCCGTCCCATAGTGACAGTAGAAAGTACCAAATCCATCTGTTTTTCCAACTCGATGTCCCTGTAGGATGAATCTGCTTCCGGAAAAAAAGCGAGGTGCACGCTTTCATGATCTGTTTCATGACGCAGTGAGCGGAAAATTCCATCGGCAATGTAAGGAATAAAGGGTGCAATAATTTTGCTGAATTCGAGCAATACGGTATAAAGAGTTGCATATGCTTCACGTTTGTCCTGACCCTGCCCTGCTTTCCAGAAACGTCTCCTGCTGCGACGGATGTACCAATTTGTCAATAAGTCGATGAAACCGACAAATGGCGCAACGGAGCGATTCAAGTCGTAACTGTCCATCTCTTTTTGCACTTCAGAAATCAGCTTCTGTAAACGTGACATAATCCAGCGGTCCATGGGATTATTGTTTTTCACTGAGAGATTTTCCGGAGTCGGTTCCCATCCGTCAATTTTGGCATAGGTGCTAAGAAATACCAGTGCGTTCCAGAGCGGCAGAAGTTGCTGTCTTGTTGTTTCTATCAATCCTTTTTCCGAAAAGCGTAAATCTTCACCGCGAACAGCCGGACTGTTGAGCATGTATAGACGTACTGCGTCGGCACCATATTTGTTCAACATCTGATTAGGATCCGGATAGTTTTTGAGCCTTTTACTCATTTTCTTGCCGTCCTCTGCCAGAATCAAACCGTTAACAACACAGTTTTTGAATGCAGGAGTATCAAACAAAGCGCATCCCAAAACTGCCAGTGTGTAAAACCAGCCACGTGTCTGGTCTAAACCTTCACAAATAAAATCTGCAGGAAAATTTGCTTCAAAACGTTCTTTGTTTTCAAATGGATAATGCTCCTGGGCATAGGGCATGGAACCAGATTCAAACCAGCAATCAAGCACTTCCGAAACACGTCTATAGGTTTTTCCATTTCGTTTGATGACCAGTGGATCAACAAAATGTTTGTGAAGGTCATCAATTTTTTCTCCGGTCATTTCTTCGAGTTCAGCGACGTTTCCGATGCATAAAATGTCACCGTCCTCACTCTTCCAAACCGGAAGCGGAGTACCCCAAAAACGGTTACGGCTGATGGCCCAGTCTCGTGCGTTTTCAAGCCATTTGCCAAAACGACCATCACGAATATGTCCAGGCACCCAATGCACTGTCCTGTTATGTTTGACCATCCTTTCTTTAATTGCTTCAACATTTACAAACCATGTTGAAATAGGTTTGTAAATCAAGGGAGTATCGGTGCGCCAGCAAAATGGGTAACTGTGCTGTACAGTTTCATGGAGAAACATTTTCCCTTCTTCTTTAAGCCTTTGCACGATGGCTTTGTCTGCATCCTTGATATTCATGCCTGCGATAAATCCCATGTAATCCATAAAATTACCTTCATCATCTACCGGATCAAAAATTGGAATATTTTCACGCTGAAAAATACGCACATCATCCTCGCCAAAACAGGCCAGGTGTACAATTCCTGTACCGCTTTCATCGCTGATATAATCATCCAGTTGCAAGGCCCAGGTGTTGATAGTATCGACGCGGCTTTTGGCAAAATCAAAAAGTGGTTCATATGTCATTCCTTTCAAATCAGTACCCTGCATTTCAGTCAGGACTTCAAAACTACCTTCCTCGAAATATGTGTCGATACGATTTTTGGTGATAATATAGCAGTCACCGCTATTTTTATGCCGTATTTTGCTATAGAGGAGTTTTGGTCCCGCGCAGAGTCCCATATTAGACGGTAAGGTCCATGGAGTGGTTGTCCATGCAAGTAAATATAAGTTTTCTTCGCCATTGACTTTGAAGCGCAAGGTAACAGACGGATCCTGAATATCTTTGTAATTCAGATTTGCCTCAAAGTTTGAAAGTGGAGTGGAGACGCGCCATGAATAAGGGACGACCTTCACACCCTCATAAATCAGGCCCTTGTCCCAAAGACGTTTAAAAACCCACCAAACTGACTCCATGAAAGCAATATCCATGGTTTTGTAGTCATTTTCAAAATCAACCCAGCGTGCCATGCGTTCCACAGTTTCACGCCATTCGTGTGTGTAACGTAAAACAATTGCACGACATTCCTCATTAAATTTTCCTTCTCCAAAGGTTTCAATTTCGTGCCGGCCATTCAGTCCAAGAGTTTGCTCAACCTCGTATTCCACAGGCAAGCCGTGTGTATCCCAGCCAAAACGCCGTACAACTCTGAAGCCCCGCATGGTTTTGTAACGTGGGATAACATCCTTGATGGTTCCTGCCAAGAGGTGTCCATAATGTGGAAGTCCTGTAGCAAAGGGAGGGCCGTCGTAAAAGCTGAATGGTTTGCCTTCCGGTCGTTCATCGATTGATTTTTGAAAAATATTTTCTTTGCGCCAGAAGTTTAATATTTCCTCTTCCATTTTCGAAAAGCCGAGTCTGTTGGACACTTCTTTCATAATTGATAAGTTGGTTCTGGATTGTTAAATTAAATGCGTGGAGTGTCACAGACTAAGTGAGAACACCAACAAGCGTTAAGTTCTTGGGATTTTTCTTGAGAAGCGAACGGCAAGATTAAAATATTCCATAGCTAAAGCCCCAAGTTTATCATCTTGTTGGGCGACTTTTTGTTCACAGGTTTTTACACCTTGCTTGAGTGCACAATAAGTTTGATAAAGCGGAAGCATTTTCAGTAAATCCTGATCATTTGAGATTTCAAGATATTGCTGCAAAAAAGCCTCATAAAGATCAGTTTTACCCATGCGTACAAGTTCAACAGTTAAAGACGAAACATCATTTGCCACGTCCAGAACCGCCAATTTCTTTTGTACTTCCTGGGGACTGATAAAGTGTATCTGATTGTCATTGAAAAAAATGTGTTCCGGTAAAAAAGCACCGTGACCAAAAACAATTCTGCCTTTTTTCTGACGTTTGTTGAAAAGACGTTTGTTGTCATCAATAAATTTTTCAAGAGGATGCCGAATCATGTCTAAAATTGGCTGGGTCAAAGATGCCTCAAAATAGCGTTTCAATTGAAACAGCAGATCGTCACAGAGTGCCCTGAACGGTTCAGGTTTTCCGGACTCTGCGGCCTTGTCTTTTGCAGGTGAACTGGCGTGAATTTCCACAATCCGAGTTGCAATACTTGCAATATTGTTTTCTGTAAGCTTGTTTTTTTCCAGAAGCCGGGAAAGTAGCGTCTGATCCGGGAGGGCTTCCATTTTTAAGGCATACTCAATTGTTTCACCTTCATCTCCTCCAATTTTTAACTCACCGTTTTTTGCCTTGACCGGAAGTACTTCCAAAGGCCAATTTGGATTAAAACGCCGACTGAGCTTACACTCTTCATGACAAAAGGCTTCTTTAACGGCTAATGTCGCATATTCATTGCCCATCTTTTTGATCTTGTAAAGCTCGTCATCAGCCTTAAAAAGATATGAAGTAGATGTTTCATGAAGCTTAATTGTACTTGGAGAATTTTGATAGGCTGTCAATTGCCTGAGACCCTTAATCAACTCTATTTGTGTTACAGTCATAGTTTGTACTTAAGATTAATAATGCTTTTCCATGAAACCATCCAACAAAGCATTCAATTAAAAAAGTGTCTAGAACTAATTCTCATTGTTGCTCCATCTCACACTCACGAATCGTGCATAAAAATACTTGCAGGATTTCGTATTCAGTGGAAAACAAATACGTTACAACAAAAATAAATCCTTGAATGCGAATCAAATCAAATATTCAGAATGTGCCCCAGCTTTTGTTTTTTGGTATGCATGTACTTTATATTTCCGGGATTACTCTGAATTTCAAGTGGGATTCTTTCGACAACCTCCAATCCATGTCCTTGAACTCCAACAATTTTTCGTGGATTATTGGTCATTAAACGCATTCGCCGGACGCCCAGCATGTATAGCATTTGCGCACCCATTCCGTAATCACGCAAATCTGCTTTAAAACCCAGTTTCTGATTTGCTTCCACAGTATCAGCACCTTCTTCCTGTAGTCTATAGGCCTGAAGTTTGTTAATCAATCCAATCCCGCGTCCTTCCTGTGGTAAATAAAGAATTACCCCTTTCCCCTCAGCCTGTACCATCTCCATTGCCGCCTTGAGTTGTGGACCGCAGTCGCAGCGGTATGAACCGAAAACGTCACCTGTCAGACATTCAGAATGCACACGTACCAAAATCGGTTCATCCTCTTCCCATTCACCTTTGACCAAAGCGACATAATCGCTGTCATCCAAAACACTTTGAAAACCGACCACCTGAAATTCACCAAATATTGTGGGCAGAAACGCTGTTACTTTTTTGATAACCAATGTTTCGTTGCGTTTCCTGTATTGAATCAGGTCTTTAATTGTAATGATCAATAATTTATGGTGCTCGGCAAACTTCAGTAATTCAGGAACTCTTGCCATTGTGCCGTCATCATTCATGATCTCACAAATCACTCCGCCGGGCAGCATTTTTGCCATTTTTGCCAGATCAACAGCCGCCTCAGTATGTCCTGCCCTGCGCAAGACTCCTCCTTGACTGGCGAGTAATGGGAAGATATGACCGGGACTTCGTATGTCATCAGTTACAGCTTCCGGATTAATTGCCGCCTCGATTGTACGGGCACGGTCGGCAGCGGAAATTCCGGTTGTAACACCAACTGAGGCTTCTATGCTAATCGTAAAGTTTGTGCCCATTGTTGCATTGTTGTTAATCACCATTAATGGTAGATTGAGCCGCTTTACTGTTTCAGCATCAAGAGGAAGACAAATCAAGCCCCTCCCATACTTGGCCATGAAATTAATTTTTTCCGGAGTGGCAGCCTCAGCCGCGCAAATCAGGTCTCCTTCGTTTTCACGGTCTTCATCATCTACAACCACAATTAATTCACCGCGGGCAATGGCTTTAATAGCGTCGTCAATTGAATTAAAACTTTTGTCTGAATCAGCCATGATTTAATGATTTTTATACAAGTTCATTTTAAATATACAGTGTAATAACAATAATATAAAACTATGAAAGTCCTGGTTATTTTAATTTTGCGGAAATCAGCAAGTCCACTCCTAATTCAGTAATTGAGCTGATTTCCAGTTGGGATGCTTCATTTACGGTGCCGACATTTAAATCTCCGCACCAGGACAAAGAATCCTGCCCTCCTATTATTTTTGGTGCCAGAAATAATTCAAGCTGATCAACACAATTGCTTTTAAGAAAGCTTGCGTGAATGAGACTTCCACCCTCAATCAGTAAACTCTTTAGTCCAAGTTTCCATATTTCTGAGAGTACCCACAATACATCCGGAGTTCCAGTTGGAGCAGTCAATATTCTTAATTCTGCCAATTCCGGCCAGTTCCGCGATGGCGCTTGATTTCCGGTAATAATTATAACAGGGACACCGTCGTTTTGAAATACTCTGCTTTGCTCCGGAATGCGTGCTTTTGAGTCCAACACGATCCGGATCGGTGAACGCCCTTCTTCAATTCCCCTTACTGTCAATTCCGGATCATCTGCCAGAACCGTATTGATGCCCACTAAAACAGCATCATTCTCATGTCTTAATTCATGTGTTTTATGCCGAGCTGCTTTACCTGTAATCCACTTTGAGTTTCCGGATGAAGTAGCAATTTTACCATCAAGTGTGAAAGATGCTTTGAGAGTGACCGTGACTCCTGTGTTTTTATTCATCTATTTTTTATAATATTGTCACTCATAGATTTTCCTGGTTCAAACATACTTTTATCAATTTAGTTTAAACATTGCTCCACCACATAAATTCTATAGTTATTGTGCTAAAACAACAAGTGATATGAACAGGAACGGGACTTGTAACAGGTAATAACAAAATAGCTTTTCCAGAAGTAAAACTGAATTTCCAGGAAATTAAAAAATCTTGAGAGAGTATTTTTAGAACAGAATCAAATAAACCTGAAAATGAATCATCTATTGGATAATGATATGACATGAGCGCAGTCCATGAGCATCAGCCCATTCATACATCAGCTTACCTATGCGTTGCATGTCTTCAGGAGATCCTGGATTAAAATGACCACCTTCAACCCATGTTTCACTTTTTGGCTGCGGTGAATTTTCCCAGAGGGGAAGATACGCTTCACGTGGTACTATAGGATCATTTGTGCCATTGATAAAATGGATAGGTGTCTCGTAAATATTCGGTAAATATGACTCCATTTCTCCATATTTCAAGATATTTCCCAGGAAAAATGAAAAAATGTGTGAAAGCAAACGTAAACCCGTGATCTTTATTTTTGTACTGAAATCAGCTGAATTTTCAGTTAAATCGAAATGTATCAGTCCTTGACTAAACAATAGCGGTTGTATGACCTGCTGAAAATTTGTGAACCCGTATATGATCATCAAACCGGCAACTTTCTCAGGTGCAAAACTGGTAAGTATAACCGGAAATGCCGCACCAACACTGCCTCCGGCCAACACGACCTTGTCTGTAAAACGGGGATCTGCACGTTTCCCTCCTTGTACATAATTCAACAGCGCATCGAGAGAGCCAATAGTATGACGGGTTTCTTCACGGATTTTCTCCGGAATTCCCCACCAGTCCATCAAACTCCAGTTTTTCCAATGATGCCGTAGAAGAAATGAATGAACCGGCTGTTTCATCAAAATAGTGTTTCCGGTGTATTTCCATTTACCAACGCCAGCCAATAAATTTTCACCCTCTTCCACTCCTCCAACTATAATCAGAGTGTCACATTTCAAATCATCTGGGCGTGCTATCCAGGCAGTTGTTGTACGTTCAGGCTCATTGACTGAGCGCAATTCCCATTTGTACGGAGTCAACTCTTGTACCGTCCATTCCGGAACATCCTCAGGTTGAAAAGCTTGTTGTACAAGGAAAATTTTAAGCGCGACTATGCTGATTGCTAAAATGCAAACTGAACATATTGTCAGAACAAAATAACTCAGGAACTTCATTAATTTTTCTGGTTGATGATTGAAAGACAATCTATAATCATTGATGGTACCAACTTCTTAACTCTGTAATAAAAACTACACATGTCCATAATCGGTCTTGGAATAGACACCACTTTTGACGATACCTCAGTCGCGATCTTGCGTGGAAAACGTGAAATTTTAGCAAACCTGACTCTTTCTCAATTTCAGGATCATGAGGAATTCGGAGGAGTCGTTCCTGAAAGAGCTTCGCGCAAACACCTTGAGGTTATAAATATCCTGATTGCAGATGCGTTGAAAAAAGCGCAGCTAAATTTCTCCAGAATCGATTACATTGCGGTTTCCAATCATCCCGGATTGCTAGGCTCTTTGCTGGTTGGATTGACTGTCGCAAAAAGCTTAGCGTACACCTTACAGTGTCCGTTAATCGGAGTCAATCACGTTGAAGCGCATCCATACGCAAATGTACTCAGTCATGGTGAAATGCGGTTCCCGATACTTCATCTGGTTGTTGCAGGAGGTCATACTCTGTTGATTAAGGCACGCGGCCATTTTGATTATAAAATTATCGGCCGAAGTTTAGACGATGCCGCCGGTGAGTGTGTGGATAAAGTCGCAAAAATGTTTGGACATGCAATGCCAGGAGGACCAGTTGTGGACAGTGCTGCGCAGGAATTTTCGGGTGATGCTTTTGATTTTCCACGTCCGTTAATGCACAAAAACGGGCACAATTTTTCTTTCAGTGGTTTGAAAACAGCAATGTTACGTTTTAGGGAACAGAATCTGGACACTTCATTTTCAGGCGTAAATGAGTTAAATCCACTGCTTGAAGAAGGCCCTATTCTTGCGTCTTTTTTTCAAAGTGTAGTTGATGTGTTGCTCCACAAAACTTTCAAAGCAGCAAAAACTTTTGGTCTGAAAAACATTTCTGTTTCCGGAGGACTGGCCGCGAGTCGTAAACTGCGTTCGGCTTTTGAAGAGGAATCTGACAGAAAAGGAATAAATCTTTTTTATCCGCCGCCAAATCTCTGTACAGACAATGCCGCAATGGTGACTTGTCTTGCCGCTCACCGCTACGAAGCAAAGCAGTTTGATGATTTGACTTTGGATGCTTTTCCGAATTTGATTTGTTGAGAATGAGGACTTATTTTTCCCTGAAAATTAAAGTGCTGGCCCAGGACAGTCCGACACCGAATCCTGCCAGCACAGCAACCTGCATTTCCTGATTATTAAATTCCTGTGCTAGTATCATCGGTACAGAAGAAGAAACAGTGTTACCGTATGCACCAGATTTGAAGGGACATTTCTCACGGGGTACTCCAAGGGTGTCTGCGATTGAGTTGACAATGTGGAGACTTCCCTGATGCAAAAGGAAACGGTCGATCCGATCAAGTGCGAAACCGTTTTTTCCCAACATTTTCCGGATGCTGTCCGGCACAACCCGCACGGTGAAGGTGAACACGGCACGACCGTTCATATGCACATGCCCGTCTTCCCTTACAATGATCCCCTCTTTTTTACTGCCGTCTGAACCGAAAACAAATTTTCCGAAATCGAAAACAGGATTTTCAGTCAGTAAAGTAACAGTAGCGCCATCACCAAATAATGTTGCGGTTTTTTTATCATCGTTATTCATCACTTTTGAATACGGATCTGCGGTGAAGAGCAATCCCTTGCGGAATCCGTTTGCTTCCATGAAAGACTTAATTACGGAAAGTCCATAAACATATCCGGAGCATCCCAGAGAAAGATCAAATGCAGCGCAGTTTTGTGAGATGGATAATTTTTCGTGAAGAATTGCTGAAGTGTGAGGAAGTCCGTGACCGTCAGGATTTTGGGTGCAGACGATCATACAATCGATATCATCCGCTGAAATCGATTCCAGTTCCTGCAGATTTTCCCAGGCTTTGACACAAAGATCGGAAGTTTCCTGCTCCGGAGCTTTTTTTGCGACTTGGGTAAAGCCGATTTTGTCATTAACAAACGAGGCAGTCATGCCGAATTTATCCATGCGGTCGAAGTTGGATGTTCGAGCATCGGGTAAATACGTTCCAATCGCCTTGATACCAATCATATCGGTTACTTCTCTTTGGAAAAAGGTTGACCGATTGCTTTTGGTGCAACGGCTTTTCCGACAAATCCAGCCAGGAAAACGACTGTCAGTATGTAGGGTGACATTTCTAAAAAACTGTTCAGCAGGTGAGCGGGAACTATTCCCTGCATCATGATTTGCATTTCATGCTGATATTTATCTTTCGTGGCAAACAAAATGGAGAAAAGCAGGCAAGCGAACATTGCCGGGTAAGGTCGCCACTTTCCAACTATCATTGCCGCAAGTGCCAAATAACCTTTTCCGGCAGACATATCTTTTACAAAAAAAGCAAGATGTGCAGTAGAAAGATAGGCTCCGGACATTCCACCCAGTATTCCGTTTAAGATTAATGCCTGGTAACGAGTTTTATTTACAGAAATTCCTGTAGTGTCCACGGCTAACGGATTTTCTCCGGTAGCCCGCAAGCGTAAACCAAAACTACTTTTGAAGACAACCCAGGCCGTAAAAGGAACTGCTAAAAAGGCGATATAAACTAACACACTGTGTCCGCTAATCAATTTAGAATAAATATCTCCAATGATGGGAACTTCACTGAGAGCATCAGCAAAAGGCAATTCAATGGGTAAAAATCGTGCCCCTTTGGGAAGTTGCGGAGTTTGTCCACCCATGTGAAACCAGGCATTGGCCAGCACTACAGTCAAGCCCATGGCAAATATATTGATTGCCACACAGGAAACAACCTGGTTACCACGTTTAGTAACACTGGCGTAACCGTGCATCATTGAAAAAACAATTCCTATCCCGATAGCACCCAGGAGTCCCAGCCAGGCTGATTGTGTCCAATGTGCCACTGTTGCCGCTACAAAGGCACCGCCGAGCATTTTTCCTTCAAGACCAAAGTCAATAACTCCTGAACGTTCCGCAAAAATACCGCCCATAGCTGCCAAAATGAAGGGTACAGAAATCCTGAAAGTTGCATCAAGAATTACAATTATATCTGTCCACATAAAACAGTTAAAGGCTAATTGTTGACAGTAGGGCTGACTGCCTGTTCAGTTTTTTCCACGTTAGTTATGATCCGTACAAACTGTTCTATTTGCGGACGGAAAAGGTGTTCCAGTGCTCCTGCAAACAGGATCACCAACCCCTGGATTAGTACAACCAAATGACGATCTATGGCCTGTACTTCAAATGACAACTCTGCACCACCTTGATAAAGAATCCCAAACAACAGAGCAGCCAATAAAATTCCTAAAGGATGGTTGCGGCCAATCAGTGAAACTGCAATTCCGGTAAATCCAATACCGGCCTGGAAATTAAGCATGATTCTGTGACTGGAACCCATAATTTCGTTAATACCGACAAATCCTGCTAATCCGCCGCAAAGAGCCATAGCCAGGATAATATTACGGGAAACACTGATTCCTGCGTAAACGGCCGCTGTATCATTTGTCCCGACTGTCCGTATTTCATAACCCCAGCGGGTGTACCAAATAAATCTCCATACCAGAATTAAGCATAACAGTGCAAAGAAGAAAGTTCCATTTAATGGAGTCTGTGTAATTTGGATTCCAAACCACTCAAATATTTCATGCATTTGAGGAACCCAGACCCGTTCTGCAAAATCACGGGATTCCGGAGACATTTGACCATCAGGCCGGAGGACATGAGACAACAGATCCACCATGATCACGGATGCTATAAAGTTAAACATGATGGTTGTAACTACCTCATGGCTTCCACGCTTACCCTTTAAATATCCCGGAATGGCTCCCCATATACCGCCAAAAATAATGGAGGCTGAAACTGCCAGCGGAAAGACCAGCCATAGCGGCCAGTTCTCCAACCAAAGACAAATCAGTCCGACGGCGAGTCCCCCGATATACGCCTGACCCTCTGCTCCGATATTGAATAATCCGCAATGGAATCCAATCGCAAACGCCAGGCCTGTGAAAATAAAATTGGTTGTGTAATAAAGTGTGTAACCTAAGGCTTCATCGTAACCGAAGGCGCCGTATAGCAGGGTTTTTAGAGCAAACCACGGATCTTCTCCCAGTGCCCAAATCACAACTCCTGAGATAAAAAACGCAATAAAAAGATTTGTGAAAGTGACTAATGTAACCACCAGTGTCTCAGTTCGACGTTCATTCATGCCGCTTCCTTCCGTACACCGGCCATCAGCAGTCCAATTTCACGTTCGTTTGCGTCTTTAGCTAAAATTTCTCCCATGATTTGTCCATCAAACATGACCAAAATTCTGTCACTTAATGAAAGAATTTCATCCAGTTCCACTGAAATCAACAACACAGCTTTTCCGGCATCACGCATGGCGATAATTTGGCGATGAATAAATTCAATTGCTCCAATATCGACTCCGCGAGTTGGTTGTCCAACCACTAATAAACTCGGGTCACGTTCCAATTCTCTGGCAACCACAAGTTTTTGCTGATTTCCTCCGGAAAAGAGAGACGTCCTCAAAAAAGGATTTCCGGGACGCACATCAAAATGCTTCATCTGTTTTTTACAGGATTGAATGATAGCATTTCTATCCATTTCGATAAAACCATTATAGGCAGGATCTTTGTGGTAGCCCAGGATTATGTTTTCGTTAGCAGAAAATGACGTGACCAACCCTCTACGCTGGCGGTCCTCTGGAACATGAGCCATACCAAAGCGCCTCATTGCGGCCGCATCTGCACTTAATGCTGGAGTGATTGTCTCATCATTGATCTGAATCTGTCCATTTTGCAAAGGTTTTATTCCGGTGATTACATCCATGAGTTCGGACTGACCGTTTCCGGAAACTCCTGCAATACCAACGATTTCACCTGAATGAACTTCAAAGCAAACATCTTTAACTCGATGTACTCCTGAATCATCGGTTACGTTGAGATGTTCCACTTTCAATTCCATCCTACCAGTTTTAGCCGGTGCCTTTTCTACCCTCAAAAGAACTTTTCTTCCTACCATCAGTTCTGCCAATTCCTCTCGGTTAGTTTGGGAAGTACTACGGTGTGCCACCATTTCGCCCTGGCGCATTACCGAAACATTATCGGTGATGGCCATAATTTCCCGGAGTTTGTGTGTAATAAATATCACCGTTTTTCCCTGTTCCCGGAGTTCATCCAGAATCCGAAAAAGGTGATCTGCTTCTTGTGGGGTAAGTACTCCGGTAGGTTCATCGAGAATAAGGATTTCTGCGCCTCGATAAAGAGCTTTTAGAATTTCAACTCTTTGCTGAAGTCCAACGGGTAATGTATTAATAACCGCGTTGATATCTACTTCAAGGTGATAATCCTTTTCTATACGGCGCAATTCTCGTGCTGAAGCCTGCATAGATTCTTTAAGGGAAAATCCGGTTTCAGTTCCCAGGACGACATTTTCCAGCACAGTAAAAGTGTCAATCAACATGAAGTGCTGGTGCACCATTCCAATTCCTGCTAAAATTGCATCGTGTGCACTGCGAATCACTGTCGGTTTTTCCTTGACTGCAATCTCACCGGAATCTGCCTGATAAAAACCATATAGAATACTCATCAAGGTGGATTTCCCCGCTCCATTTTCACCAATGATGCCGTGAATAGTTCCGGACTCAATCTTGAGCGAAACATTTTTATTTGCGCATACTTCGCCAAAATTCTTATTGATCTCGGTCAACTCAATTGCCAATGAGGTCATTGCTGCAAGGATTGGTTTTTGTGATTTGTAAAGTTGTTGAGGTGTTTTTAAATTAAAAACCCAACACTCAACATATGTTAAAGTACTGAGAGACGTTCCAAAATCAAAGAGAAAAAACCTTCTGCGTTAATTTGATTAATATACGTTACGTTTGGTTTGCGGTCAGTAACGTCCCACCAGTCAACTACAGTCATGCCCATTGTGAGTTCGGAACTGATTTCTATTTCCACGTTGACAAACTTTCCCTCAAAAAGTTCCGGCTGGAGCAAATATGCAATCACTGTTGGATCATGCAACGGTCCGCCGCTGGAACCGTATTTTTCGAGATCAAATCTCTCATAAAAGCTCATCATTCCGTAAGCCGCATCACCGACCGGAGTTCCAAGTGCTTTCAAGTCTTCAAGCCATTTTCGCTGCATCAGTGCTTTGTGAGTAACATCCAGGGGAAGCATAACAAGCGGACGGCCACAGCCTAAAACCGTATTGGCTGCATGTGGATCTACAAAGATGTTAAATTCTGAAGTGGGGGTGATATTTCCTCCTTCAAAATATCCTCCGCCCATCATCACAATTTTATTAATTTTTGGCAGGATTCCCGGAGCTTTGATCATGGCCATTGCTACATTTGTCAAAGGCGCAAAGCAGCAGATTGTTATTGAGTTGTCTTCAGCTTCCAACAATGTTTCAACAGTCCAGTCTACACCGTGCTGCTTTTGCAGGGAAATTGTCGGTGGTGGAAGCTCTGCTCCATCCAATCCAGTTTTACCATGTACATGCTCCGCTGTGACCAAAGGGCGTACCAGCGGTCCTGAACATCCAGCAAATACTTTTGTTTCCGTTTTGTTTGCCAGTTCACACAGCATCAAGGCATTTTGTGAGGTTAACTCCAACGGAACGTTTCCGGCAACTGTGACAATACCCAGCAGATCAAGCTCTTTGGGAGAACCCAGTGCCAGCAAAATTCCAATTGCATCGTCCTGGCCAGGATCTGTATCAATGATTATTTTTTGAGAGGGCATGAAAAAAGAATTGGGTGCCGGGTAAAGAGGGTAGAGGGGTGTTGGGTGATAAAGTACATCACCCAAAACACTTAAATAATATATTATTCACCCATCTATATAGACTACTGAACGGGGCATTTATTGTCACTCATGTAGTCATGTACTTTGATCTTTCCCGATAGGATCCCTTCGCGGACTTGCTCCACTTTGGATTTCATAGCACTGGTTACCAATTTGGCATTGTGCTCATCAAG
>JYMV01030796.1_pt1 | contig 25589 bp, 23 predicted proteins | sample 338911 | NCBI WGS metagenome assembly JYMV01 (sample SAMN03354496, study PRJNA234377) | hydrothermal vent metagenome | biome: Deep sea; feature: Hydrothermal plumes at the Eastern Lau Spreading Center, Western Pacific Ocean; material: Seawater | place: Tonga | collected 2009 | depth 2000 m m
GCAGGATATTCTTCCAGTTAGGAATCTGACTTATATCAATGGGAACGATCGCTTTCTGAGAAGCAAGCGCATCCTCCATACCACCACCATTATCTGTGAGAGCATCGAACAATCTGTTACCGTCACCAACTACCATTTTCTGGATCGCCTCGTCGGCCCGAGCGCTCTTTGTCGTTACAGCCAACTCGACGCCGGCCTGTGCCGCCATCGCACTGAAGTCTTTGGCACCCACCTTTGCGACACCAGAGGCCCAGTATTTCAGTTCGGTGGCTTCTGCAGCAGAAAGGCCGGGCACGTGACCGGCCATTGCAGCACCTGCTAATCCAGCAAAACCCTTAAGCAAGAAGCGTCTATTGAATTCAAATTGGTTCATAACAATCTCCTTAGTTTTGGTTGATTTACTTTCTTATTGGTATTCATGCGTCTCCACCATAACATGCCGTCCAACAGATTCCGACATCTAAATTTAGTCCCACTTAAGAGCCTAGGGAGCAGAACCCCCGTCTGTCGCGCAAATCAGGTTAGTTAACTATTACCGCCATTTCGAAACCAAAGTTTCAAATGTAGCAACCCTGGTAGAGGGTTGATGTAGAACGTCAATCATTTACGCAAACCGGTCCCACGATAACGTCACTGAAAGTGACTCAAATGGACTGGTTGTGACTGGTGTCGGTCACGTTTTGGTTATGCTGTGACGTCGGATGCCCGTCTCCATTAGAATTTCTTATTCTTTCTGTAGACACCTGGGTAGTGTCGCTGTAAGACTCGGTACACCCAAAGGAGGGAAATGAATGAAACTACTGAATTCGATGGGGCCCAATCCGCGCATGGTGCGCATGTTCATGATCGAAAAAGGGGTCGAGTTGGAATCCCTGGAGCACGATGTTCTGGGAGCAGAGAACCGCAAACCCCCGTATACCGACAAGAATCCCGGTGGGCAGATGCCGGCCCTGGAACTCGATGACGGCTCGGTCTTGGCAGAGACAGTAGTGATTTGCGAGTACTTGGAGGAACTGCATCCCAGCCCTGCCTTGGTGGGCACCACTCCTCAGGAGCGGGCGGAAACGCGAATGTGGACACGTCGAGTCGAGCAAAAGATTACGGACAACATGTACAACGGATTTCGGTTTTCGGAAGGCCTGGAACGGTTCAAGGACAGGATGCGCTGCCTGCCCGAGGCCGCGGACGGCTTGAAAGCAGTTGCCCAGGATGGTCTCGCGTGGCTGGATGCGCTGATGGATGGCAAGGAATACGTGTGCGGCGACCGCCTGACGATTGCTGATCTCGTGCTCTACTGCTGCATGGATTTCGCGGCTGGGGTTGGCCAGAGCCTAGATCCCAGCCTTCCGAATATCAGTGCGTGGTTCGCCCGGATGGATGCGCGTCCGAGTGCTAAGACCAGTCTGCACCCGGCTGCAGAGAAGGCTGGAAGAAAGGGCTGATGCGCTCAGCGGCAGTTCCGCGAGAATGGGATTGAACGTGACTCAAATTGTATGCCGTGACCGGTGACGCCAGGTAAGCCACGCTGAGCACAAAAACCATGGTCAAGATTCGGGTGCAAACCGCAGATACCTGAGCCGTGGGTAACACCAAACAACGCCTTCCCGTACCGAACGATGAATACTGAGCCTGACCAATACACCAGCCTGATGGCGGTCGTTCGCAACCGCATGACCAACCGGGCCTTTGACCCCGATTGCAAGATACCGACCCAGCATTACGAGATGATTCTCGAAGCAGCTCGCCACGCCCCTTCGGGCGCGAACGCCCAGCCCTGGCATTACATCGTGATCACCGAACCCGAAACCAAGAGTCTGCTGGCAGACCGTTTCAAGGCCGAACAGAAGGCCCGGGCCCGGGTAAAGATGAAGTTTCCAACACCCAACTATGAAGGCATCCGTTCAGCACCAGGGGTAATCATCGTGGTCGCTGATTTCCGTTTCATAAAAGCTTTTCCGGTTCTCAACGATGGCTCGGACACCGACCGGATGTACAAACAGAACGCCGAACGGATACTGCTGCAGAGCGTTGCGGCTTCAGTCATGTCAGCGCACCTGGCCAGAAGGCCATCCAGCAGGAGCTCAAACCACTACTTGCGGTTCCCGACGAACTGGACATCATCGATATCATGTGTTTCGGACCACCACTTAAAGCCTCCTACAAGCGCTGGAAAAAAGATCTCAACCAGATCCTCCACTGGGACCGTTTCGACCTGGCGCTGTTTCCGACTGACAACGACATCGATACCTGGATCCGGGAACACCGGCATCATGTCATGTACCGTGACGAATCACGAATCGACTGACTGTTTCTGCAGAGAACTTTCAGGTGTTAATAGTTTGTTTATGGCTTGGGGTTAAGATAGCGATATGAAACTTTCTGACGACAACAACAACGAAGACCCTGTGCTGTCGGTCGATCCGGTAGCGTTCATCTGCGAAGTTGAGAAAATTTGGCAGGCCCGTGATGGCGCTATGGCGGCGGCGGGTTACACCGAAGACGCCGTAGTCTATTACGGTCAGGGGCAATCACATACCGGTGAAAGCCTGCGGAACTGGCCGACTCGCTGGTTCGAGTATGCGCCTGACCTATCGATTACTAAGACCTACCGCGGTCACCACGGTAACTGTATCGCTGGGACCTGGGAAAGCCGTTACACCCACCCGGAGACTGGTAAGCGTATGATCGAACGCGGGGCAGAGCTGTTTTACCTTCGCGGAGAAAAAGTCTACGAGCATCACATGTGGCAACACAGCTGGCCTGAAAACGAAGTTCCTAAAGATGCCGGGTTTTCTACCGACTGACCGACCTGGTTCTGGTTTGGACGTTGCTGAAAAGGTAGAGAGGTTTACGGTGTTAGTGGGATGTTGGGAGTAACTAACCCAAGCTCTCTGCCAGCCGAGGGAGACTAACGAGGGCTGCATCATGACTAGAAAACCCAAGCGTGATTTCGTTGATCAGAAAGGCCTCAAAGATGCGGATGTGAACGCCCTCCAGCGGCTTTCTCCGCCACGCGAGATGCCGTTTAGCGTTACCAAACTAGGTCACGTTGTTCTGATGGTAAAAGACGTTCAACGCGCTGCCAATTTCTACACGCAAGTGCTTGGCTTTCGGATCTCTGATGTCTATCCGGAAAGCATGATGCCTGGAAAGATGGTGTTTCTAAGATTCAATCACGATCACCACGGTGTCGCGCTAGTTGGGGGGTCGGAGCGGGAGGTCGATAATTGTGAACTTCACCATGTGGCTTTCCAGGTGGAGACGCTCGACGAGGTTTTCCATGCGCGGGACCACCTTGAAAAACACAACGTTCCTATAGAATTTGCCGGTCGACGGCGCTCGGGGTGTCAGGTCGCAGTGGAATTTCGTGATCCTGATGGCCATGTACTCGAAATCTACTGGGACATTGATCAGGTTGGCCCTGAAGAGGAAGCGCGTCCAGCAAACCAATGGCGGCCGGCTGTTTCTCTGGAAGATGCCATCGACAATGCACCGCCTGGACAGGATGTGACCTTGGCGGATACATCACTGCGGCGTTAACGGAAGTGATATAAATTGAGCGTAGGGGCGACTTGGGGATGGCTGACTGCATAGATACCAATCAATAAAGAGGCTGGAATGAAGGAAACCGAGTTCGCCTCGAAGCTTGTTCAGGATTACCTGACCGGGAAGGAAGTCGGTGTGTTGGCCACGGTAAACCCGGACGGCAGTCCACTTGCGATGCCCATGTGGTTTGTCCATGACAGGGATGGACTTGCCCTGGTGAGTCAAGCTGATGACATGAAGGTGCGGAACATGCGTCAAGATCCGCGCGTCGGTTTTGTTGTCGAGTCGGGAAGTGGCGGAACCATCGAGTGCATGATCGTGCAGGGGAGGGTGACGTTTCTGTCCGGCGAATTCGATCGCAGCCGAGTCGGCGCTCGGTTCATCGACAAGTACGGTGTCCACATGGAGAAACGCTGGGATGGGCGTTCGGTACCCGGATCGCGAGCGCTTTTTCTGATTCAACCCCGCCGTATCAAGGTCTGGGGTGCGCTCGCAACATCCGACTGAACGTTACGGCACGGGTCGCTGGTTCAAATCTAGCCGCGCCCACCATTTTCCACTGCTTTTATGCCATTCTGGTAGAACACTGCCATTTTGCCTTCTCAGTGTGCTGGAAACGTGCTGAAAATCTGAAGTTAGCCACTGCATCATGCAGGTGATCTGGTGCTAGATTGGCAACTCATTTTGTCAACTGAATACTGACATGACGTAGCAGTTTGCTCAGCTCAAAGAGCGTTCTGCCATTTATCACAGGCCAACTGACAAAGGTGTGGATACCTTGACCATGTGTTGGCCCATTCATGAATTCCCCGACCAAAGTGGCTGGCTCAATGTTTCTGCGTATTCGGAAAACATGACATTGAAACTGATGCTGATCCTCGTCTGATTACTGCTGTTGATATCAACCGAATGGGACAATCAGGAAGGGAACACCAGTAGTGTGCCATCGTTTATGGTGACGACAACCTGGTCGGTATTATCAGCAGTCAGTTCTGTCACGGGAGGTTTGATCACGTCCCGTTGAGGCCTTGGATCGTGGAAGTTAGAAGATTGTTGGGATGGTTATGCATCTTGTGAATAGCGCCAGGCGCGTTCATATTGGCCCAGAGCCCGGTCATCACAAACGGGGTATCGGCGATCTTTAAGAATTCAAGAACCTTTTTTACTGCTTCGTGTATCGATGATATCAGCTGCCCAAAGCACTCTGATTGATGTAAGTCGTGATCTGATTGCCAGCTCAGGCTCGACTCTCAGCCGGGTTTGGCTTGCCGCAGCAGTTCGAGAGTGCTGACGACGTCCTGGCTGACTCTTTTAATGATTTCCTCTTTGAGTTGAGTCTTCCATACGAAACTTGGGAACATACGAATAACGTCCGCTTCCTCGAAAGTTGATGCCACCTTATTGACCATGTCTTCATTTTCTCTGGTTTGTTCACGGCTGTGAACAGCTTTCGCAGAATTTCCCATTTTGATCGTAAGTTATTTCAGCGGATTCTGAGTGGTAATCCGCAATCATATGGCGGATCCCGAAATACTGATCGAGCCCTACTTCGAATTACTCACATAGGCTCACTTTGACCACAATGTGACCGAAATTCGTCCACTCCAGTCTTCTCCAGTCACAGTGAATCACCTACACGCGAAATCGGTGTGCAGTTCTGGCGCTATTTGACCTAGGCCGTCTCTTCTCATGTGCTTTGGTCCAATCCCATCCAGCCAAATCCAGCACTTTAGACGGCAACTTTGACGATAACTAGTTAACCGTCGTAAGATTACTTCTGCTTTTCCAATCTCTTACAGATCAGTTCGATCCCTGCACGGCCCACCAATCAATCAACGATTTATAGAGACTCACCAACTACCCATGATCCAATTGAACTGTTCATAAACCTGTTCGTAAATGGTGACAGTAGTTGCTTTTCGCGCTGCGAAGATGTTGTTCTGTGGCAAGCAGAAAGCAATTGTTTTTGCCAACGGCCCGTGGGTTCGTCCGGAAGTAATCTTCTTCTCCTTAGAGCATGACGTTAAGGCGGTTGCAGATTGCCTCGTGCATGCTACATTGCTTCAGCCAATCGGTAGTTGAGAGTCTACTTTTCTGCCCGAATTTACCTGGTCGGCAATACTCGGGAAACTGCTTCCCGGCGAATAGAGTATCTGAACTGTTCTGTTGCTTCATACTACCGATTTATCCATAAATGCGCTGAGAAATCCTTGAAACATTATGTTAGATGACTCTATTCTTTTCACCGTATTTCTGATTTTTACGGGTTCGGCTATTCTGGCAACTGTTGGACTCTTTGCCAGGCAATCCCTACTCAGTATCTACATTATTCTCGGCATTCTTGTAGGTCCTATGGGTATAGGACTCATCAAGGATGCGAACCTGATTGGAGATCTCTCCCATATTGGAATCATCTTTCTGCTGTTTCTGCTGGGCATTGATCTCTACCCGCAAAAACTCTTACTGCTGATAAGACAGACGACTGTAATCACAGCGGCAAGCACCTTGGTGTTTGGAGTTCTCGGCTATGTCATCGCAATAGTATTTGGTTTGGCTCCAAGGGATTGTCTGTTGGTTGGGTTGGCGACCACTTTCTCTAGCACCATCGTGAGTCTGAAACTACTGCCAACGACAGTGCTTCATCATCGTCATACTGGTGAAGTCATTATCAGTATCCTTTTGCTCCAAGATTTCTTGGCAATTGCATCCCTATTGCTTTTGCACGGCCTGTCGGCCGAAGGCAGTTCGTGGCAGCAAGCGGGTTGGCTCATCGGTGCACTACCCTTGTTATTCTTCGGTGGCCTAGCCGGCGAGCGATGGGTGCTGCGACCATTGTTTTCTCGATTTGAGCAGATTGGTGAGTATGTGTTCCTGCTGACCCTCGGTTGGTGTCTAGGCGTCGGTCAGTTGGCCAATAGCCTAGGCTTGCCTTATGAGATTGGTGCCTTTATCGCGGGTATTACTGTAGCGAACAGCCCGATCGCCGCCTACATTGCCGACAATCTGCGGCCGCTGAGGGATTTTTTCCTGGTGATGTTCTTTTTTGCAATCGGGGCAGGATTGAGCGTCACAGGTCTTGGAACAATATGGCTAGGGGCTGTGGTGCTGGCAGCTGCCGTCGTCGTGATTAAGCCATTAGTATTTTCGGTTTTGCTTAAGACTGCCGGTGAACCCGACAGTCTTGCCAGGGAGGCAGGTGTTCGATTGGGTCAGATGAGTGAATTTTCACTGCTGCTGGTAGCGGTTGCAGCAAACGCCAAGGCAATCACCTCGGCCGGCGCCACCTTTGTACAGCTCGCTACGATAATCACATTCGTTGTTTCCTCAGTTGTGGTGGTGCTGCGTTATCCGACACCTATCGCTCTATCAGATGGCTTACGCCGGGATTGAGTTGAGCTTCGTGAGCATGACCTGACCTGACAACGTCTGCAGCCACCGTACCTGATGTTAACTCCAACTGTTGGTCATTCGTCTCCTGTAACAAAACAAAGGTACTACAGAGATAATGTTTCTGAAGTGGTTCCTGTAACTGTTCAATTGAAATACCAGAAACTCTTAAAAAGTAGTACGAAAAAGCTGTGAACTCCGAATTGAATTGGACAATCCCTGAGCAGTTAACACTGTAATAACAGTCTTAAACGGGTTTGGGAGCCACTGACTTTTAATCAGGTGGCCGCTGGTTCAAATCCACCAGCGCCCACAATTTCACTCCAGTGTTTATGCGACTTTCTCCAGTTGCTAACGCTGGCTTCATCTTCAACTCAATGGTCAATGTGCCTAGAACGTGACCGAAATGTCTCCACCTTGCGTACTGCATCGTGCAGGTCTGTCTGGTAGATCAGACACCAAGCCAGTCACATAACCCCCTGAAGTCATCGACCGTGATCTCGGGCTGCAGCGGGGACTCGTCATAGGGTAGGTCATAACGGTCGATATAAGCACCGCGGTAGCCGCTCGCACGGGCCCCCAGGATATCAAAGGAATGCGCCGCAACCATCATGATCTGCCCCGGTTCAAGGTCTAGCCTACGGGCGGCATGGCGGTAGACCGCTGGATCGGGCTTAAATTGACCCACCGACTCCACGGAAATGATCTCGTCGAATCGGATCTTAATTCGGTTGCGGGCGAGATGGACCAGGTAGCCGTGTTCACCGTTAGAGAGCATGACCAGGCGGCAGCTCCCTGCTAGTCTTTCAAGTCCTGCCACGGCATCATCAAACGGGTCGAGTTGCTGATAAGCCAGCATAAATTCATCGACCTGACTCTCAGAAAACGCGACCTTAAACGTGCGCAACGTGTACAGCAGCGACCGCCGCATCACCGCAAGGTAGCCGCTGTGCCCGAGCATCAGAAGATTGTCCTGGTATTGCTCGATTCGCTGGCGCATCCTCCAGTAGGCCCACAGTGTTGTTACCTGCGTCTGGGCCCCGCAGTCATCAAGCAACTCAGACAAGCGCGGCGTCAGGCTTCCGGCAAGGTCCAAGACTGTGCCGAAGATGTCGAATGCAAGGGCCTCGGGTCGATCGGCAACGTCGAGCTGCATGGACAGTACTCCACTGAAAATTCGGGTGTACAAGTGATGTGTGGGTTCCGGACAAGACCGGTTGCCTTCGATAATATTAACCGTTAAATAACCAAAGCGGAACACGATTCTCGTCAGCCTCGGTATCATCTGGTGCGAGCCACCCCAGGGTCAATGTCCGCTGAAAAACACATTTACTGATCAGACAACAACATGAACAGGTTACCGATCAAATGAAACGCTTTTCAGAGGCCTGTAACCGTAACCAGGCTCCGATCCTGGCGGTACTCAAAGAAGTCCTGCCGGACACAGGCAGGGTTCTTGAAATTGGCAGTGGGACGGGCCAGCACGCCGCATACTTTAGTCGTTCTTTACCGGATCTTGCCTGGCAGCCGAGTGATCTTGCTGAGGCCCTGCCCAGTATCGAAGCCTGGCGCGAGGAATCCGGTGCGCCAAATCTGAATCCCCCCATGGTGATCGACCTGCTGGGCAACAACGACACCCCGAGTAGAGTCGATGCCATCGTGTGTATCAATACTGCCCACATCGTGGCTTGGACAGGTGTTGAACGTCTGTTCAGCATCGCCGCTAACATCCTCGAACCTAAGGGTGTATTGTACTTTTACGGGCCATACCGTTATCCCGACCACGCGCTTGAACCCAGCAATGTAGCGTTTGACCGCTGGTTGAAAGAACAAAATTCCGTGAGCGGGATCAGGGATTATGCAGCTGTCGAGTCGCTGGCCGAGTCCAACGGTTTTATTCTGGGCGGTGATAGATCGATGCCGTCCAACAATCGGTCGATCTGGTGGGTTCGCCAGACAGCGGCGCAATGAAATGACCGGTAGTACCGCATGGATTCCTGAGGCCTCCTAAAAGAGGGGTGTACACGGAACTTTAGCCTTGGGTAAGGGGTAACCTGCGTCAAAGTAAAAATCGGACAAAGTTCTGAACTCGATGCGGTGGCTAGCATACTAGATGATTTTGCGAAGAGTATCGCGATTTATGTTTGCGCCGCAGATGATCACGACGACATTTCGTCCCTGGCAGTGCTGGCTGAACTGTTTCAGACCTGCAAGGGCAACACCAGCTGCGCCTTCTAGCAACATATGGTGTGCATCGATGAATTCGCGCATTGCCAAGGCGATTTCCTCTTCAGGAACTAGGGCATAGTCGTCTACGAGTTTCTGGCATAGATCAAAGGTGATTGCGCCTGCCTCGATCGCGCCAGCGGTACCGTCAGACAGCGTTGTTTCGCTGGGCATATCAAGCAATCGCCTTGCCTTAATTGACGCAGCCATGATCGGCGCCGCCGTCGGTTGACAGCCAATCACCTGCATACGCGGATTCACAGATCTGAGGAAACCAGCGACCCCGGCAATGAGACCACCACCACCAACAGCGACAAACAAAGCGTCGACATTGTTGATCTGGTTCGCAATTTCGACACCACAACTCGCCTGACCAACGATCACATCGGCATCGTTGTAGGGAGACACGTACGTCATTGCGTTATCTATCGCGTATTGGCGTGCATGCTCTTCCGTATCCAGCCCATCAGTACCAAAGTGCTGTACTTCGGCGCCAGCTCGACGTATTGCGTCTACTTTTGCAGACGATGCCCACTCAGGCACAAAGACGATACCTTTGATACCAAGCTTGTTCATCGTATAAGCGACGGCTGCACCGTGATTGCCGCTGGATGCAGCGACGCAGCCAGCGGTGGCTTCGTCGCGAGATAGCAACAGTAGCTTGTTGCAAGCACCACGGAGCTTGAACGATCCGGTGGTCTGCAAGTTCTCGAGCTTGAGCCATACGTTGGCGCCGGTGAGCGTGCTGAAGTAGGGCGAATGTTCCAAAGGTGTTTCGCGAATATGGCTACGGATTCGCTCCGCGGCGAGTACTGCACTGGAGGGGATCGATTCAATGTTCATTGACAAAAATAATTAGGAAATGCAATATGGAATTCCAAATATAATGCTAAACGAATTAGTAGGAACATGACAACCAGACCATCTGATCTTTTAATCGACGTCGTATATTCAAGCCTACGCGACTTGATTGTCTCAAACGCGTTACCTGCTGGTCAGAAGCTCGTTGACCGAGACTTGGCGGAGTTGCTGGAAGTCAGCCGGACGCCTATCCGCGAAGCGCTCGGCCGTTTGGCCATGACCGGTCTGGTCGAAAAGCGCCCCCGACGTGGTTATTACGTCAGTAAGTTTTCTGCGGATGAAGTGAAGGACTTGTATGAGTTCAGAAAGATGCTCGAAATTCATTCCGTCAGACTGGCTGCACAAAATGCACAACCTTCGCATCTGGCGGAATTTGACCGTATTCTGAGTGAGTTGAGTAAGTTGTCTTCTGGCTCAAGTGGACACGCCAAGGCGGTTGAACTTGATATGAAGATTCATGAGTTGATCGCCCGCGCAAGTGGCAATACATCACTACATCAGGCCATTCAGAACGTACTACACAAGGTGATGTGTTTTATTTCGGTAGAAATCGCTGATCAGCGTTCACTTGCTGCTGCCCACCGACAACATCAGAGCCTATTTCACTTCATTAAAGAGAAAGACGTGGAGGGAGCTGCAGAACTAATTCGTATGCATGTGGATACTGCAAAGGAAAGCCTGGTCTCTGTACTCGAGACTCGTGACGAAATACGGAGTGCCGTTCTGGCGGCAGCGCCGTCCAAAATAAGAGGTTTTGACCAACAAGTCCGCAAACCTGACAATGACATTCAACAAGGAGAAACGTTATGAAGGATATCGACATTTTGTTAAAAGCTATGGAATCAGGACGCATGAGTCGGCGACAGTTCCTCGGTAGGGCTGCTGCATTGGGCATTACTGCCAGCGCGGCTTCAACCTTGCTCAGCCGGTCCGCCTACGCGTCTACACCGAAGCGCGGTGGAGAGGTCATGGTCGCCACTGAGGAAACCGCCCAGACGGAGACTTTCGACCCGACTAAAATGCTCACCGGAACAGATGCCAACCGGTCCCACCAGGTTTATAACCGGCTCACAAATCTGGACCGGAACCTGGACGCGGTGCCGAACTTGGCAGAGGAGTGGGAGGGTGCGAACGATGCTACCGAGTGGACCTTCAAGCTGCGTAAGGGAGTGGAATTCCACAACGGCAAGACGCTCACCGCGAATGACGTCATCTACTCGCTTAACGAGCACATCAAAGAAGGCTCAAAATCTCCGTCAAAGTCGCTACTTGCATCCATTGTGGATATGAAGGCGGACGGTGACAACGTGGTGAAGATATCCCTCAACAGCGGTAACGCAGACTTTCCCGTCCAGCTCGGTCACGACTACCACACGTCGGTCGTTACCGAGGGCTGGAAGGACGGCGACCCGGTCGTCGGCACGGGACCTTACAAGTTGGTCGAGTTCGAGCCCGGGCTTCGCTCGGTCGTGGTTCGCAACGAGAACTACTGGAAACCGGACTGCGCTTGGGTCGACACTTACATCAGCCAGGGCATCACAGACGCCACGGCGCGGTCGAACGGACTGCGCACTGGTGCTGTGGACATCTGCGCGGTAGATGCGCGTATCGCCGGAATGCTCGACAAGGATCCCAACGTCAATGTGCACTCTATGCCCTCCGGCGCACAACAGCTGTGGGCAATGATGTGTGACAGGGAACCGACCAATGATCTCAATGTGAGGCTCGCGCTCAAGCACTGCGTTGATCGCCAAGGCATGGTCGACTCGCTGCTGCAAGGTCACGGCACCATCGGCAATGACTTTTCCGTCAATCCTGGAATATCCATGTATTGCAGGGAAATCCCGCAACATGAGTACGATCCCGACAAGGCGAGCTTCTATTGGAAGAAGACGGGTTTGTCCGGCATCGAGGTATACACCTCGACTACTGCCGGTGACTTCGCGGACGACGCTACTATCATGCTCCAGGAAGGCGCGAAGGCGGCCGGTATCAATATCGAGGTTACTCGGGCGGCCAAGGACGGCTACTGGGATAACGTCTGGATGAAGGTGCCCATGTGCGCCTCTAACTGGAACTCACGTCCCACCGCGGATCTCATTCTCACCATGACCTGCCACTCGGAGGCGGAGTGGAACGAGACCCAATGGAAGAACGAGCGTTTTGACGAACTGCTGGTGCTGGGACGCAAGACTACTGATCCCAAATTGCGCTACGAAATCTACTGCGAGGCGGAAACTTTGCTGCACGACGACGGTGGCGTGTTCAATGCCATGTACATGAACTTCGTGGAAGGTACCCATAAGCGGATTCAGGGCTACCAAGGCAGTCCCGCCTTCGGTCTGAGCGCCGGCTTACTGTACGAGGAAGTCTGGGTCGACGACAACGCGTAGTAACGCCAAAACAGACGGCAAATCACCTGTGCATGAGCGCTGGTGATTTGCCTTAGTGCCGTCAATCTTTTGGCATCGCTTATCCTGTCGCTCTATTTTCCTGACAGGATGAGTGGTGCCGAACTGATATTTAAATCAGGACGCCTGTTGGGCGTAGTTAGCTTGAGAGGAACGATATGGATTTCACGGATAAGCGGATATTAATAACGGGCAGTAGTCGCGGCATCGGTTTTGGTATTGCAGAGGCTTTTATCGAGGCTGGTGCGCTTGTCGCTATCAACGGTAAATCACCGGAATCCGTGAGCAACGCTATGGAGAAACTGGATAATAGTGATCGCCTGATTGCAGCGCCTGCCGATATCGGAACCGTTGCTGGGTGCGAATTGGCCGTCAAGACAGCGATTGATGCTTTCGGTGGTCTGGACATTCTGGTGAACAGCGCCGGCATCGGTGCCAGTAGACCTATTGCGGACTGTGACGAGCAGATGTGGGATGATCACATCGACGTTAATCTGAAAGGCCTGTTCTTCATCTGCCGGGCAGCAATCCCTGAATTACGCAAGTCCAATGGCAATATCATTAACATTGCCTCCGACGCTGGCCTGATCGGGGTTCCAGGGCTCACCGTATACTGTGGTTCAAAAGGTGGAGTTGTTAACATGACCAAGGCCATGGCCTTGGAAATCGCGCCGGATGTACGGGTCAATTGCATATGTCCAGGGTACGTGGATACCGACATGATCCGCCTTTCTGTCAAACGGAAATCTGACCCGGAAGCTGCATGGCAGAAGATGATCGACTATGCTCCCCTGAAGCGTATTACAACACCGGCCGAAATTGCTTTCGGGGTCCTGTATCTGGCCTCACAGGAGGCACGATTCGTTACGGGTGTCGCGCTACCGATCGATGGCGGTACGACGGCTGGTCACTAAACACGTTTCGGCCATGGCGTGGAGGGCACTCTTTCCAGATATTAGCCGCGGCCCTCTAGGTGGACTGTAAATTTTCAACCAATCTGGTATCTGAGTGGTCTGTGTTTAATGAAGGATAGTTTACGAATACTCATTCTCAAGCGCCTGGCCTTTGGCCTACTGACGCTATTTATCATTTCAGTACTGATTACACTCGGTGTGGAAATGTTGCCCGGCGACTTGGCGCAGGCGATTTTAGGGCAGCATGCAACGACGGAAGCCCTCGCCGCAATTCGACTTGAACTGGGTCTGGACCGACCATTGCATGTGCGTTATTTCGTCTGGCTAGGCGATATTTTGCAATGGGATCTGGGGACATCATTGGCCAATAATCGGGAGGTTGCCGATCTTATTGGTACGCGCCTGTCCAATACGCTGTTTCTGGCATCGTGCGCTGCCATTATCGCCGTCCCGATCTCAATTTTCCTAGGCATGTTGGCGGCGCTGTATCGAGAATCCCTGTTCGACAAGATAATCACTATGACCACCCTGACGACAATCTCGGTACCTGAGTTTCTTGTTGCTTATATCCTTATTGTCTTCCTATCAGTAGAGTTCAATGTCTTCCCAAGCATGGCCTATGTTTCCCCCGACTTTGGACTCTGGGACCGACTTTACGCCGTGTTCCTGCCTGTCATGACCCTGGTCCTGGTGGTGGTTGCACATATGATGCGCCTGACCCGGGCGGCTATCATCAATGTGCTGACCAGACCGTACATCGAGACTGCACAACTCAAGGGAATGAAACGTTCTTGGGTAATCATGTATCACGCACTACCCAACGCACTGGCCCCGATTATCAATGTAATCGTCATAAATCTGGCGTATCTGGTTGTGGGCGTAGTGGTGGTCGAGGTGGTGTTCGTTTATCCAGGTTTAGGGCAACTTTTGGTCGATTCTGTATCCAAGCGCGACCTGCCAGTGGTGCAGGCGTGCGGACTAATTTTTGCCAGCACTTATGTGATGCTGAATTTAACCGCAGACATTCTTTCGATTCTTGCCAATCCGCGTCTGCGGCATCCTACGTGAGGAGGCCATAACAATCGCTAACGTCGCAAAGGCATTCTTGAAAGCCCCGTGGAGTGCCCAAATGGGGTTCCTCATTATAGCTATCAATCTGTTTGCCCTGGCCTTTGCACCGGCGCTCACACCGTTTACGGAAACCGAGATAGTCGGCAAGGTGTGGGAGCCCGGTATCTGGGCCACGGATTGTTCCGAAGAAGCGGTTAAGCGTAATGGTGCGTGTTGGGCGCAGTTGAATGATGGCCGCATGGGTGGCAAGTCCTGGCTTGGCACTGATCATATTGGCCGCGATCTGCTTACCCGGCTTTTGTACGGTGCCCGCAATACCATCAGTCTCGCGTTGATCATCACGGGGCTATCATTCATCGTAGGCATGGCGTTCGGTTTTCTGGCGGCCACCATGCGCGGGTGGGTTGATCAGATCGTTAGCCGTGTGGTCGATATCCTGATGGCTTTCCCGACCCTCATCTTTGCCTTGATCGTTCTGTCGGTGGCCGGCACCTCGATACCGGTGCTGATCGTAGTCATTTCACTACTTGATACCACGCGGGTCTTTCGTCTGTCGCGGGCTGTCGCCATGGATATCACGGTGATGGAGTACGTGGAGGGGGCACGCTTGCGTGGTGAAGGAATAATGTGGGTCATGTGGCGTGAAATCTTACCCAATACGCTGCCCCCGTTGGTGGCTGAATTCGGTCTGCGATTTTGCTTTGTGTTTCTGTTTATTAGTGCGCTCAGTTTTTTGGGGTTAGGCCTGCAACCGCCAACGGCCGACTGGGGCAGTATGGTGCAGGAGAATTCAGTAGCTATCAGCTTCGGTGTTTACAACCCCCTGATTCCTGCCGCGGCCATTGCGTTTCTGACCATTGGTATCAATCTGGTAGTGGACTGGTTCTTGCGTAAGGCGGCCGGTCTTCGCGAAGAATATTAACGATTAATTGCCATAGGAATCATTTGATGTCGCGCTTACTGACCATGAACAATTTGGTCATCGAAGGCTTTCAGGAAGAGCAGTGGGGCGATATTGTTTTGGGCGTTGATGTTCACGTCGATCGCGGCGAGGTGCTGGGGCTGATCGGCGAGTCTGGGGCTGGGAAATCCACCATCGGCATTGCCAGCATGGCTTACTGTCGGGACGGTTGCCGCATCGTCAGTGGCAGTATCAAGTTCGACGATTTAGAGCTCACCACCGCGTCGGATGAGCAAATGCGTTCCATCCGCGGTGTACGCATTTCCTATGTGGCACAAAGTGCAGCGGCCTCATTCAATCCCGCCCACCACATCATCGATCAGTACGCCGAAGCACCGGTCAAGCACGGTATCATGTCACGGGCCGAGGCGGAAAAAGACGCACGTGATCTGTACAGCCGGTTCGACTTGCCCGATCCGAATAACATCGGTGACCGCTATCCGCACCAGGTCTCTGGTGGCCAGCTCCAACGCGCCATGGTTGCCATGGCGATGGCCTGCAAGCCGGATCTGATCATTTTCGATGAACCAACGACAGCGCTCGATGTGACCACCCAGATTGAAGTGCTGGCGACCATCAAGGATGCCATCAGAGAGCTTAATTCAGCCGCCATTTACATCACCCATGATTTGGCCGTAGTTTCCCAGGTTGCAGACCGCATTATGGTACTGCGACATGGCAAGCTGGTAGAAGAAGGCGACACGCGGGAGATGCTGGCCAACCCCAAGCAGGACTACACCCGTGCGCTGCTGTCGGTACGCAAGGGCCAGACAAAAAAAATCAAGCATGCCGAAGAAGGCAAGCCATTGCTCAAGGTCAATAATGTGACAGCGGCTTATGTTAACGGAGTTCCGGTTTTGCAGGACGTCAACGTGACTGTAACCCGCGGCAAGACGATCGCAGTGGTCGGTGAATCAGGCAGCGGCAAAAGTACGCTGGCACGGGTTATAACAGGCTTGCTGCCGCCGATTACGGGTAACATAGAGTTCGATGGCCAGAAATTGCCGGCAAAGTTCAGCGATCGTGACAAGGAGATGTTGCGCCGCGTGCAAATGATCATCCAGATGCCCGACGTGGCGTTGAACCCACGCCAGAAGATAAAGCAGGTATTGGGGCGGCCACTGGAATTCTATTTTGGCATGCGGGGAGAAGAGAAACGCCAACGGGTCTCCCAATTGATGGAACAGATCGAACTTCCAGAGCGTTATGTGAACCGCTTTCCGTCAGAACTGTCAGGTGGTGAAAAGCAACGTGTGTGTATCGCCAAGGCGTTGGCTGCGGAACCCAATCTGATTATCTGTGATGAGGTGACCTCGGCGCTGGATCAACTGGTCGCTGAGGATATTTTGAAGCTGCTTCAACGCCTGCAAAATGAGCTTAGCATGTCCTATTTATTCATTACCCATGATCTTGCCACGGTGAAGGCAATTTCCGATGAAATTGTGGTGATGCTACAGGGTCGGGTGGTGGAGTATGGCAGCCGCGATGAGGTGCTGGCCCCGCCGCATCATGAGTACACGGAACTACTGTTGGCTTCGGTACCCGAAATGGATCCGGACTGGCTGGACAATTTGCTCAAGACGCGGGTTGGCGCGCTTCTGCGCGAGGGACCAGCGAGCGAGCACGCGGTCAAAAACAAACAATCAGTTAAGTAAATTCGGAGAAGTCGGTCTATGAAACGTATTGCCGTTGCCGGTTTTCAACACGAAACAAATACATTCGCATCGACTCTCGCCACTTACGAGGAATTTGAAAAGGCGGATGCTTGGCCCGGACTGATTCGTGGCGACGAGGTCATACGCGCTTTGTCGGGAGTCCATGCTTCTCTCACTGGTTTTGTAGATGCGGCGATGGCAGCGGGTGGTTACGAGATTATTCCAGTGCTCTGGTGTGCGGCAGAACCGTCGTCCTATGTTACGACCGATGCATTTGAGCGGATTGCCGACATGATTGTGAACGATATCGGGTGCGCCGGTGATCTGGATGGCATCTATATGGAACTGCACGGGGCTATGGTCACGCAGAAGCACGAAGATGGTGAGGGCGAACTTCTTCGTCGCATACGTGAACTGACGGGTCCCGATCTACCTATAGCTGTGAGTTTTGATTTACACGCGAACGTGACGCCTGAGATTATGAAACATGCGTCCTCAATCAACATTTTTCGCACCTATCCGCATATCGATTTGGTGGAAACCGGTGCAAATGCTTTCACGTCCCTAGAGCGATTATTGACAGTGGGGCCATTGTTCAAGGCCTTTCGGCAGGCACCGTTTCTGGTTCCATTAACCGCCCAGCACACGGGATCAGAACCCTGCCAATCGCTCTACGCGGGCCTGGATCAACTGGCTGGTGAGACTTTTTTTTCGGCTGATATCGCGATGGGCTTTCCCCCGGCTGATATCTTTCATTCCGGACCCTCCGTGGTTGCCTATGCTGGGTTACAGGAAGAAGCTGATAATGTAGCTGACGCGTTGCTTCAGTCTTTTATGGACGCCGAAGACATCTTTGACGATGGCCTTCAATCACCAGAATCCGCGGTTGCAGAGGCCATGGCCCATACGGGTCCCAAGCCCGTGGTTATCGCCGATGCCCAGGACAATTCGGGGGCAGGCGCGTCCTCGGACACCACGGGACTCTTGAATGCGCTGGTGCGGGGCAACGCTCAGGGTGCCGTTTTGGCATTGCTAGATGACGCCGAAGTGGCAGCCAAATCCCATGAACTGGGTGTGGGCGCAGAGTTCACGGCTTCCTTAGGTGGTAAGTCCGGTCAGGATGATCAGTATTCCTTTGAGGGGCGCTTCCGCATCGAGGCTCTCAGTAATGGCGAATTTCCTTTTACTGGTGCCATGTTTGGCGGTTTCACCGCCAGTTTGGGCCCCATGGCGGTGCTGCGGGTACTGGATACACCTGCCGATATCCGTGTTGTCATCGGCTCTGTGCGGTGCCAGTGTCTAGATCAGGCGATCTTTAAGCATATAGGCATTGATCCGGCGGAGCAGCGCATCGTCGTGGTCAAAAGCAGCGTCCACTTCCGCGCCGATTTTGAACCCATCGCGGGTAGGGTCCTAGTGGCCGAAGCTCCCGGCGCACACCCCTGTCGCCTTGACAATATCACCTACCACAATCTGCGTCCCGGTGTGCGCCTTGGGCCCGGTGGACGTTCCCATGAAAGAACTGAAACATGAAGAACCTGGTGAAATATATTGTGGCCGCCAATGAGCGGATCAAAACCAAAGAGGGTGGGGTGCGAGAGACACCACTGGACCTATAATGGAACAGGGTTAGGAAAGGGAAAGAATATGGCTGAACTAAAAGGTATTAATCTGGCGATGCAGACGCCCTTTGATGATACGGGCGCTGTTGATTATGGGCGATGGGAAGAACTGATCGATATTTATATCGATGCAGGCGTTCATGGTCTGGTTCTTGGCGCAGGGACGGGCCAGCATCCCTATCTGACAGAAGAGGAGTGCAATAAACTTTATGAAACCGGCATTCGTCGCATTGACGGGCGGTGTCACAGCATCTGCCAAACCTCCGCTTTGAATGTTAATGAAGTTATTCGCAGATCGAAACATTCAGAAGGCGCTGGTGCTGATGCACTGATGATCTTGCCGCCTTACCTTGAAGGCCCAGCCGACGATGAAGGGCTTTTTGAATTCTATGCCGATATCGATCGTGAAATTAGCATTGATATTGTTGGATACAATATTCCCCAGACAACGGGGCTGTCTGTTTCGGTGCCGCTGTATAAACGGCTGAACACACTGGAACACTTCAATTACATCAAAGACAGTGCGGGTGACTTGTCGGTCCACCAGGCATTCATTCAGACCGGTGGTCAGGTCCTCAATGGATGCGATACCACCACGGTGTTTGCCCTCATGGCCGGGGCAGTTGGTGCAATTTGGGGCGGTGCTAACTATATGCCTCGCGAAGCGGTTCGACTCTATGAATTGGTGGCTGCGGGGGATCATACGACTGCGCTGGAACTCTGGGCGCGCATGATACCGTCACTGCTTCTTATCTGGCATGGTGATTACAACCCGGCAGTCAAATCCGCATGTCGGATTCGCGGGTTTGATGGCGGCGGCGTACGACGGCCATTACGTCCTCTAAGTGCAGAGGCGGAAAAGGAACTCAAAGCATCTCTCGCATTTCTTGATTCTTGAATTTGGCTTGTAGAACACTCTAAAGTCTATCGGCCTATACCCATAGGGCTCTAGAATCTGTCGGTAGGAGCAAGAAAATGCAGGCATAGCTCAAGAACGCCTCCGATTATACGGATGACTGGCTCGACTATCAGATGTGACAGACCCACCAGCCGGGTTGCGTTTTCAACGTGGCCGACAAGGGGCGTGTGGTAGAAGCGCCTCGGCGCGCAACGTTTACTCATTCTCCGTGGTGTTTGGATACGATTCGAACGATTCAATTCGCATCGAATGCCTCGAGCACCGGTACCAGTCTTTCGATGGTTTTGGGCGTAACCCCGTCCAAGTGAATCTGAATAGTAGATACTCCTTCGTCAACGTACTTTCGAAGGACGCTCGCGATGTCGGCTGGTGCGCCGTTCAGTGGTTTTAGTACAGGCGCGCCCATCGTGGCTGGAATGTTGTCGATCGGTGCTATATCCCACCAAGGGTCGGCACTGTCTTCCGCGATTAACACACCAACAGTACGAGCCAGCGTTGCCGGATCCCGCCCCACTTCCTCGCACGCCTCATCGACCAGTGGGCGCACTGCGATCAGTCCCTGTGGACTGTTGCCGAGGTCATCCCAGAAACCATTCCACATGTCGGCGTACCGACCCACGAGTCTCAGCATCTTGTGTCCCTTGGTACCGATCAGGATTGGTGGACCTTCTGATCTTGGGCCGCGTGGCTTCAGTTCGCACTCCCGGGCGCTGTAGAATTTGCCCTGGAAGTCTATGTACCCGTTCTTTAGTAGCCCGTGTAGGATCTCGATGCCTTCAGCGAAGCGGCTGTATTTGTAGTCAAACGGATATCCGAAAGCGTCGTATTCAAACTTGTGGTAGCCCGCACCTACGCCCAGAATCAACCGTCCGCCACTGATTTCATCGACAGTGTCCGCCATCTTCGCTAGCAAAGCTGGATTTCTGTAACCCATACCGAGCACGAGCGTGCCAAGTTCAACCGTCTTTGTGGAGGCAGCTAGGGCAGACAGCAGCGACCAGCATTCCCAAACGCCTTTTGGAGGATCGTTGTCTTGAAGATTGACGAGAAGGTGATCGACGACCCACAGTGAATCAAATCCGATAGCTTCGGCGATTTCCGCCACTTCACGGATCTCTGCCCAGCGGCGCATACCGGTAGCCTTCTTCTCCGTATGCGGTATCATGAGCCCAAGCTTTGCGGGGCGATTAGTTCGGTTGCTTTGGATCGAAGTCATAGGTCACTCCTTGTTGTGGTTGCGGTTGGTCGCTTGAGCGTTGCATTGTGGAGAGCATACCCACGTCCACTACGCACTTGGGAAAAATGGGTAGGCCACCTAGTCGAGACAGGTCGGCGAGATGCGTGCCCAATGTATTGCATCCCATTAGTCAGGTTTGTAACCAAATCGATATGAAAATACTTCTCCATAAAAACAATTCTACGTTTTATTCAACCTAGGATTTGGTGAATAGATATCGATCAGCCCTTTCTCCCAGTTGTATGCCCATTTAGTGCCAGATCACCTGCATGATGCGGTGGCTAGCATCAAATTTTCGGCACATTTTCAGCACACGACAAATTCGGAGCAGAAAGGGGCCAGTGAAAGTGCCCCAAAAACAGTGGAAAATGGTGGGCACGGCTGGATTTGAACCAGCGGCATAGGAATTAACAGCCCACAACTTTGTTGAGGGCGGTACAGTGAAATGTCAGTTTGACAGCGTTCAATTGAACATGTCTAGCCATGGCCAGACATGATCAAAGCTCACTTCGACCGGGATCCCCTCAATACTGGTAGAGAGTGACTTTTTCGGGGTTAGGGTAACCTTCAGTACCGGCTTTTCCCCATCAAAAGGCCCCGAAAGATATTTGGGTAATTTACCGACCAGTTCGGTAGGCTCATTGATTTGTGCTCGAAAGGTGTCGCCTGTGGGTAGTTTGACCGTTGCGTTTTGCCCGATGGTGACAAATTCCAGATGTTTAGGTTCTAGATAGGCAATGACGACCGGGTTGTCACGGCCGGATAACCACATTAAAGGTAGTCCCTGTCCTACAACCTCGCCAGCCTGCACTTGAATATCAGCTATTTTGGCACTGAAAGGGGCCTGTATTTGTAGAGCCGACTTTAAGCTGTAAAGCTTGACAAGTTCCAGATCTATCGATTGTCTCAACTGGGCTATGGTTCCTGACTGCTGCTCAACAAGCTGGTCGTATTGTTCTTTCAGATTATCGGCTTTAGCTTGTTCTAGCGCCATTTTAGCTGCAGTATGATACTGGATTATCGCAACCGTATCCGATACAGGTATTAATCCCCGACGTTCAAAATTCTGAAAATTTCTCAGCAGTTTGTCTTGCCGATTCAAGCCTTCTTTTGCAACAACAATAAGTTGTTGCAGCTGACGTAAAATATCCTCCTGTTCATCATCGAGTGAGGCATCTAATTTTGCCCGTTGGCGTTTGAGTTCGGTAATTTGTGCATCCAGTAGAGTGTCTTCCAGTATCAACAGAGGCTCATTTTCCTGCACATACATACCTTGGCTAACCAATATTTCGCTAATTATGCCCCTTTGCGGCGCCCTAACTTCTAGTGGCTCTGTGGTCACAATTCCCGGCGCAAGAACAAACAAATAGGGACGGCTTAGCAGCCATAGCATCAATATTACGGGGGCTGTCACTAATAACAGCAACATATACCAGCGTCCCCGAAAACCGCCTCTTTTAGCTTTTGCATATTTCACATCGATTCCCTTTTCGAAGGTGGGCCTCTCCGCTTTGGGACTGGGTTGGTACTTGACTTTCACTAAAACTTCCTTCCTCGTTTTAGTACCCACCATGGCGCCATGGAACTTTCTTCATGGGAGCGGCGCACAACTTCATTGATTAGGGCAAACAAACAAACGAATCGCATAAACAAAGCGTACAGGGGATAAAGAAGTAGCCAGGGAGCCAGTTTCAAATCTGCCACCGGTCGTTCTGAAATCGCGAGAATTACCAGTAAGTACAAAAAAACAATTGTGACCAGATACAAACCATAGATGGCGATATAAACAGTCAACGTAAATTGCCACGGGAACTGGATAAATATGCTTGCGGTGTAGATTGCGATGACTAGTGGCATAAGAATGTTTTGTAGAAAGCCATACAGCAGCGTATAGATAAACGTTCCGGTTCCCAGTAGCTTAGGTGAGAAAGCTGGCCAATGTTTTCGAAAATAAAGGAATAACAAATCACCATCCCATCTGAGTCTTTGCAATACAAGATCGTGCAAACTGGCGGGAGCATCGGTATGGCCGATAGCCAGCGTGGCAAATGGAATTCTCCAGTTGGGAAACCGCCGGAAATACTGCTTAATGCGAACTGTGAGATCCAAATCCTCTGCAGTATGGGTATCCCAGCCGCCGATTTGAATCAAGAACTCCCGGCGGAATACGCCGAATGCGCCCGAAATATTGTTCAACAGGTTCCACTGAGCCAACCCGGTTTTACCTCCCTGCATGGATATCAGATACTCGATTGCTTGCATTCGCGTTAACAATGACTGATTGGCATTTCGTACCCGCAAAGCTCCCCCCAGGGCAGGTACATCAGGGTCTTCGAAATAGGGAATGACCTGACTTAGCATGTCATTGTCAAATGAGGTATCGGCATCTGCATTCAACACAATTTCACCGGATGCGGCATGCAGTCCCGCATTCAGGGTTGACACGCGTCCACCACGTTGCCATTTGGGTAACACTACTACGGTTCGCTTGGGGGCTTCGCAGGCTTTGGCTGCAGCTATGGCAACTTTATAGGTCAGGGCATTTTGTACTGCACCATCTACGACAGCAATAATCTCAATCTCACCGTCATAGACTTGTTCTGCAAGTGAGTCTATCGTCGACTTTACCGCCTCACCTTCGGCATAGCAGGTGACGATGCAAGAGACTTTTGGTGTGTAAAGTGAGCGTCGAGGGGTAACTAAAAAGCTCTGGTAGTAGAACATTACTATGCCAGTTACCACCAGTAACATTAGGGGGATTTCGTAAGCCACGATCAAAGGTATAAACCACACCATGACACCCGTATGGGTGCTCAGCTGATGCCAAATATCCAGCAGCAGATATGTAATAGTGTTGACTTCGCTCATCTTACAAGGATTCTGCGGCTGCCAACTTATCCATCAGCCAGTCCTTAACATTTTCTCCCATATCATCGGGTAATGTAATTGCACGAATGCTGAATTCGATAGGCAATGAATCCAGTCCCTTCAGTTGATTGAATTTTTCGTAAACTATTTTGAGCTGTTCTTTATCTGTGAAGGGGAGAAATAGTAATAATCCTTCTTCAGTATATTGACTGCAGGCATCTGTAATTCTGATCATTGTCGATATCCTTTCTTGTAATGCTTCCAACTGACTAAAGTCCCAGTTTTCTCGAGTCAGTTGCTCAATATTGAGCAACTTTACCGACAGAATTGAATGTACTTGCCCGTGCCGTTTTGCCAGTCTATTTTGCCAATCGATTAGCCAGCAAAACTGCATAAAACTCATCAAATTGCCAGCTTGATTGGCAAATAAGTTACTTATAGCCCCTTGGTGTACTAGCAAGCGGCCAGCCAACGAAAGTTTGTAACGGTACAGGTTTCGAATAAGCAAAGATGATAAAGAGTGTAAGGTATCGCACTCTAGGCAGTTGGCTTGTACTTCAGCATCAATAAATAAGCTGTTGCAGCTACGACAACGCTGGGTTTCTATTGGCCGGTCATAATCCACGCCAATATGCCTAAGGCTTTGAAGACAGTTGGGACAACTCAGGCTCGAAGTCTTTCTGAAATCTTCCTGTGGCGCGACATGCCCACAATTAAAACAGTGCAAACTGGATTGCAGTTGAATATCAATACTCTGACACTGCGGGCATAGATCAATATAGTTAAGATGGCCAGACTGGCAGCAGGGGCTGTAGCGAACTCGGTTTATTAGCTCAACAGTTTCCAGCCAGCCTTTGTCACATAGCTTGGCAAGCCAAATAAAGCTGCCCATTGGGTTCATGTCCCAGGAACTCAACAGCGGATAATGGTAAAGACAAGGTTCTTTGGTGATCTTCATCGGAGAGAGTTGACAATCTTCATGTAACCATAGATAACTCAGTAGCAAGAATTCCTGATTGTCATGGTCATAAAGTTTGCTCATCTGCAAACGATTCAGGTAATCATCTAGGTGATTTCGAAAACCTTCATTAAAAACACCATTTGCCAAATATGGCGACAACAGACTTTCTTCAATGACAAATATCAAGCTCAAAGCGGTAATTTGTTGGCTGCGCAGGTCAGCGAGGATTTGATCCTGCTGCTCGGGTGCTAAGGCGATCACCAGCATAGGCGCAGGTGAATTGAGCGACAGCACGTCTTCAACAGATTCAACTATCGTAAAACTGGGGTGCCATGTCTCTGGAGCAGGCTGGCCTATCCATAGGCGTACTTCAGATGTAGATAGTGAATTACCTGTATTTTTCATAACCTCCGACATTAATCTGACCAAAAGTCTTGAGCCAGCTGGCGTCTATGATTCCAGAGTTCGTTCTTGTCACCGAAGGCCTCTTGTCCCTTCGGCACGAATGTTGGAATTTGTTTTGCTTGCGGCATGGTGTTTCCTCCTGGTTACACCAGGTTATTTGTCGCTACAATTATAGGGGAAACCCCGTTGAGCCAATTAATCACCACGTGCCATCGATTCGGACATAAGTTGCAGGCCGTCGTAGTCAACGAAATCAACAAGCCCAATGCAATTGAAGTTGTCCAACGTCAGCGCTTCTGGGACACATTGAGGTGTTTTGATAAGGGAGGAATTCTAGTTCATCGTAGTGACCGAAGGGAACGAAGATGAGACAGGAATCCATGCGCAAGAAAGACCCGGCCGAGAAGGCAATACGGGACATCCGCCGTAAGACGCGTCGGCGGCATTCAACGGAAGAGAAGATTCGCATTGTTATTGAAGGACTTCGTGGCGAGGAAAGCATCGCAGCACTGTGTCGGCGTGAAGGCATTGCCGAGAGTCTGTAT
>JYMV01019954.1_pt1 | contig 25587 bp, 25 predicted proteins | sample 338911 | NCBI WGS metagenome assembly JYMV01 (sample SAMN03354496, study PRJNA234377) | hydrothermal vent metagenome | biome: Deep sea; feature: Hydrothermal plumes at the Eastern Lau Spreading Center, Western Pacific Ocean; material: Seawater | place: Tonga | collected 2009 | depth 2000 m m
CCATGTCCTTAACATTTGAAACATCCCAGGCACTTATGTCACTATTAAATTGCGATTTTGAGAACATAGCCCCCATATTTGTTACCTTGGAAACATCCCATTTAGATATATCACCATTAAACTGAGAAGAATAAAACATGTAGGTCATATCTTCTATTCTTGACACATCAATGTGATTCAGACTAACTGAGGTGCCATGTGATTTTATTTCATTCTTAATCAACTCTCTTAAATGGAATTTTGTTCTGGCAATTATGATTTTTTTAGATACTGTTTTTTCTTCATAACCATTCACCCACACCTTTGATTTTTTCGCATTTCTTTCATATTCTTTGGGCTTTTTACTCCATTTTGATATATCACCATTAAAGCGTGAATCCTTAAACATGTCCTTCATGTTTTTAACGTCAGAAACATCCCACTTGCTTATATCGCCATTAAATTGCGATCCTTTAAACATCCCTTTATAATAACCACCCATAATTCTAACTTTTGCCACATCCCATTTGGAGATATCTCCATCGAATTGTGATTCATAGAACATAGCTCCCATGTCTTTTACCTTAGATACATCCCATCCCGCCAATCCACCATTAAATCTTGATTTCGAAAACATCCCATTCATGTCAGTTACATTTGAGACGTCCCACATGGATATATCGCTATTAAATTGTGATTCATAGAACATAGCACCCATGTCGGTCATACTTGAGACGTCCCATTGGCTTATGTCTTCATCAAAATAAGAGGAATAGAACATATATCTCATATCTACAACATTGGACACATCCCACTCTGAAATATCCCCCATGAATTGCGTTGATCCAAATAGGCTGGTCATCTGCTTAACTTCAGCAACATCCCACTCACTTATATCACCCACAAAATCAGAGCCGGTGAAGAGAATTGACATGTCCCTCACATTTGACACATCCCATTTAGATATGTCTCCATTGAATTTATACACCTCAACATCAAAGCCATAATCTTTTATTTGAGCACTAGAAAAAAGGCCATTTAGACTAGTGACACCACTAGTGTCAATGTGATTTAGGTCGGCCTCGTACCCCTGTTTCTTCAGCTCCATCCTAATTATTATAGGCAATGTTTTATTCGTCGCCTTCATCCCAGATGCCCCAATTCTTCCGTATTCTTGTTTGGTTTCACACGTAAAATCACACCAATCTCCAATATTGCCCCTAAACTTGGAGAATTTAAATATTCCATCCATATCCACCACCTGCCTAACATCCCAACTACCAATATCTCCATTGAATTGGGAGTCCTTGAACATCGATACCATATCCACGACATTGGATACATCCCACTCGCTTATATTCCCATTAAAATCTGAATCCCTAAATAAAGAACTCATATCTTTGACATTAGATACATCAATATCATTAAGGTCAACCATATTTCCGTTATCCTTAATTTCTTCAGCTATCAATTCGACTAAGTGAGATTTATCTCTAGCTACTACAGGTCCCCAAATCCAAGCATTTGCTTGAGTGGTGAATAATGACAGTGCAACAATTGCTGGTACTATAATTGGTTTCATTTTTTGTTACCTGGGATTTAAAAATATATTTAATATAATATATACATTTAAAGCACTGTGTAAATAACTAACGCTTAAAATTACATTTTCTTTGCTTAATTTACTTCAGCAACAGAATTACTTTATTTTACGTCGCTTTTAACCGGCAATGTAAATGAGTCCTTCTTTATATCCGGAACCATTAACCCAATTCCTCTTCCGTGTATACGTGCCTATTGCTTTTTTTTGTGTTGTAATATTTGGTAGCAGAAGTTATACTATCTCCTTCTTGGAATAATGTTATTTCCGCTTATAATGTTTCTTACAGGCGGTTCACACTCTATAAAGAGCCACCCAGAAAAATAGTTATTTGTAAACGTATGACTAATTAATAGTATTTTATATTTATGATAGTATAATATTTCATACAACCAGGAGAATTATTATGAAAAAATTTAACGCTATTGTTATATTTTCACTATTAGCCATAAATCCAATCGCAACAGTTTTTGCTAACGTAGATTATAATTATTTAGATAATTATGATATCTCTGACCTTATGTCTGATTTCGAAACCCAGTCTTTTTCAAATTCCCTAAAAGGAGGCATGGGGAACTCCCACATTGCACCTGCTGAACCTGAATACTACCAGAACAATATGCAGTCATTGCCCATCACTGAACGCGATGAGTTTAAGAGAAAGATGCAGTCAATACCTAATGCCGACCGCACTAAACTAAAGGCTAAAATGCAGTCATTATCAACCTCTGAACGTGATTCTTTCAGGAGAAAAATGCAATCAATGTCTTCGTCTGACCGTAATGCATTCAGAAACAAAATGGGACGCGGTGGCATGGGTGGTCGTTAAATCGTCTTATCACCCCAGTAAAATTTAATTTAGGATTTATATGGATTACATCAAGCAAACACTAACAAAAGTAAGAATGTCTAGTTGTGCTACTGACCAGACATATTTTCAAGCTGTAGAAGAGGTATTGGCCGATATTCAGCAGGTCATGTTGTCAAATAAAAAATACCAGGAACAAAACATCTTAGAGAGAATTGTTGTTCCAAATAGAAGTTTTATCTTCAAAGTTGAATGGATAGATGATGCTGGGAAAATACAAACAAATACGGGCTATAGAATTCAATTCTCCAATGCTCTTGGTCCTTATAAGGGCGGTTTGAGATTCCATCATTCAGTTGATTCAGGCATCTTAAAGTTTCTAGCATTTGAACAAACATTAAAAAACTCTCTTTCAGGACAAAAATTAGGCGGTGCGAAGGGCGGTTCCAATTTTGACCCTAAAGGTAAGAGTGATGCAGAGATTATGACATTTTGCAAGGCATTCATGACCGGGCTATATCCATACATAGGCGCTGGGATTGATGTTCCTGCTGGCGATATAGGGGTTGGAGAGAAAGAAATAGGCTATATGTATCACCAATACAAAAAATTGGGCGGTAAGAACGAATGTTGCATAACTGGTAAGCCCATTATTCTCGGCGGCTGTTTGTTAAGAACAGAGGCTACAGGATATGGTTTGATTTACATTGTTGAGGAGATTCTAAAGTCAGTTGATGACAGCATAAATAATAAGATATGTTGTGTAAGTGGTGCTGGTAATGTCGCCATACATGCAATTGAAAAAATATCTGAGATGGGAGGCATTGCTGTTACATGTTCTAATTCCAAGGGCATGATTCATGACTCTCAAGGTATTTGTGCTGATACACTTAAGCGCATAAGGGCAGAACGAGCAGTACTGGAAACTTATCTTGATAGCCATCCAACCGCAACACACACAAGGATTGAAGATTACCCAGAGGCTGGCAACCCCGTCTGGAACACTCCATGTCACGTTGCACTACCTTGTGCTACTCAAAATGAAGTAAGTAAGATTGATGCACAAAACTTGGTTAAAAATGATTGTTTTCTGATTGCAGAAGGTGCGAATATGCCTTCTACAAGGGATGCTATAGAGGTATTTAGGGAGCATAAAATAAGAGTTTGCCCTAGTAAAGCCGGAAATGTCGGTGGCGTAGCAATAAGTGGTATTGAAATGGAACAGAACTCTACCATGAGATATTACACCAGGGATGAAGTGGATGAAAAACTTAGGAACCTTATGATTAATGTTTTTTCAATGATACAAAGGGCTAATATCGAATTCGATTTACAGGAAGATTACATTAAGGCAACCAATATCACCAGCTTTATCAATGTTGCGGATGCGATGATAAGCGAAGGTTATTAGTTTGTGAATCCCTCAGATTAAGACTAGTTTTATGACAATATTTGAACTAAACTCCCTGTCAGAATCAGAACAGAAGAAATAATAATGCTTTTCGGCACTTTTGCTACATCTTTTTTAAAATACCCTATTATCGACGCCAGTATAAGTGCCATGATGGGCCAGAAAGAAGAAACCAATATTGTCTGTCCAATTCCAATCTCATTAATGGAATTAAAGAATAGGGGATAGGCGAGACCGAAGCTTAGGATGCCATGTACAACAAATGCCCATTGTTTTTTTACTAATTTCTTGGTTAAGGATTTTGAATTAATTATATAAGGGATTATCAGTATGCCATACACGATAGTGCCAGCCAATATTGCGTGGAAAGTTGCTAATAGTGGGTGGTATCCCATCTCCATTCCGATTTTCATAAAATATTCTCCTAGAGCCCAAAATAATGCACATACTAAGCCCCAAACAACACCCATGGGATCTATTTTTTCATATTTCACCCCACCAAACAAAGCGATTATCCCCAGCACAATAAATCCCATAGAGATGGCAGTGCTAGAGCCCATACTTTCCCCTAATATCAAAAAAGCAATAACAAATGAAAATAAAGGTTTAACCTTAGAAAATATAGATGCGTACTCACCACGTTTAGATAGTGAATTACCAGCCATATAGTAGGCTCCAGTCCCCAGAACAAAAGTAAACACCCCCGCCAGCACAATATTGATTTCAATTTCATTAATTATGCCAATTTCTTGAATTTGAAATCCCAATACTATGGATCCAGTAGCCAGCGCTATTAACAAGCCCATACCCATCCAGGCTTTTGTGTTGTGTATTGGTGCATTTTTCAATGAAACTGATGCAAATTGCGCCGAGATTGCCCAAAGTACTGCAGCCGAAATAGCTGATAGATAAATTATCATTTAAGGCTCCTTGGCTTAATACATTACTCCAAACTTATTTTCAAAGCTATGGCACTAACAAATGGAGCACTCATTAAGCTCACAACCAAAAACATAGCCAAGAAATATAGCTGTCCATCGATAGCGAGTCCAAACTGGGCTTGAGAAACGGCACTTGAGGCGAAAATCAGAATAGGGATATAAAGTGGTAGTATTAATAATGACAATAACATACCTGAGTTTTTAATACCAACAATCAGTGAAGCCCCAATACTTCCAATTAGACTAAGGCTTGGCGTTGCCAGTAAAAGGGTAATCATTAATACCTTTATGCCTTCATCGTCCAGAAATAACAGTACTCCTAATAATGGAGATAACAAAATAATTGGTATTCCTGTAAGTATCCAGTGTGCAGTTATTTTTGCCAGTATCATCAAGGGTAATGAGTGGTGAGAAATCACCATTTGCTCTAAAACGCCATTTTCGTAATCATGATGAAATAAAGCATTAAGCGATAATAATACGGCAAGCATGCTTGCTACCCAAATAATACCCGCTGCAATTTGTGATAAAGTGGATGCCTCTGGGCTTATCGCCAATGGGAATAACGAAACAGAAATAATGAAAAACAGTAATGGATTGAGAATACTAGATGGATTGCGTAGGGCAACACATAAATCTCTACTCAGGGTTTGCCAATAAATATTCATAGGGACAATTCGCGTTGATTAACAAGGGCTGAATCTTGGTGTGTAGTAAATAAACACATGCCACCATCTTCACAATGTCGTGCTATCCTTTTTTCCACAATCTTTACCCCAGAAGGGTCTAGGGCAGTAAATGGTTCATCTAGTAGCCATATTTTTGCTTTAGAAACAAATAGTCCAGCTAAAATTACCCGACGTTTTTGACCTGCAGAAAGATTGGCACAATATTCATCCTCGTATCCCTTTAGTCCAATTTCATCCAGAGCCACTATAAATTCTTGCTGTTCAGCAGATTTATTCAAAGAACTTAAAAATTTTAGATTCTCAAGACTACTCAATTCCCCACTTAAAGCAGCCTGATGTCCCAAATAGAAAACCTCGTTTTGATATTCTTCCGACTTAACTGCATACTTGCCAAGTAAAATACTTCCTTCCTCCTGTATATTCAAACCCGCCAGGATTTTTAATAACGATGTTTTCCCACTACCATTGGTTCCAGTTATTCTAAGTATGTCCCCAGGTTCTACTTGGCATGATAACCCACTAAACAATTGGTTATATCCTCTTTGGCAACTTAGATTATTTATAATTAGTGATGACACAAGAGTTTAAGTCCAATCTAGATTTTTAATTAGGTGCTTAGCATTTAAAAGTCATTTGCACGGATTTTAGATATTATTAGTATTTCTTTGATTTTATTGCAAATTGTACCCCATGGGTTTGTATAAATCAACCAATTCACCCCTAAAGCCTTATTAATATCCACCTTATTGATTCAGCCACCACAATGCACTATAATGACCCAATGAACCCACCAAAAAAACAATCATTTAACGTCGCCCACCGTGGTGCGTCTAAAACCTGCCCAGAAAATACACTATTAGCATTTAACGTCGCCTGGAAAAATAACGCTGATATTTGTGAAGGAGATTTCCGCTTAACTAAGGATAAACAAATAGTTTGTATCCATGATGCCGACACCCTCAGAGTGAGCGGTGAGAAATTGATTATTTCCGAAAGCAACTATGTTGATCTACAGGGTGTTAATGTCGCCCACTACTTTGACAAGGATATTTCCGAAAGAATCCCAACATTGGAGCAAGTTTTGGCCACAGTTCCGGGTTCCGGAACTTTTTTAATTGAAATTAAGTCTGGAGTAGAGATAATTCCTGAGTTAATGGTTATTTTGGATAATACAAAGCTAACTAAACTTCAATTTGGGGTTATCAGCTTTGATAAAGAGGTATTGAGGCTGACAAAAGAGCATGATGAGCAAATTATTACTTTACTTTTAAATGACGGTAAAGATGAATTTAGCAATGAAGAAATTAAAGAAATGCTTCTTGACATCAATGCCAATGGTCTTTTAACCAACTCAACTGATAGCAATATTAAGGAAGAAATAGAATCACTTAAGCTTATTTGCAACATTTGGTCTTCTGACCCAGAATATCAAGTAAGAACCTGATTTCCTCTTAAATTCGCCCTATTTTTCGGTAAAATCATCAATTATTTTCTTTTTTTTCATTTATTTTTAAAATATAAGTTGATATATTAGAATATTATTATATAATAATCATATTATTCAATTATAAATTATAAATAAAATGTCAATTAGAGAAAAAATAGAATCAAAATTTGAGTCGTTATCCGACTTCATCTTCGAAAACAGGAAAAAAGTATTCTTCACTTTGATGACTTTAACCGTTTTACTTGCTACAAATATCCAATATATGAAGATGGATACTACCACGGAAGGCTTCCTTCACAAGGATGACACCATGCGAGTCCAATATGATAGGTTCAGGGATCAATTTGGACGTGATGAAAAGATACTTATTGCAGTAGAGGCTAAGGATATCTGGAGCCCAGAGTTTTTAGAAAAATTTAGGAGTCTTCATGATGAGTTAGAGTCAGATTTACCTCACATAGATGAAGTTACATCAATCATCAACGCCAGGAACACCATCGGAACAGAAGATACACTGTCTGTTCAAGACCTTTTTGAGGATGTTGAAACATTAACCAAAGAGTCTATTGGCCAACGTAAAAAATTAGCTTTAGAAAATCCTATATATCTTGATATGCTTTACAACAAGGATCAAACTTTTACCAATATAATTATTGATACGTCAACATATACTTCACTAGATGAAAATGGCAATAAAATAGAAATTAGTGAAGAAGATGAGTTTTCAGATTCAGATGAAGAGTTTTGTGAATGTGAAGATGAGCATGGCCACACCTATTTGACTGATCCAGAAAATACCGAGCTTATGAATAAGGTTAAGGATATTGCAGCCAAATATCATTCTGATGACTTTAAGATTCACCTTGCGGGCTCTGCCTTCTTTAATGATTCTATGAAGCAAATTATGATGGCTGACATGGAAAGCTTTATTATGAAAATGATGTTGGCTATCGTAATAGTGCTATTCCTTATGTTTAGAAGAATATCCGGTATTTTCCTACCAATCGTTGCTGTAGCACTTACTGTTATATCGACAGTAGCTACTATGGCTTATTTTGGCGCCCCTTTTACCATGGCAACACAAATTATGCCTTCCTTCTTACTTGCCGTTATCACTGGCGGTTCTATACATATCCTGGCCATTTTCTATCAACAGCTTAAGCACTCTGATGATGTAAAGGCCTCACTCCGTTATGCAATGGGTCATTCTGGCTTTGCTATTGTTATGACTTCATTAACAACAGCTGCTGGTATGTGGTCTTTTTCAACATCAGAAGTCGCTCCTGTAGCGGATTTGGGTTCGTATTCTGCATTAGGTATGATATATGGCCTTGTTTATATGTTAATTTTAATGCCGGCCTTGATTTCGATGATTACATTCAAAAAATTAGATAAAAGTGCCCAAAGCGATGCCAATCAACAGGATAAGGGCATGGATAAATTGCTCATTAATATGGCTAACTTCTCACTTAATAATGCCAAAACCATCGTTATATCATCCTTGGCAATCGTGGTGGTTTCAGTAACTTTAGCTTTACAAATGTCATTCTCTCACCATCCTTTAGTGTGGTTTGAAGATAATCATGAAGTAAGGGTTGCGGTTGAGAAAATTGATTCGACAATGAACGGCTCAATGAATATTGAGATAATTATTGATACAAAAAAAGAAAATGGCCTCTACGAGCCAGAAACCTTGGGTCAAATCGAGCAATTAGAAGCATATCTTAATGATTATAATAGCAATGGTGTATTTGTCGGTAAAACACTAAGTATTACCGATATACTAAGGGAAACCAATAAGGCACTCCATGCTAATCAGACGGAGCATTATGTCATCCCTAAGTCCAAGGATTTAATAGCTCAGGAATTATTTTTGTTCGCAAATAGTGGAAGCGATGACCTTGAGGACTTTGTTGATACCCAATTTACTAAAGCCCGCATAACGGTTAAGGTGCCTTATGTAGACGCGATGAAGCTAAATAGATTCATCGAGGATGTTGAACGTAAAATACCAGAGATATTTACCAAAAATATCAACACAGAAATGACTGGAATTGGGGTTTTACTTGGCAATGTCATGGAAAAATCAATTATTTCTAGTGGCATAAGCTATCTTATAGCCTTCGCAGCCATAACGGTTATGATGATAATCTTAATGGGTGGTTTCAAAATGGGAGTAGTTTCTATGTTGCCAAATATATTGCCAATATTGATTCTTGTTTCCATTATGTCAGTATTCAATATCCCCCTAGATATGTTCACCATGCTAGTTGGTTCTATTGCCCTGGGTATAGCTGTAGACGACACCGTCCATTTCAGTTATAATTATAATAAATATAGGTCAGAGGGTAAAAGCGTCGACGATGCTGTTAGGTTAACACTTTTAGGAACTGGACGAGCCATTATGACAACTTCAGTTGTTCTATCCTTAGGATTCTTGGTTCTACTATCCGCAACTATGACCAATATGATAAACTTCGGTTTATTAACAGCAAGTGCGATATTTATTGCACTAATTGCAGATTTTATTTTAATGCCTGCAATTTTCAAATTAATGGAGGGAAATAAAAATGACTAACTTTATAAAAACAATCTCAACAATTACCTTGGCACTTACAAGTGCGGTGGTATTTGCCAACCCGTCAGCCTATGATATAATGAAGAAAGCCGATGCTAGAGACGATGGAACTACCTTGAGCGGTACCATTAAGATGGTTTTAATTGATAAGCATGGCAAAAAAAGGATAAGGGTAATGAAGTCTTATCAAAAGGATATTGATGAAAATACTGAACATAAATCAATATTTTTCTTATCCCCAAGCGATGTTAAGAATACTGCATTCCTAAATTATGATTATAAAAACATCAACAGTAAAGAAGATGACCAGTGGATGTATCTGCCAGCATTGAAAAAAACTAAGAGAATCCCAACTAGCGACAAAGACTCTTCATTCATGGGTAGTGACTTCACTTATTCAGATATGACGGCTAAAGAGCTTGATGACTACAACTATAAATTCATAAAATCCTCTTCTATTAAAAGAAAAACTGGTAGTGTGCCTGTTTGGATTATTGAATCTAAGCCAAAAAACCGTAAGGTTATGAAGGAAACTGGATATAGTAGAAGTATTTACTACGTGAGAAAGGATAACCACGTCGTCTCCAGGGCAAAGCTGTATATGGTGAAAGGTAAGAGGGTAAAATATATGGATATTAGGGAGCTTATGGAGATTAACGGCATTTGGGTTGCAACGAAATCAACTATGGTCACTAAGAAGGCAAAAACCACATTGCACAAGACGGTTATGTCTATAACAGATATTAAAGTAAATGAAGACATTGACGACTCTTTGTTTACAATTAGGCAGATGGAAAAAGGCCTATAATATGAGATTTAACCGCCATTTGGTCATCATACTGTTATCTTTGTTTTCACTGACAAGTGTCAATGCGAGTTCTGTGGACGAATTTGACGGAGGTGGTTTTGATGATGGTGGTGGTTTTGATGATGGTGCTGGTTTTGACGACACATTAATGCTAGATTCATCAGAGCTTGAGTTGACAGAAGATAAGCCCACACAGATAAACGGCACTATTTCCTTTGAGACTCACTACAACACAAAGAATGATTTAAAAATCTCTATGTTTAAGCTGTCTACAAATTTGGACATTACTCATAGTTTGCAAAATAAAGCCAAGATTAGGGCTAACCTAAAGGCAAACAATGACTTCATATTTGATAGTGGATTAAGTAATTATAACACTACTCCAAACGGATATGGTTCAGAAATCAGCTTAGATCAAATATCCTATGAGCAATCAATCACCCCTGAATTAGATATCAAATTCGGCAGACAGATTGTGTCTTGGGGCGTATCTGATTTAATCAGAGTTAATGACGCCATCAATCCAACGGATAATAGGGTTCCAGGACTTACAGATATTAAAGACTTGAAGCTTGGAATGGTCATGACTAAATTGGATTACTTTCCATCTAGTGATAGTTCAATATCATACCAGGGAATTCTAATTAATGAGCATAGATTTTCGCTATACCCAAGGTATGGTTCGGATTTTAAAAGCACTTCGGATCTTGCTGAAGTAAAACCAAATAACAGTTTAAAAAATACTGGCATTGGATTGGCTTTAAATAAAACCCTACCATCTGCTGATGCATCTCTTTATTATTTACATACTTATGTGGATAAGCCGGTCTTGGATGCCGGCAAAATTTCTCTAAATAATAACAAGGCTAATAAGGTTGGCATCGCTTACAATGTTGTTAATGGTAGTTTCTTGATTAAGGCCGAAGCAAGTTATACTGATAGTGTAAATTACAATCTTGATGCTTCGACTATTGTTGATAAACCAGTATCTAAATTTTTATTAGGTTTTGATTACAATGGATTTACTGATACTAACTTAACTTACGAAATCGCCCAAGAAACCATAGGTAAGTATGATGTTTTGTTGAACAATCAATATAACATGAACCTCGAAGAAAAAACGCACACTCAAGCATTTAGAGTCTCAAAACGATTACTAAATGATGAGTTGGAGGTTAATGGCATGGTAATGGCTTTTGGTACTAGCTTAAATTCTGGCGGCGTGGTTAAGATTAGCACAACATACGATTACACAGATAATATCGACATCAACGCCGGACATATTAATTATTTATCTAGTGATAATAATTCATTTATTGATGGTATCAAGGACAATGATAGATTGTTTTTAAAGGTCAATTATAAATTTTAATTCATTAACTTCCCCGAGTCTTTAATAAGGTTCTAATCTTAATAGATAATGTGGTATAATACTATAAATTAAACACACTTATAGGAAGTAATACCATGACCCAATTCCCACAGTCAATCAGCAAACCATTCAGGTTTTCAGTAGCCGTATATTCTCTCATCTGGGTGATTAGCATGGTGTATGCACTATTTTTCTCAACTCCAATGGCGGAATCTTATTGGATGAGTCCTTTGGCAACCATTGGTATTGTTTCTTCATTTTCATTTCTTGTTTATTCATGGATAAAAAATAATGAAATTTCCAGCCTCATGAGTGCTAGGTGGGAAGATAAGGGGTTTTTATTAATTCTTGCCTGGGTTTCAGTTGAGTCTATTATCATTCTGGTACACGGTATATTTTAATACACTGGTAAGATGAACTAGAACTATTCACCGTTTATATTAATACATGCTTTGTCTAATACGTGGCCTTAAACTTCTGGTCATAGTTCTTTTGAATCTCCAGAGGCCATAAGCTGTAAATGTATACTAGCAGCGAATGTTTATCATTCGCCACTAACTCATCCTTAAAACCCGGCATCGTTCCGCCCAGTCTTTTGCCACCCTCATTTATTGTTCTCATCAAATTTTTTGGTGAGTGATGCCAACTGTGGGCTGTTCCATTCAGTGGTGGAGCAGGAAACTTTCCATCCTCATAACTTTCCTTCCAGTTTTTAACTAGCCCAACACCATCTGCCCCATGACACCTAGAACAATTTTTATCAAAAATTACCTTACCACTAATTACCACATTTTCGACTGATTTTCCAGATTTATTGAGTGGAAAATAGTGAGTGTACGTTATGAATGCCAACCTAACCAAAATAACGAGCACTATAACATATAATATAACTTTTAAAAAATCTTTCATGTCCAGGTTTTAATTTGATAATGGTAGTAAAATTATACTTAATTATTCATTTTTTACACTCTATTGGGTCGGTTTTTATAACCAAATTAATGCGTATTATTTCTTCAAAAAACAACTATAATGGTATTATGCTTAAAATTAATGATTTTCAATACAAAGTTCTAACTACCAAACTACATAACAATGGTTGGGATGGATATTCTCCAGACCAGCATTCTATTAGTTACGATCCATCTATCACTTATCACGTTTGGACACACCCAGAAAAAGACATATTACAGAAACTAATCTTTAAAGACAGCTGTATTTACCTTCAGTATGCATCCCAACGTCACTATGGCAAACTAATTGTACATGACGGTCGCACTGCTGCCACCCGCCACACTTGGCAAAACTTTCTGGATTATGTTGATTTAAAAATCGAACTTGGGTAATACCCCATCGGTTGCCTTATTAGCGATGCATACGCACTGATAAAAAATAGCTACAAAGTTATGACATAAATCCATAAAGTTATGGTATAATGATATTATGACTAATTCAATTATTACAAATTTAAATAAAACACATCGACACTTAGCGTGTTGCCCTATATCGCATGAGGTTTTTATTTAAATAGTTTTCTATAACAATAATTTTAAGCCTCAGATTCGTAAGAAAATGGGGCTTTTTTATGCAGTTTATTTAGTCCCAAAGTTTATGGCGGGAATAGCTCAGTTGGTAGAGCCCCGGATTGTGATTCCGGTTGTCGCGGGTTCAAACCCCGTTTCTCGCCCCATTTTCACCCAGGTAGCCAAGCGGTAAGGCTGTGGATTGCAAATCCACCATTCGTAGGTTCAAATCCTACCCTGGGCTCCATTTTATTCCTGTCCATTTTTCACCCACACCATACCACAATTTCTTTATAATTATTTAAGTAAAATTAGATATAAAATCATTGAAATTGATTATATTGATGTGTACTATGTTATTAGGCAATTTAATTGCCATACTTGGGGAGAAGTTATACATCATATAAGGAGAGGGAGAATAATGTTAAAACAATATTTTTTATCAGTTGCAGTTGGAATGGTATCTTTTGGTTCCATTGCAAACAATCACGAAAAACAACCACCAGCACCACAAATAGCATCACCATCGAATGTCAGCACAGAAAAGTTAACCGCTTATCAGGAGTATTTAATTGAAAATAAATATGCCCCAAGAAGACTTACGGCTTATGAGCAGAGGGTTATTTATGAAAAAAGCCGTCGAGACCAGTGGAATGCCTTTCTAAAGGCTAATCCTGGTTGGTTATATCACTATTGGCATATGCAAAATAGTAGGAATGTTAATTATAGGAATTACCATAAGGGTTATCACAGTAATCAATATAACGGATACCATAATGGCTTGAAAAACCACAATTCGAAGTTTTCTTTCTAATATTCAGAGCACTAACTGTGGGGGAGTAAGCGTTCTGTAATGCTATATTTAAATAAATGCCGACTTGTGTCGGTATTTATTTGTTTAATATACTAAGTGTCAAATTTATTTATTTGTTTGATATTTATTCATATTATAGTATAATGATATATATATTAACTATTATTTTAAAATACCATGGACATTCTAACCAAAATTCAAAAACAAGTAGACAGTGCACCCATAGTTTTATATATGAAAGGCACACCACAATTTCCTCAATGTGGTTTTTCTTCCAGAGCAGCTCAGACCCTAGCTTCAACAGGCGTCGAGTTTGCTTATGTGAATATTTTTGAAGATCAGGAAGTTATGCAGGCACTACCTAGTTTTCAAGATTGGCCCACTTTTCCGCAAATATATTTTAATTCAGAGCTAATTGGTGGAGGAGACATTATTATAGAGATGAGTGAAATGGGAAGTTTGGTTTCTGCAATGCAAGATGCCGTGGACAATTTCGTAAATAAAGACTGAACTTAAATTCAACAATAAATTATTATGGATATACAAGTGGAAAATATTAAATGCACATCCTGTGCAAAGACAATAATACAAAAGATGGAGTCTATTGTTGGCATTGAAAAATGTACTGTAGATGTAGAATCTGGAATTGTAGCCATTGAGGGGAGTTCAATAAATTCAGTTTTAGTCCATTCCACTCTTAAAGGTTTGGGATATCCTAAAGTGGGCGATGGTTCATTACTTAATAAAGCAAAATCATTTGTATCTTGTGCCACAGGACTGACCAAGGATTAACAAAGGAGTAAATTATGGCTATAACACTAACTCAAACAGCAAGCAAAAGGATGGATAAGTTCCTTACCAATAGAAAGCAGGGATTAGGCGTCAGGTTAGGCGTACAAACAACTGGATGTTCTGGTTTAGGATATACAATGGAGTTTGTTGACGATATTAACGATGATGACTCAGTCTTCGAGGATAAAGGCGTTAAAATAATTATTGATGCTAAGAGTTTGGTATATCTAGATGGCACTGAGGTAGACTTTGTAAAAGAGGGGCTAAATGAGGGGTTTGAATTCAATAACCCAAATTCTAAAGCCGAGTGCGGCTGTGGAGAATCCTTTACTGTTTAGGGGTCCATAATGGAAAAAGATTACGAAATTAGATTACTGAATGCAGTTAAGAATACTCTTGTCTCGGTAGCCAAAGATACTATGACTAAGCCTGGATTGCGCCATCCTTTATCGGAAGGCACGCAGCGAATGATTACTGATTGCCTTGATATTGTGGTTTCAAGACAAATGGATATAGAGAGGCGAGCTGGCTTTCATACAGAGATGAAGCCAGTTTTTAAAGACGAAGTGGTAGTTCAAAGTGTTTCTTTGGCCGATATCACTGGTAGGTCAGGTAGTTAAGTGGGCATACAGAATGCACTTGAATCTAAGTTGGCAACATTTAATCCCCAGTATTTGGAGGCTTTAAATGAAAGTTCAAGCCATTCTGGAACTGCTTCTGATTCTCATTTTAAAATAACTATAGTTTCCGATGACTTCATTAATATGAAGCTTTTAGAAAGAAGTAGAAAGATTAACAAATTATGTGAGGATGAAATATCTGCCATTCATGCTTTTTCGGTTTTTGCCTATACGGTAAAAGAATGGGAAGGTAAGCAGGGCAGTCCATTATCACCAAAATGTGGAGGTAGTTAATATGAGCGAATATATGGATGAGGCAGAGATTGAATTTACTGATGGTGCCGCCACCAAGGTATCTACAATGATAAAAGAGGAAAAAAACGACAACCTAAAGCTACGAGTTTACATTACTGGTGGTGGTTGCTCTGGATTCTCATATGGATTTACATTTGATGAGAATAATAAAGAGGGCGATAGCAGTGTTGTTAATAAGGGAGTTAAGCTTGTGGTTGACCCAATGAGTTATCAGTACTTAGTTGGAGCTACAGTGGATTATCTAGAAGACCTCCAGGGTTCACGCTTTATTATTCACAATCCTAATGCAAAAACCACTTGCGGTTGCGGATCTTCATTCTCGGTTTAATTAGACTGAGAACTTACCCCTATCTTATGTGGAGCTATTAACCATAGGCTTCATTCTCTAAATCAATAAATTTAGCAAAATCTTCTTTAGTCGAGCACATAGTTAGATTCTTTTCTGACTTACCATGAGTCCACTCATCCGCATCATAAACGATTGATTGTTTAGCTAAGTCATCTAGCTCCCAGAACAATCCATCAAATAATAACGGCAACATTGTCTGTCTTATTGTTCCGTGCTTTTTGAGCCCCTGCTTGAAGGCATTTTTACTTCCCACAATATAACCTTTGGTTTTACCTCGAGTTATTCCTGTATATAGAAGGTTATTGTTAATCATTCTAACATGTGATGGACTAACGATTAATGCTACTGTTTTGGCCTCTGAACCCTGTAATTTATGTATTGTTAGGCAGTATCCCAGATGTAATGAACCCAAATCCTTGCCTTGATACTCTACTCCAATTTCAATATCTTCATAACGATATTTCACCAAAATTCTTTGAGTTAATTGGTCATATCCATCGATGATACCAACCATGCCATTAAGAATCCTGATGCAATCTTTGCCACCAACATTATGGCAATAATTCCTTCTAAAGCTATCTATTTGTACGCCATCCATAAACAACTTGCCATTCTTATAGAAACCAAGATTATCACCTACAAACCAATTTTCGTTTTTAGTATGTATGACTTTATCTTTAATTTTAAAGCGTTTATATTGCTTGTTGGCTCCAATCTTTATATCACCATCAATAAATGGAATGTTATTGTCATTGAGTATATCTTGAGCAAGTTTGTTTATTTCTTCCGTGCCAATAATTGTACTTTTTTGCGGTGCAATCAATTGGAAGCTTGTGTAATCCTTGGCAAAATCATCTTTATATTTGTAAATCAAATTTTGAACTTCTTGTTTGATATTAACATTGCACAGCATCAACGCCTTGTGAAGCTCTTTCTTTTTCAGGTTCATCTGAATCTTCTGTTCCCTACTAGGCTCCTCAATTTCTTCAAAATATCTTAGCTCTTTTCTTATCTTGTAAAGCAATGAGTCTTGAACCTTAATGAATTCAAAATCAGAATGTGCATCTTCAAACATGGTGTCAGGAACTTTTTCTTCTCGCATACCTTTAGCGAACGTTGTTAGTACTGCATCTTCATTCTGCCTGAATATCCGCTTAAGAGCTACGCTTCTTACCCAACCACTGTTTAAAATGTCTTTAAATGGAGTGCCACGACCAATAGGTGGCAACTGCCCAACGTCGCCAACCAAAATGATTTTCACTTTAGTCATATCAATCTTCATTAATAGCGATGCCATAGTGCCACTATCAACCATTGATGCCTCATCAATGAATAGAATTTTGGTATTCTTAATTCTTTTTGGGTTGAATGAATAGCTGGTAATAGTAGTGCTCTTGAATCCGGTGGCCTCATTAATGCGCCTACTTGCCATACCACTAACCGCCAAACATTCGATGCCTTCAACCGAGTCTTGATTTTCAATTTGTAGCAATTGTAAAATTGCCTTTGATACTGTGCTTTTTCCAGTACCTGCAAATCCAGTCATACAAAATATGGATTGTTTATTGGAGTTAATCTCTACAATGGCGGTACGTTGCTCATTTGATAATTTATAATCAATGCCCATTATTGCCCCTTCTCGATGCTCAAATACATCAATCCAGGCACTTAGTTCACTATCGGACATAATAGGTCTTCTCCACTGTGGAGCGTATTCTAGGCCTTGACGAATACTTTCAAATACCAACTCTTCTTCTTCGTAATTTTTCTTATTCGTAAATTTTTCGGTTAAATTACCTTCGTTATCAACACTCATCCAATGATAGAAGTTGGTATTGCCATCTTCTCTTAGCTTTCTAAATAGAATATCACTATCTTTCTTTGTGAATTCCTCTTCAAAGCCATCTTCATTAATGTTCAAGCTATCAACTAATTCATTAAATAGCGACTCTCTATCTAAATAAATATCACCATTGCCACCAAACCCACCTTGAATTTCACCATCAAGAATACCATTAACACAGGCTTCCTGTCTTTCTATGCTATTAACACTAACCCCCATCCCAATGGCTAAAGCATCAACTGTCTTAAAGCCCTTATTTGGCAACAATATCAATACGTATGGATTTTTTTTAATTAATTCTACAATTTCTGTTATATCAGAAACGCCATACCTATCAGTAAATTCATTACTTGACTTGCCCTCTAGAATAGCTACAAACCCTTTGTGTATAGCATCAAGATATTTGTCTCGTGCGGATACGCTTGATTTAACAAACCCTTGAATATTATTCTCTACTAGCAGATTCTGCAAATCCAATTTAAATTTAGTTGTGGTATCAATGTCATCGCCTCTCTTCATCTCTTTGCGTAAAGCTCTAGTCTGCCCCAGAATTTTCTCCAAAGTTTTTGCTCCAACACCACGAAGTTCCTTGTTGTCTTTTGCAACCACTATCATTTCTTTAAGTGCACTAATTTTTATTCCTTCATCCTGAATCAAATCATGGAGCTTATTGCTTAATGCCCAGTCCATACTTGAATGATTAAAGCCAATAGATTTTAGTAAGAATTCAGGCTTATTCAAATCAAATGCTCGAACCTGGATGCTACTTACAGCAATCTGTTCACCCCACTTAGTGATACTTTTAGTCCCTTCAACCGAAAAAACGGCATTCTTTTTAAACATTTCCGGATCTACTACACCAGTGTATCGGCCACCCTCTGTATCAGCCCAAAATCCCCAAACTGTATCAATTCCATCTTCAGGACTATAATCTTTAAAATTAGGGAACTTAAACGATTTTATGATTTTGTTTTTTATAATTATGCGTTCTGACGCACTCTCATCAACTTCTAGCCTTTTGATTTCAGAATTATTATTAATGGTATATGTATAGCCATAATCATTCTCTTCAGAGGCCAATGTATTAACGTCTATCTCAAATTCTTCATTTTCAACAAAGACAAAACCCACTGTTTTAAAGCTAAAGAACTGCCCATCCTCACTTCGAGCCTTGGTATAGCTAAAAGTCCCAGTCTTATTTTGAAAGTTGTTTTTAAGTATTGAAAATTTCATATTTTAATTGCAATATTATATTGTCCATATTATAACATAATACCAACCACAAAAGTAGTTATCTATAGAAAATTACTGCGTTTCGTGTACAATATATATATAAACAAAATATCGGAATAAATTCACCATGCCAACTTCTCAAACATCATCATCACCATCATTCTTAAAGGCAGTTTCTGCCACCTTTCAAGAATTTACAAATAATGCTTCAGCCTCATCAAAAAAATTGGCTGCTGCTGTGCTTATCTCTATAGCGGCATTTGGGCTATACTCCAATAATGCTTCAGATAATGTATCTCCTAATTTTAACCTTGATACAATTGAAACCCAGGCTGAGTCGGCATTCACTATTCACCTCGCTAATTGGGTCGCTGACAGGTCTGTATATGATAACACCGATAGTGAATCACGTGTGATGGAAAAAACCCATAATAACGCCGGCCACTACATTTATGCATCTTCACATGATGTTGATGTTGATGTTTTTGCCCCCATTCTAATTGAAGAACTGTTAAATATGCAAGCTTCTGTTTGTGAGGGTGCATCGGATTCAGGATCATTCTGCGAGATGTCAAAAGACGAACTGGAATCCCAAATCACCCCAGAGACCATTAAGAGCGCAATTGCTGAAAGAGAAGGGCAGGTAAATAGAAGCATTGGCCTCTCTAAGATGAACCTGGGGTAAATCGAAAATTTCGAACAATACAACAACAAATTATCAATCTAGTTAATTCAAATCCATTAATTTGTCAAAGTAGTAGCTTATTGTTGCTACCATTAGCTTCACAGCACTGCATTGAGTCGCCAACATTATATTATACATGAAAAGCACCAGTTCAATAAAAGACCATACCCACCCCACAGAGGATTTCAGGCCTAATGCCATCTCAGTAAGGGCAAATAAGGTTTTAGAGAATCATACTTCTTCCTCAATCGATGATATAGAGGCTCAAATTGCCTACCTAATAACCCAAATCGGCGGTCCATTTAGGACTGGTGCATCATCCGGTTCGATACACCACGATCAGCCTGATTTTATAGTTAAAACATTACCTGTTGCTGACCAAATAGCAGATGATACTGGGTTTATTAAGTATCAGGCTCAATATGCTGAAGGCGGGGATTATAATTTACTAAAATCATTGGCCCGTCTGTTGGCCTACAGTAGTGCTACCTTTGTAAATTCAATAAAGTACGCTTTTCAATTACAACAAAACTCCAATGCCCTTAAGGGCAGTCATTTTACAACAATACCTAATGTTAGGAATTCAACCGAACTTAGTGGCGTAGACGACTATAATGCCGTTTTAAGGACAATGATAGCTGGCCTCAAAGATTTGAGTGCCTTCAAAACTAACAACGCCAAACTCAACTCATCGGAGTCAACTGGTAGCAATGCTCTTAACTTAACTAGTCGAGCTCAGAACAATGCGGCTTTTTACAGCGACGCTGACTGGGAACTAATAAATATTAGAGCTAGAGAGGGAAATAATAGTGAACATCCAACCTCTAGATCCGGTTTATTTTTGGCTTTTGGAATGACTGAGGATAATTTTAATATTTGGGTCGAAAATTACAAAAATAATCAATCTACCAATGACCTAAAACCATCACAACAGTTTGTTGAGGATATTCCTGAGCTAATGGAAATGGGAATCTTAACAAAGGAAAAATGGGGTGAATCCATAATGCAACACATGGATAAAATCCAAGAAAATCTACAAACCCCCAGATTAGATTCTACTATTACACATAAAGGGCATAGCATAAAGGGTATTTTCAATAAAGCAAAACCTCAAAAGCCAACCAATATGAAGCACCGATAATTTCCATCAATCACTAAATCGATCAAAATCTATGTCTTGTTTCAATTAGCCAAGTTCTTCTTCAGTTAATTGAAGCTTATTAATCTTGGCAAAGGATATTAGTCTCTCAAAGGTATTTGGGCAGTTTTCCAATAGCAAATCATCAAACATAATACCCCTGACGCCATTCTTGGTAAAAATCTTCAAGTGATCATCGTATATTATTAATTGTGACTTGCTTAAGCATACCAGCATTTCAGTCCACGCGCTCGGCCTAAACTTTGTGCCATCAAGATTCTTGCCTATTAGGGTATATCTTGTTTTAGCTTCTTTCTTTATGTTTAAATAGTCATCCCACCGAGACACGAACAGTACCCACACTTTAGTTTATATAAAGAATTATATTATATCATCCCCGCCTTAGTTCAATGGAAAAACTATTTTTTAATTACCCTTTAGACATTTTTTACACTATAATATAATAATCAATTTATTTAATCTATTTGCCAATGTATAAAATTATCACTCCAATCCTATTGCTCTTATCTTCTAATTTATTTGCTGGTGAAGGTGTCGACCTTTACAAGAGTGGAAACTACAAGCAATCATTTGACATGCTTTCTAATAACCCAGAGAAGAGCTCAAATTTTTATTTAGGAGTTATGTCTTTTTTGGGTAGAGGTACTCCTGCCAATATCAACAAAGCTATTGATTTCTGGGCTATGGGTTGGGAAAACAAAGATGAAAAAAGTGGCATAAGTTTAGCACTACACCTTTTATCATCCAAAGACCCATCTGGAATTACATTATTAACTAATGTGGCAGATTCAGGCAGTATGAATGCTCAGTATGAATTAGGTAAGGCTTTTTACAACCAGAAATCCAGCCATTTCAATCTAAAAAGTGCCCTATTTTGGTTCACACAAGCTGGCAACCAGGGTAAGAAGGAAGCACAAGCCAATTTGGGTTTAATGTATTATTATGGTGATGGTGCCGATAAAGATTTGGAGTTAAGTAAATCATGGTATACAAAATCAGCCAATCAAGGGTTCGAAAATGCACAATACGCTCTTGGTGTTTTACTATCTAAGACCGACAAAGATAAGGCAGTATATTGGCTTAAGAAGGCTGCAAACCAAGGTCATATCGAATCAGCTCTAACTCTAGGAGATTTCTACCAACAATCTGAAACCGACCCTTCAATGTCCATTAAGTGGTTTGCCAAGGCGTATGAATTAGGTTCTCAAGACGCATTATTGCCACTTGGTATCCTAAAGTATAGCTCCAAAGATAAAAAAACTAAAGATGATGGGTTCTTGCTTTTAAATAAATGTAATATCAATGGCAATAAGCAATGTCTAGATGTTCTTTTACGCATATTTATGAACAAAAGATTCCAAGAAAGCCTTCCACAATTGAACGAATTTATTAAGTAATATGTTTGACTTCATCATATATCTGATTCCAATTATCTTCGCCATTACCGTGCATGAAGTGGCACACGGGTGGGTTGCTTTTAAATTGGGTGATAATACCGCAAAGTCTCTAGGCAGGCTAACGCTGAATCCAATTCCACATATTGACATATTGGGAACAATTGTTATACCAATCATTCTCTACCTAACCACTCCATTCATCTTTGGTTTCGCCAAACCTGTTCCGATTAATTATAGGAATTTAAGAAACGCAAAAAAAGATGTTATCTATGTTGCTTTAGCTGGACCAGCATCAAATATAATTATGGCTTTTTTATGGGCATTTGTGCTTTATATTAGTCTTCTAAACGAATGGCTCCTTATGGGGAAAATGGCCTCTATTGGAATCTTCTTTAATTTATTATTAGCTATTTTTAACATGATTCCTATTCCACCACTAGATGGTTCTGTTATTATTAGAACTTTCTTACCCCGTAATCTATTAGAAAAATATGACCGTATGGAAATATACGGAATTTTCATAGTTTTTGCACTGTTGTTTATGGGATTGTTCACATATGTGGTTTTACCTTTACTGATAATTGGACTTAACACCCTTTCATTTATTTATGATTTACCTATAACTGAGCTTGTTGTCACGGTTATTAATTCATAAACTTATGATAAATTAACTGGCTTTAATAAGCGTTCAGTATATACTTTCTAATTATAATACCACCTATAGACATGAGACTGCTACTTCCGATTCTATTATTTGCTTTTTCTTTAGCTTCATATGCTGTCGATAAAAATCAAAAGCAGGTTGTCCACTATCCAAATTTGGAAAAAGAGGCCAGATTAATAGAGTCCATCGAGGATAATATAATGACCGGAGATACTGTGTATCTTCATGATGGTAAGAGCGAGTTTTTGGTAATCTTTACTGAATCAGAAGTGCCCACCAAGGAAACAATAATTTTAATTCATGGTATGGGTTCAAACGCTAATACCACCCAGGTGATTTACCCATTAAGAGTGCATTTGTCAAAGAACTTTAACACTCTTTCCATCCAAATGCCAGTATTAAGGGCAGGAATGGTTTCAGATGATTACAGGCCAATCATTTTCCCGATTACAGCCAATAGAATTAAGGCTTCCATCGACTATATAGATAACAACGACCTAACACTAGACTTCATCATAGGCCACTCTATAGGCTCTGCTATGACCGCACATTACTTGGCCAAGACATTATCTGATATTCGTGGTTTCATCGCTATAGGCATGCCTCAGTGCGTGACTGAATTCCTTCCAAAAATAGATATCCCAATTCTTGATTTATTTGGAACCAATGATATTGATTCAGTTATATCTGGAATTACCCCAAAGAAACACGCTTCTACTCACAACCTAAACTATATCCAGCTCCAGGTGCCTGCTAACCATAACTTTGACAACGAAGAGGCGGTTCTGATTAATAGCGTTTCTGCCTGGATAAAATCCCACTAATTGTAATTCGTTTATTTATTACTTGATATATGTGGATTAATTCCGTTTTTCTGCTGCTGAATGTTTATTTCTTTCCCGTCTTTTTAAGTGTTTTAATTCTCATTAAATTATATTTAAACATATTTATTTTATCAGTATTCCGAAATTCTTTTAGATTAAATCTACGCATTTATTTTACTTATAGGGCTGAAAGGGCAATTATAACATCGCACCTTAAAAAATCAAATTTTCCTTTTATATACCCCAGAACATCTCCTACTTATATGGACAATATGGGTTATTTACAATTAAAAATGCCTGCTTAAAGCCGAGCCATTAACTAAAACGTTGATGGATTGTGATGCGGGTTAAATACCGACCTCAGGGTCGGTATTTTTTTGTCTAGAAAACTTGACGTGTTCTTGGTAGCTTTGAGTGTTGCTATAACCATAAGATGGCTGTTTTGATAATCCAAGAGCCATTTTTGATTCTTTATTTTAATATCCCACCATTGATTTTTCATTATATATATGTAATATATTACTTTATGAATAAGGATTTAAAGCAATGGGAAAGACTACCACAGATATTATTAAGGAATACAGTTTGGCCGCAAAGAATACATGGGCTGAAAAAGTGGATTTTGATAATAAAGAACAATGGCTTAATGCATCTGCGGTGAAACACCTGAAGGAGAAAAACCTGGATGGTAAAGCTATTGGCAAAATCAGAGCCGCGGAACGTCGAGGAGATGTTGATTATGAAGAGGAGCTGAAAAATGTTATGAGTGACGCGGTGCTTGGCAAAGCTGAAGCACAAATGCGCTTAGGGCATCTTTTTGATGAGGGTAGCAATTCAATGAGTTCATATTATGCATTCGATAAAAAATCGGTTGGCACAGCATTTGCGGCTGAATGGTTTTTAAAAGCGGCAGAACAGGGCAACATTGAGGCTCAATTTCAATTGGGACGTCAGTTAGAGAAAATAGATAACTATCTTAAAGAAAATAGGCATAATGAAAATCGCAGGGCAACTCTATCCTCGAATCCAGCCATACTTGAATGCTCAATAAATTGGATTAGAAAAGCGGCCGAGCAAGGTCATGTTGAGGCTCAAATCGCATTAGGGCATGAGTATACCTCATCCGAACCAAAACAGGCAGTAGGCTGGTTTTTAAAAGCGGCTGAACAGGGCAACGTTGATGCCATGTACCAAATGCAACATTACTATCGTCATACTGATAAGCAACTGTCATTAAAGTGGGAGAAAAGAGCGGTGGCTAAACAAACAGAAATTACGGGTACAAGAATAGCAAAAGAGCAAGCTGAAAAAGCAATGTGGATGGCTGAACAAGAAAAAGAACTCGATGAATGGGAAGCTGACAAAGCCAAACGAATTACTGCAACCCGGCAGAAAGATAACCCCATATCAATAGAAGAGCCGGCCGCCATGACCAGGAATACTCAAAGCAAACCTAACCTACTTGATGCCAAAATCAAAGCGAAAAATCGTAAAAAAAACCTTTTCAAAAGAAGCCATCAAAAAGAAAAGTTTTTAGATATCAAGGAAAATGAATTGGAAGAAAACACGGCTATCTTTAAAAATAATCTACGTTCTAGTAAAGAGAACACGGACGGCACCAGAAATAAAAAGCCATCCAATGAATTACCGGAGAATGATAACACTGCCCAAGTTCAAGCAACATCAGACACCACAGTTCCACAGAATCAACCAACAACGGATACAAATATGGTTTCATT
>JYMV01028360.1_pt1 | contig 25568 bp, 20 predicted proteins | sample 338911 | NCBI WGS metagenome assembly JYMV01 (sample SAMN03354496, study PRJNA234377) | hydrothermal vent metagenome | biome: Deep sea; feature: Hydrothermal plumes at the Eastern Lau Spreading Center, Western Pacific Ocean; material: Seawater | place: Tonga | collected 2009 | depth 2000 m m
GACATTTTCTGGCCTTCAGAGTCTTTAACTAAACCGTGTATAAATATTTTTTTAAAGGGCACCTCAGAAATGAAATGTGTTGTCATCATTATCATTCTTGCAACCCAAAAAAAGATAATATCGAATCCAGTAACTAACACATCTGTAGGATGGTATTTTTTCAATAAATTATCTTTAGAAGGCCATCCAAGAGTAGAGAAAGTCCACAGTGCAGAGGAAAACCAAGTATCGAGAACATCTTCTTCTTGCTTGATCTTTTTTTGTGAAGCAAGCTCATATTTTTGTCTTACTTTGTCTTCACTTTCTGCTACAAAAATATTCCCTTCTTCATCGAACCAAGCTGGAATTCTGTGGCCCCACCAAATTTGCCTGCTTATGCACCAATCTTGAATATCATTCATCCAGGCAAAGAAGGTGTTTTCCCAGTTTTTAGGAATAAATTCTGTTTGACCTTTTTTTACCGCTTTTATTGCAACATTAGACATTTTTTTCACATCTAAGAACCATTGGTAAGTTAATAAAGGTTCAAGAACAGAATTGCTTCTATCACCTCTTGGAATTTTAGTTTTATGAGGCTCAACTTTCTCTAAAAGGTCTAGTTTTTCCATCTCCTTAATAACTTTTTTTCTGGCGTCAGATATTTTTAATCCCTTAAAAGGGTTAGGAACGTCATTATTAAGCGTGCCATCTAAATTAAGAATATTAACTAAGGGAAGTTTGTGTCTTTTTCCAACCTCAAAATCATTAAAGTCATGAGCAGGAGTGATTTTTACACATCCAGTTCCAAATTCTGGGTCAACATAATTATCACCTATAATGGGTATTTCCCTTCTAGAGAGAGGAAGGAGTACTCTTCTCCCTATAAGCTCTTTAAATCTTTTATCTTTTGGGTTTACAGCAACGGCAGTGTCCCCCAGCATAGTTTCCGGTCTGGTTGTAGCAATAGTCACATGGCCTTCATCAACTAAAGGGTATCTGAAGAACCATAGATTGCCTCCAACTTCTTCGTTAGATACTTCTAAGTCTGAAAGTGCTGTTTGGAGAGCAATGTCCCAGTTAACAAGTCTTTCACCTCTATATATCAAGCCTTGATCGTAAAGTTGTATAAAAACTTCTTGAACAGCTTTGCTCATTTCAGGGCTCATGGTGAAAGCCTCTCTGGACCAATCAACCGATGCACCCAATCTTCTCATTTGATTGGTTATATTATTTCCTGATTTCTTTTTCCATTCCCATACTTTCTTTACGAACTTTTCTCTGCCCAGAAGTTCTCTACTAAGACCTTCTTTTTCAAGCTCTCTTTCAACTACCATTTGCGTTACTATGCCTGCGTGATCTGTACCCACCTGCCACAAAGCATCGTAACCTGACATTCTCTTATACCTTATTAGGGCATCCATTAATGTGTTTTGAAATCCATGGCCCATATGAAGAGAGCCTGTGACATTGGGAGGAGGAATCATAATGCAGAAGGAAGGCTTCTTGCTTTTTGGGTCAGCATTAAAATAGTTTTTAGATTCCCATTGCTCATACCACTTTTGTTCTATGTTTCTAGGATTAAAAACTTTTTTCATTTTTTTAGTTATCAATAAAACTTGGACTAAGACCCATGGATTTACACTCTTGCCAGGTAGTAGCTACCCTTTCTCTCAACTTAGAGTTATCTGCAATTACTAGTTGATAATAGTAAAGGTATTCTGAGATTTGGTTTGGTAAGTCTGGATTCAAATTTAACAACATTTTCTTGTCATTTTCTCCAAAAGCGCTTCCTGGATAACCTATTTCAACAAATACATTTTCTGGATTCTTGTGAGTTAAATTATGAGGTAACAGCACATCCTCAGGATAAGTCCACAACAATTCATTAAGTTCTTCAGCTTCATTTGCAGATTCACAACGTATATCAATTTTATCTACATCTGGGTAATTGATATCTTTCAAAAAGATTTTTGAAACTATTTCACAAGTATATTTTAGAGCTTCTTTTTGACTGGAACCTGCAGACAGGAATTTTGTTTGAAGCATGTTCTATTAATTAAGACTGGTCTAGCAAGTAGTGGCTTAGAAGTGGCACCGGTCTTCCAGAAGCCCCTTTAGCTGCTCCACCTAAATGTGCGGTTCCTGCTACATCTAAATGAGCCCAACTATAATCTTTAGTAAATCTTGATAGAAAACATGCTGCTGTAATGGTTCCTGCTCTTCCCCCAATATTAGCAATATCTGCAAAATTACTATCCAAATCTTTTTGATAAACATCCCATATTGGTAATTGCCAAGCCCTGTCATTGGAGATTGTTCCAGCCGTGAGAAGTTTTTGAGCTAACCTATCATCATTGCTCAAGAGCCCTGAAGTTGAATGCCCTAAGGCAACAATACAAGCTCCTGTTAGGGTTGCTATATCTACTACTGACTTAGGATTAAACTTTTTAACATAAGTTAGTGCATCAGCTAATACTAGCCTCCCTTCAGCATCTGTATTTAAAATTTCTACAGTTAACCCTGACATAGTTTTGACCACATCTCCTGGTTTTGTCGCCTTACCTCCTGGCATGTTTTCAGCACTCGCAACCACTCCAACTATATTTATGGGTACTTTTAGTTCAGCCATTACCTGCATGGTGCCTATGACACTGGCTGCCCCGCACATATCAAATTTCATTTCATCCATGGTGGCGCCTGGTTTAAGGCTTATTCCTCCAGTATCAAAAGTAATTCCTTTTCCTACTATTACATGCGGTTGGTCTCCTTTTTTTCCACCTTGATAATTAAGGGTTATCAATTTAGATTCTTGAGCACTTCCAGCACCAACAGATAAGAGACAATCCATTCCCAGTTTTTTCATTTCTTTCTCGCCCAAAACAGAACATTTCAAGGAAGAATACTTATTAGCAGCCGATCTAGATTCTTTTGCTAAATAAGAGGGAGTACACACGTTACCGGGAAGGTTAGCCAGATCTTTTGCTGCATTTGATCCTCTTCCTATAGCTAGACCCACTTTAATACTCCGATTCAATTTTGCAGTAGAGAGAGAAGAATTGAAACTAAGAGAGACTCTTTTTAAGAGAACTTTTTTTTGATTTTTTTTATTTAGTTTTGCATCGTAGGTGTAACTGTTATTTTCACATAAAAAAGCCAACTGCTGGATTACCCAGTCGTCTCCTTCTCCAGAGATATTTAATTTAGGTATTGAGATGAATGTGGTTGAAGCTTTACTCGAGATAGCAGCACTTACTACCTTGCTTAATACCTTAATGCCATCTTGTCTTGATAATTTTTTTCCTATTTTACCGCAACCAATTAGATAAGTTCTTTGTGCCTTAATTCCAGAAAGGGCAGGCAAGTAAGTTCCTTGGCCTAGCTTTCCTTTTAATTCTCCAAGTTTCCTCAACTTTCTTAATTGACTATTGCTTACTTCATCTATTATTTTGAGTTCTTCTGTAAAAGGCCCTTCGTACACCCCAACTATTAAGCTGCCCGAGCTAATGTTAGGCAATTCTTTGGCATTTTTTTTGGTTAAGTTTATGGATAAGCGCTTTTTCATCCTGTTCTCCTTAAGTTCATTTATACTCAGACTTTATCTTAATAATTTGGTAACTAAATTACTCTAATTGAAACAATATTACCCTTTTCTTGTCGAATTTATATTTCAATAGCAAAATAAATTACCAAAGTAATTAAAAAGTATGATTTTACAACGCTACCTCTTGAAAGATATTTTCTCACATACAGGTGCAGTTGGTTTAGTTTTTCTGCTGGTAATTTTAGCTTCCAGATCAATCCAATACCTAGAGCAAGTATCTAGAGGAGAATTAAGTTTGGAACTTGTTTTCTGGGTAATATTATTTAGATTACCAGAATTCTTAGAATTAATTATCCCTTTTAGTTTCTTTCTTGGCATGATCTTGGTTATAGGTAGATTGTGTTCTGACAATGAAATGATCATCCTTGAACAAAACGGTTACACGAACTTAAAGATACTTAAATTATTTTTTTTGGCTTCTTTATTTTTTGCACTATTAACCAGCTTGCTTTCTTTTTGGATTGCACCTTCCTTTAAATCAAGTTTAGATGATATTTATCAACAAACCTCCTTTGAAGAAGATTTTAATTCTATACAACCAGGAAAATTTGTAATTTTGCAGGATAGTTCTGTCTTTTATGCAGAAGACAAAAGTGAAGGAGTCTTTTCCAATGTTTTCCTTAAATTTTCTAAAGAGGAATTAAAACGGTCTACAAATTTTTTAACAGCAAAAAGATCTTTTATTTCTGAAGAAAACCCTAATCTAGTTATTTTTGAAGATGGTCATTCCTTCAACAAAGATAAAGCCAATCAAGTTGAGATGAGTTTTCAGTTGTTATCCATGAATATAGCTGAGAATTTTTCTTCTAAAGAAAAAACCAACCAAAGGAATATAAGTGAAGTCCAGTCCTCTTCCCTAAGTAGTATTTGGAAGATATCCATGCCTTTGCTGACATTAATAACAGTTTTCTTAGCTTTACCGCTAAGCAAAGTAGAACCTAGACAAGGAAGATACTCTAAAGTATTGCCTAGTATTTTTGTTTTTTTGGTCTACTTGGGGCTCCTGCTTTTGGTTAAAGGTTGGTTGGAAGAAGGAAGGGTAGCTTTTGTACCGAGTCTTTTATTAGTCCATTTATCCTTCTTTATTCTAGGCTTATTTCTTATTTCTCGATATTCACCTATATGGAACAAGTAATGAACTATCTTTTTGGAGATTTAATAGAAAGAAATATAAGTTCTCAAGTCTTTCTATCGTTATTAATTGTTATGTTTGCAATTGCTGGCATTGATTTAATTTTTTTATTTTTAAATGAATTATCTGATTTATCTGACTATTACACTCTGAACCACGTTTTAATTTATTGTCTTAAGAGCTTTCCCTATCGCTTATTCGACTTAACTTCTTATATTTGCTTAATAGGACTAATAATCGGTATGGGCTCTTTAACTAATAAGGGTGAACTAATAGGTGCACAAATACTTGGAAAATCCTTGACTTCTATTGCCGTTGCAGCTTTTAGACCAGTATTATTGATTATGATTATAGGACTTTTGGCTTCTCAATTTTTTATACCCAGTTTGTCTCAATCGGCTGAAGAAACTAGATCTCAGCTACAAGAAAAAGTTTCTTATAAACAAGGCTACTGGAATAACAATGATCATAGCATCAGCTTTTTTCATTCTGCACCCGAGCGAGATCGTATTTTGGGTCTTACTGTTTATGAGTTTGATAAGGAGAGAAAAGTTTCTAGAGTCATTTTTGCCGAAGAAGCTTTTCTTAATTTGAGCAAATGGGAAGCTAGAAAGAAAGAAACAATTAACTTAAGTAATTATTCTCCTGATAACACATCAGTTGTTTCTGGATTACCTGAATTGAACATAGATTTTGATCAAATGCTATCTCCAAAATATCTTTCATTAACTAATTTGTATATACAATCTAGAGAAACTTTTTCTAAGTATAGAAAGAATGAATTATCTCTAGAATTTTGGAGAAAAGTCCTACAACCTTTAGTTACTTTCTCGCTAGTTATTTTAGCTATGTCCTTTTTATTTGGACCGATGAGAGAACAAAAGACAGGCCAAAGGATCTTAATTGCAATTGGAGTAGCTTTTACAGTTGATTTAACTCAGAAATTATTAGGAAGTATTTCAGTTGTGTCAGAAATACCAACAATAGCTTCTGTTCTTTTTCCTGCTTTGCTCATAATTTGTATTTCTTTAGTTTTATTAAAGAGAGTTTAAAAAGAGTTCACTCATCGATCTTTACAATCTTTGTTTTAGTCACTATATCTGACCAAGACAGATTATTTTTATCATAAAGAATCCAAAAATATCCTATTCCAAAGAAGAGAAAAGAGATAACAGATATTAAGCATCTAATAAATGTCTGTTTAGCATTAAGTTTAGTCTCATTTATTGAAATTAACCTGATCTTCCAAGCCTGCATGCCGATGGTTTGACCTTTGTTAAGCCAGAAATAACTATAAAAAATTGGACCGGAAAAGATTAGAATAAAAAATTGTAAAAATGAAGCAAATGAACCTGATTCTGCATAGCTCCCATTAAAAAACACTAGTACTAAAGTTAAAAAAAGAACTATTCCAACTATAACTAAAGAGTCGTAAATTAGAGCTAACACTCTTCTTAAAAATCCAGCTGCTTGCATAAATAATTAGGCCTTGTAAGGATAATTGACTATTCTAGTCCATTACAAAATAACTTTATGTCTTCTGATTTACAAGATTCAAACAGCACAGCATTTTTTGGTCACCCTATAGGTCTCCGCACACTTTTCTTCACCGAGATGTGGGAAAGAATGTCTTACTATGGCATGCGAGGTTTATTAGTCCTTTATATGACAATAGGTGTTGTGGAAAATCCTGGACTGGATTGGTCCAATATTCAAGCCAATGCAATTTATGGGATTTATGCTGGAATGGTTTATTTCTTAGCTGTACCTGGAGGATGGATAGCGGATAATATTTTGGGCTACCAAAAGGCTGTTCTGATTGGGGCTTTGATAATAACTTTAGGACATTTCACTTTAGCAATTCCATTAGAGCAGACTTTTATTTTAGGGTTAGTATTTGTCGCACTAGGAACAGGGCTTTTAAAACCAAATATATCTTCCATAGTAGGCCAGCTTTATAGTCAAAATGATTCAAGGAGAGATTCAGGATTTACCATTTTTTACATGGCTATAAACATTGGTTCTATGTTGGGCTTTGCTGTATGTGGTTGGTTAGGAGAAAAGGTAGGTTGGCACTTTGGATTTGGTGCAGCGGGAGTAGGGATGCTTTTTGGCGTCACTCAATTTATTCTCTTTAGGCATCAACTGGGTGAAGCAGGAAAATATCCGAATAAAATTAATGAACAAACTAAGAGAAACTATATTAGGGGGGTTGGCCTAGTTGTCATTTTAATAGCGTCAGTTGTTATTACAGGAATGGCTGGTTTTTGGTCCATTGACCCAGTTTATTTTGCTGAGAGGTTTAGAGATTTCTTAGTAGTAATTTCAATAATTTATTTTATTTACCTTCTTTTCTTTGCAGGGTTGACTGCTAATGAGAAGAAAAATGTCTTGATGTTATTACTTCTTTTTATTGGAGCAGCTGCTTTTTGGTCTGGATTTGATCAGTCAGCTGGTTCTTTGACTATCTTTACTCGAGATTATGTAAACCTAACTTTCGGCACATTCACGGCGTTGTAATGTTTGCTCCATTTTTTGCTTACCTTTGGGTTTTTCTTGGCAAGAGAAACCTTGATCCTAATATGCCCATTAAATTTGGTTTAGGCCTTATTTTGATGGCATTGGGATTTATTGTGATGATTTTGGCCGTTAAGTATGCACTAGCATCTTCTCCTGTGGGCGTTCAATGGCTTTTGTTAACCTATCTACTTCATACCTTTGGAGAGTTAACACTTTCGCCCGTAGGCTTATCAGCTTTTTCAAAATATTCCCCCAAAAGATATCTTGGTCAGATGATGGGAATATGGTTTTTAGCATCTTCTCTTGGAGGCGTTTTAGCTGGACTGTTAGGTGGTGAAGCAACAGAGTCAGGTTTGGAATCTATGTCTCCTGTATTCACAGAACTAGTTTATTACTGCTTAGCTATAGCAGCAGTACTTATAGTTCTTTCCTTTTTCATAAAAGGCGCTAAAACAGATAATATTCCGGATGAATGATTTCCGATAAAGAAAAATACATTAATCTTTCAACTCAAAAAAAGGATAGTACTTTAGTAAATACCCCTGTTTGGTTTGCTCAAGATGAAGATAAAAATTCTTTTTATGTTTTTTCTCATGGAGAAGCGGGTAAAGTAAAAAGAATAAGAAACTTTTCTTCGGTGAAGGTAGCTACCTGTAACTTTAAGGGTAATTTGCATGGAGAGTGGTTAAGTGCTGAAGCAGAATTATTAGATCAAGAAGAGTCTATTAAATTAGGTTATAGGCTACTTCATAAAAAATACCCCTCTATGAGAATACTTGACTTCTTTTCTAAGTTATCGGGTAACTACAAAAAAAGACAGCTAATAGAATTTAAATTTAAGGATACTAATTAAGTAAGAAGTTTTGTAATCACTTTTCCGTATATCTCTGTCAACATTTCTAGTTCTTCTATACTAACTGCCTCGTCTATTTTGTGAATAGAAGCATTTAAAGGTCCTACTTCTACGACCTCACTCCCAGTTGGTGCAATAAACCTACCATCAGAGGTTCCGCCCGCAGTGGACTGCTCTACTTCGTTCACTCCCGTCACATTTGTTATGGACTCAATAGCGCAATCAATTAAGGTAGTGGATGTTGTCAGGAAAGGAGCACCACTGTCTTCCCATTCTGCGCTAAAGTTTAGTTTGTGTTTTTGAAGTATTCCTTCAACTGCCTCAATGACGGTTTGAGAAGATATGGAGGGAGAGTATCTAACGTTAAGTTTTAAACTTAATTCACCTGGAATAACATTATGTGCTCCTGTACCTGATTTGATATTAGAAACTTGAAGAACGCTATCTGGAAATTGCCCACTTTCATCTGGCCATTGAAGCGCTACAATTTCATTTAAGGCTTCAGAACTTGTATGGATAGGGTTTTCAGCATTGTGAGGATAGGCAGCATGTCCTTGAATTCCTCTTATATTAATCTCACCATTAATTGATCCTCTTCTTCCAATTTTTATTACATCCCCTAATCGTTTTTCTGCGGTCGGTTCACCAACAAGACACCAGTCTATTTTTTCACCTAGATCAGTTAAATATTTAATTACTTTACGTACCCCGTCTTTGGCAGGTCCTTCTTCATCGCTAGTCAGCATAATGCTAAGCCTCCCATTGGGATTAGGATTTTTCTTGCAGAACTCCTCGGCAGCGACTACGAAGGCAGCTACACTTCCTTTCATGTCAGCAGCTCCTCGTCCAAATAGTAACCCATCTCTTTCCGTTGGTTCAAAAGGGTCATTAGTCCATTTTTCTATTGGGCCAGTTGGGACTACATCAGTATGACCAAGCAGAGTAAGAGTCTTTTCACCTTTTCCGTAGGTCGCCCAGAGATTTGAGACTTCCCCAAAAGGTAAATGTTTAATAGCAAATCCTAATTTCTTAAGACGAGTCGCAACCAAATCCTGACAACCTTCGTCTAAGGGTGTAATGGATTCCCTCTTTACGAGTTCTTTTGTTAGTTCTAGTACTTCCGACACAGGTTAATTATTAGAATGTAATTCTTCGTTAAGATTAACTGTTTTCGGATTCGGCTTGCATTGAACAGCTCCAGTAAGAGAATTTCTTATAAATAGAAGATCGTCTTTATAAGAAAGTTCTGAGGCTTTGATCTCTTCTACCTTACTATTAGATTTGATCATTTCTACTTTGGTTCCAGCAGTAATGTACAAGCCCGCTTCAACAACACACCTATCACCTAAAGGAATTCCAAGGCCTGAATTGGCTCCAAGCAGGCAATCCCGACCCACTGATATAAGTGTTTCATTGCCGCCAGAAAGAGTTCCCATGGTACTTGAACTTCCTCCAAGGTCACTTCCTTCACCAACAATAACCCCTTGTGAAATCCTACCTTCTACCATACTTTTTCCTAGAGTGCCTGCATTGAAATTGATAAACCCTTCATGCATTACCGTGGTCCCTTCACCTAGATAAGCTCCTAATCTAACTCTATGACTATCTGCTATTCTTACACCTTCTGGAACAACATAGTCTGTTAGGCAAGGAAATTTATCCAATGAATGAATATGTATAGCTTCATTATTAATCTTCTTATCAGAAAGAATATCATTAAGTTCTTTAGGGTCCTTAGGACCATCTGAAGTCCAAGCAACGGTTGGCATAAGAGTAAAAATATCTTCTAAATTAATTTCGTTTGGCTTTACTAGTCTATGAGAGAGAAGATGAAGTCTAAGGTAACAAGAAGGAACATCATTAGGAGGTAGTTTAGAGTCAACAAATACCAGTACAGTTCTTTCAGTCTCTAGTGATGAAAAGTTTTTAGATAATTTAGCAATATCTTGAACTAAGTCGCTTGGAATGGAGCTTGTAAAATTCCCTTCCCTATAACTAACTAACTCCTTGGCTTTGAGGGTTAGTTCTTCTGAAGGATTTATAAGATTTTTAGGATAAAAAACTTCAAGCCAATCTCCTTTGGAGTTTTTAGATCCCATTCCTATAGCAAACCAGTTAGTCATTCTCTTTCGTTAATAAATTATCTTTTTATTGAGCCGCAGCATAATAGTCTTCATTCATAGGTAGTCAACTTTTTGACTCTCAATTTAGAGATTTAGACAAAAGAATGATTCAGTGGTTTTTGGGGTCTAGAGACTCTCTTAACTCTGAAATTAATTTGTCCAATGCAGGTTTTTTAAGAAAAGGGGTCTCTTCTAAAGAAGAAATGCAAAACCTGTCTTCAGCTCTCTCCCCGTAAGTTGATATTCTTGCTTTTTTTATAGAAGCATTATTTTTAACAAACACACTACAAATAGAAGAAAGTAAGCCAGGACGATCAGCAGTTTTTATATCCAATTGCGTCCATCTATTTTTCATGTCATGACTTATTTCTATTTTGGTATCTTTCTTGAGAGTCAAAAAGTGTCTTGGCATCTTCTTTTTTACTAGCTTAGGATTTAATTTTTCTTTTTCTAAAGAATTTATAATTTTTGACTCTATTTCTTTTATTTGATCTTTACTTATTTGGAGAGGACCACCTTTTTGATCTGAAACAATAATATGATCTAAACAATAACCGTCTCTTGTTCCATATAGACCCGCGTCAAGAACACAAATACCTTGAGAATCCAATTCTCCAACTATAGTTCCTAGGACGTTTATTCTGTCTTTGGTATAGACCATTAAAGAGTCTGTGCTAAGAGAGCTATTCTCATAGAAAAACTTAGCTACGGATTTTGTTTTCCTCTTTGTTATTATCAGACTGTGGTCCCTGATTAATTGAGGTGGGTGACTTTCAAAGTAAGAAGGATAGAAATTTTTCCATAATTCCTTTACTTTTAATTGATATTTTTTGGGTATTGAAGTTATAAGCATTTCAGCTTCTGTTTTAGAAAATTTATTGAATTCTTCTTTAAAGTTAATATTGTTTAAAGTCTTGAAATATAGGTCATTTAATAAAGATTCATTCCAAGAATTCCATAAATCAGGATTGGTAGCCGATATGTCAGAAACGGTTAAGCAGTATAGATAATTCAGCTTTTCTTCATTCCCAACTACTTTTGCAAAACTATTTATTACCTTGGGGTTACTCAGATCTTCTTTCTGAGAAGTAATTGACATCTTTAAGTGATTTTGTACTAACCACTCAATTAGGGCTGAATCTTTCTTTGCAAGCTTATGTCGATCACAAAATCTTTTAACAATTTTTGTTCCAAGTCCTGAATGATCTTTGCCTCTGCCTTTACCAATATCATGATAGAGACCAGCTATGTATAGAATCTCTAGCTTGGGTAATTTTTTAGTTAATTCAGAAGCAAAAGGGTAAGTCTCTTTTGATGTTCCTAAGAATAATCTTCTCATATTTCTTAAAACTTGGAGAGTATGGGCATCCACAGTATAGATGTGGAAAAGATCGTATTGCATTTGCCCTGTAACTCTTCCAAATTCTGGAAGATATTTTCCTAAAATTCCTAACTGCTTCATTTGCTCTAACTGGGTAACCATGAGTCTTGGTGAACGTATCAGTTTCATAAAAAGATCAATGTTTCTTTTCTTTTTTCTAAAGGAAGAGTCGATTAGGCCTCTGTTCTCTTTCAATTTTTTTAAAGTATCTGAATGAATTCCAGTGATTTGAGGGTTTTCGCAAAGTTTTACAAAAACCTCTAGCATTAAAGAAGGACTTTTCTTAAAAGCCTCCAAGTTCTTCAATTCAATTAAATTATTCTTCACCCTAAAATCTTTGTCTTTAAGATTTACCTTTGATTTTTTTGGCCTAATAAGACTTTCTTTAAATTTTTGGATAGTCGTCGCGTTAATTTCAGATATATTTAATGCAGATCTAAAATATCTATGCATTAACTTTTCAGCGGCTGCATTACTATTTTTAATGCTTGGAAATAGTTTTTTTGCTATGGATACTTGATAGTTTAATAACAATCTATCTTCTTCTCTTCCAGCCTCCTTATGAAGAATATATCTGAGAGTCCAGAGCCAAAGTTTACTTTTATTTAATTCTTTCCGTTCCGCTCCACTTAAAATTCTGTCTAAGTTTTTTAATCGATGATTCTTTCTTGAATAATTCAACATTAACCAATTTATGACATGCATGTCTCTCAAACCACCTGGTGAAGATTTGATATTAGGCTCTATGTTGTACTCGGTGTTATCGAATTTATTGTGTCTTTGTTCTTGTTCTTTAAGCTTATTAAGTAGAAATCTTTCTTTTTTCCAAATGTTTTTCTTTTCTATTATTTGATTGGGTAGTAATTGCATATTCTCATCGCCAAATAAAAATCTAGACTCAAGTAAGTTGGTAAAAGCTTGCAGATCAGAAGAAATAATTTCTTCTTCTTCAAACTGACTCCTGACGCTATGTCCCACATTGAGTTCAAGGTCCCAAAGTTGACTGATAAAAGACTCTATACCGTTGCGTCTATTTTTGTTTAGCTTTCCTTTATATAGAATTAATAGATCTATATCGGAATAGGGATGAAGCTCTTGTCTCCCATACCCCCCAACAGCGAAGAGACTTATATCTTTTTTTTCAGAAAGATTAGAGGCTTCCCATATAGAAAAAATTAAATTATCTGTATTTTGAGATCTACGCCTTAAGAAGTTCTGAATGCCTGATACTCCAGATTTTCTATTTTCTAACCAAATTGCAAACTCTTTATCAGCATTTTTACTTGACCTTAAAGAAGTTAGCTTTAACTCTTGTTTATTTAAAACTAGATTCGAAGACATGATCTAGAGATTTTCTTCAGATCTTTTTGTTAGTACCTCATATCCAGTTGAAGTGACTGTAAGAGTATGTTCCCACTGAGCTGAGTTTCTCCCATCTTTAGTTTCAACCGTCCACCCATCTGATAATGCTTTGGTGAACTTTGTTCCTAAGTTGATCATTGGTTCGATGGTGAAACACATGCCTTCTTTAAGTCTTAACCCTGTTCCTGGCTGACCATAATGCAAGACTTGAGGGTCTTCATGATAAACCTCTCCAATTCCATGTCCGCAGTAGTCCTCCACAACTGAATAATGATTTTTTTCTGCATGTTGTTGAATTGCATTGCCTATGTCACCTAAATAAGCTCCTGGTTTTACTTTTTCTATGCCTTTATAAAGGCATTCTTGAGTAATCTTTACCAGTCTTTCATTATGAGGTTGGGTCTTGCCTACCAAAAACATCTTAGAAGTATCTCCATGCCAACCGTCTTTTTTTACAGTCACATCAATATTTAAAATATCTCCATCTTTTAAAATTCTTTGAAAATCAGGAATGCCATGACAAACAACTTGATTTAAGCTACTGCAAATTGTTTTTTCGTAGCCTCTATATCCTACATTGGCAGGAATAGCTCCTTGCTCATGAACTATGAAATCATGACAGACTTTATCTAGCTCTCCTGTTGATATGCCAGGTTTAACTAGTGGAGTTATCATTTCTAGAACTTCAGAGGCTAGCTTGCCAGCCAGTTTCATATTTTCTATTTGTTCAGATGTTTTTATCATTTTTGAGATTTATTAATCTTTTAAATAGACAGTACTAAGGTTATTTATTATAGTGCGGTTTTAATGCCAAACAGCATTAAAATTATAATTGCGAACTTCAGATATACTGCTGGTTCGCTTTTTTTTTATCAACTTTTATTTCAATTTTTAGGCTCCAAATAAGATGAGCTTTGATAAAGCCGTATTAGCATTAGCAGACGGTACAATCTTCTTAGGGAAGAGTATTGGCTACCACGGCGAGACCAATGGAGAAATAGTCTTCAACACTTCCATGACTGGATATCAGGAAATTCTCACTGACCCTTCTTATGCCAGTCAGATTGTTACTCTAACTTACCCTCATATTGGTAATACCGGAATAAATTCTCAGGATGTTGAATCAAATAAAGTTTGGACTTCAGGCTTAGTTATTAAAAACCTTCCTATTTATGCAAGTAATTGGAGAAAAGAAAATAATCTAACCGAATATTTAATTTCCAACAAAACTGTAGCTATTTCAGACATAGACACAAGGAAACTAACATCAATAATTCGTAATAGAGGAGCTCAATCTGCAGCTATCATGGCAGGAAAAAATGTTTCAGAAGAAAATACTATTTCTTTAGCCAAGAAATTTTCAGGTTTATCAGGCTTGGATTTAGCCAAAGAAGTAACCACTGAAAAATCTTATAAGTGGGAAGAAGGTGAATGGAGGAAAAAAGAGAGCAAGAAGAAATTTAAAGTAGTTGCTTTAGACTTTGGAATAAAAAAGAACATTCTTAGGATTCTTTGCCAAAAAGGTTGTGAAGTAACTGTTTTACCCGCAAAGACGACTTACCAAGAAATAAATAAATTTGATCCTGATGGTGTCTTTCTATCAAATGGGCCTGGTGACCCAGAACCATGTCAATACGCCATAAAAACCATTAAAGAGCTAATAGAAAAATCTATTCCTATATTTGGAATATGTCTTGGCCATCAACTTTTATCTATAGCTTTAGGAGGCAAAACAGAAAAGATGAAATTTGGGCATCACGGGGCAAATCACCCGGTTAAGGATTTAAAAACTAATGAAGTCTATATAACAAGCCAAAATCATGGTTTTACTGTAAAAGAAAATTCACTTCCAAAAGATGTAGTTGTTACTCATCGATCTTTATTCGATGGAACAATTCAAGGAATTACACATACAAAATTACCTTTTTTTAGTTTTCAGGGTCATCCAGAAGCAAGCCCAGGTCCTCATGACATTAACTCTCTTTTTGATATGTTTTTAGAGAACATGAAGCAAGCTAATGCCTAAAAGAACAGATATAAATTCCATTTTAATTCTGGGTGCAGGACCGATAGTAATCGGCCAAGCTTGTGAATTTGATTATTCTGGTACTCAAGCTTGTAAAGCTCTAAAAGAAGATGGATATAGGGTGATTTTAGTTAATTCTAACCCTGCAACAATCATGACAGACCCTTCGTTAGCTGATGCTACCTACATAGAACCCGTTCAGTGGGAAACAATAGAAAAAATAATAGAAAAGGAAAAACCGGATGTAATTTTACCAACCATGGGCGGTCAAACTGGGTTAAATACGGCATTGGATTTAGATAGAAAAGGGGTTTTAAAAAGACATAAAGTGGAAATGATAGGTGCCACGAAAGAGGCAATAGATAAGGCTGAGGATAGAAATTTATTTTCTCAAGCAATGAAGAAAATTGGTTTGAGGACCCCTAAAGCAGCTTTAGCTCATAACCCAAAAGAGGCTAAGAAGATTGTGAAAGATATTGGCTTTCCTTGTGTTTTAAGACCTAACTTTACTATGGGAGGAGCAGGAGGAGGTGTTGCTTATAACCTTGAAGAATTTGAAGAAATTTATTCCAGAGGGTTTGACCTTTCCCCTACTTCTGAGATTTATATCGACGAATATCTTGAAGGGTGGAAGGAGTTTGAGATGGAAGTTGTAAGAGACAAGAATGATAACTGCATCATCGTTTGCTGTATCGAGAATATTGATCCTATGGGAGTACATACAGGAGACTCCATTACCGTTGCACCTGCGCAGACACTAACAGACAAGGAATATCAATTAATGAGAAATGCCGCTATGGATATCCTGAGAGAAATTGGGGTTGAGACTGGAGGTTCGAATGTTCAATTTACTATTAATCCTGAAGATGGAGAGATGTTAGTCATAGAAATGAATCCGAGAGTTTCTAGATCTTCAGCATTAGCTTCAAAAGCTACAGGATTTCCTATTGCTAAAGTTGCGGCAAAGCTTGCAGTAGGGTACACATTAGATGAACTTCGTAATGATATTACTGGAGGTATTATTCCTTCTTCCTTTGAACCTGCTATAGATTATGTTGTTACTAAAATTCCAAGATTCAACTTCGAAAAATTTCCACAAGCAGAGCCCGTACTTACAACACAAATGAAATCAGTTGGAGAAGTGATGGCGATAGGCAGAACTTTTCAAGAATCTTTTCAAAAGGCTATTAGAGGACTAGAGATAGGCAAGGAAGGTCTTAACGAAATCTATGATCCTTCTAGTCAAGATTTATCAGCTCTAAAGAGAGAACTTTCTGTACCTAGCCCAGATAGGATCTGGTTTTTAGCTGATGCTATAAGAAATGGTTTATCAATTCAGGAAATATTTAATCTTACCAAAATAGATCCATGGTTTATTTCTCAAATTGAAGATCTAGTCAATGAAGAACAGATTTTGCAGGGCTTGTCTTTAAACTCGATCGAAAAAGACTATTTTTTGTCAGTTAAAAAGAAAGGCTTCTCTGATAAAAGATTAGCTTCTTTGTTTAAGACAGATGAAAGGACAGTAAGAGAGAAAAGGAAAAAACTTAATATTAAGCCAGTATATAAAAGAGTAGATTCTTGTGCAGCTGAATTTGAATCATCAACAGCTTATATGTATTCAACCTATGAAGAGGAATGTGAATCTAACCCCTCTAGTAATAAAAAGAAAGTAATTGTCTTAGGTGGGGGCCCAAACAGGATAGGTCAAGGAATAGAATTTGATTATTGTTGTGTTCATGCTGCTTTAGCAATGAAAGAGGAAGGGTATGAATCAATAATGGTAAATTGCAATCCAGAGACAGTGTCAACAGATTATGATGTCTCGGATAGATTGTATTTTGAGCCTATCACCATGGAAGATGTATTGGCTATAACTGAGTTAGAAAATCCACTTGGAGTTATAGTTCAATACGGAGGGCAAACCCCCTTAAAATTAGCTAAAGAACTAGAAGAAAATGGTGTTCCAATCTGGGGAACATCTCCAGACTCAATTGATATAGCAGAAGACAGAGGGAGATTTCAAAAATTTGTTCAAAAACAAAAACTGAAACAACCCCCTAACGGATTAGCTACCAACTTGGAAGAGGCGGTTGAAGTTTCTAAGGAAATAGGGTTCCCGTTGGTAGTCAGACCTTCTTATGTTCTTGGAGGAAGGGCTATGGAAATAATCTACAATCAAGAAGATTTAAAGAATTATCTAGTAGATGCCGTTGAAGCAAGTGAAGAGAGCCCAGTCTTATTAGATAGTTTTTTAAATCAAGCTATTGAGTTGGATGTTGAAGCAGTTTGTGATGGTAAGGAAGTAGTTATTGGAGGTATCCTTCAACATATTGAACAAGCAGGTATTCATTCAGGAGATTCAGCTTGCTCTCTACCCCCATACAACTTAGAGGAAAGATTAATTGAAGAAATCTACAAGATGGTTAAATCTATTGCATTGGGGATAAAAGCAATTGGACTCATCAATGTGCAATTAGCCCTCTTTGAAAATACGCTTTATCTACTGGAAGTAAATCCACGGGCTTCTAGAACTATTCCCTTTGTCTCAAAATGTATTGGGAATTCTTTGGCACAAATAGGGGCAAAGTGTATGTCAGGTATCTCGTTGGAGAAGCAAGGGTTTACTAAAGAAATAATTCCTGAATATTTTTCAGTTAAAGAAGCGATTCTCCCATTTGAAAAGTTTCAGGGTGTTGACCCAATCTTAGGTCCGGAGATGAAATCGACTGGTGAAGTCATGGGCATAGGAAAAAGTTTTGCTGAGGCTTATGCAAAAGCTCAACTTGGCGCGGGAAAAAAGATATCGTCGGAAGGTTGTGTTTTTCTAAGTGTAAGAAACTCAGACCAAGTATTTGTAGCAGAATTAGCTAAAGAATTTCATGAGTTAGGTTTTAAGATTGTTGCTACTAAAGGTACGGCAGGTTTTATTTCTAAGATTGATCTTCCGGTAACCATTGTTAAGAAGGTTGCAGAGGGAAGGCCACACATCGTAGATATGATGAAGAATGGAGAAATCCAATTAGTGGTTAACACCACTGAAGGCAGACAATCCATTCTTGATTCTGCTTCAATCAGACGAACAGCATTAGAAGAAAAAATTTACTGCACAACTACTCTTGAGGGTGGGAGAGCGCTTTGCTCAGTATTAAGAAATAAGGAAAGCTGGAATGTGGAACGACTACAAGACCTTCATGCTAAACTATAAAAGCACAAAAAATTAACCTTATGTCCCGTTATCCTATGACAAAGGAGGGAGAGATCTCCCTTAGACAAGAATTACAAAAATTAAAGTCCCAAGATAGGAATAACGTTGTTAAAGCTATAGCTGAAGCTCGAGAACATGGTGATTTGAAAGAAAACTCAGAGTACCACGCAGCTAAAGAACAACAGGGTTTAATTGAATCAAGGATAAGAGAAATTGAGAATAAGTTAGCCGATGCTCAAGTTATTGATGCAACCCTAATAGAACCTTCAGGAACAGTAATTTTTGGAACCACAGTTGAACTAAAAGATCTAGATGAAAGAAAGTTAATCTCCTATAAGATAGTCGGGGAAGACGAAGCTGATGTTAAATTAGGGACAATATCTGTAAATTCTCCTTTATCGAGAAGTCTTGTAGGAAAGTCTGAAGGGGACTTGGTGAAACTAGAGACCCCAGGCGGTACTAAAGAATACGAGATATTATCTATAAAACACATCTAAGTTTGACTAAATCATCTAAAGCAATATACAAAAAAGGAGATGCTTTTTCGAAATTAGCTAAAGCTAGAGGCTTTAGATCAAGATCAGCCCTTAAACTTTTAGAAGTCCAAAAAAAAGATAACTTTATAAAACCAAGTTCAAGAATTTTAGACCTTGGAAGTAGTCCAGGCGGATGGTCGCAAGTTTGTCTGCAAATAGTGGGCAAAAAGGGATTTATTTTTAGTGTGGATAAAAAAATTATGGAGCCATTAAAAGGAGTGAATTATCTTAATAAAGAATTGGAAAAGCTTAAAGAGAGTGACTTTGAAAACTTTGATGAAAATATTCTTCCTTTTGATGTTGTTTTATCTGATATCGCCCCAAATATAAGTGGTATATCAGAAAGAGATGATGCCCTGATGAACAGTCTCCTTCTAGGTATTAGGAGCTGTTTAGATAATTTCCTAAAAGAAGATGGGAATGCTTTATGTAAAGTATTCCATGGTGAAAGTTTTGATAATATGATGATTTATATGAAAACTAACTTCCAAAAGGTTAAAATTAGAAAACCAGATTCTTCTAGGGCAAACTCTAAAGAAACCTACATACTGGGGATGGGTAAGAAAAAATGAGTGGTTTATTAAAAAATATTTTAATGTGGCTTTTCATAGCGGTGACTATGTTCACTGTTTTTAGTAATTTTTCTTCTGATTCTAAACAAGAAGTAATTAGTTATTCTGAATTTCTAGCTCAAGTTGAAAGTGATCAAGTATTAAGTGTTGAATTTCAAAATGATAATTACACCATCAATGGCAAAACTGTTAATGGAAAGAATTTTGAGACTGTAAAGCCACCTTTCCTACAGGATGACCTTAGCGAAATACTAAGAGATCACAGGGTCTCTGTAATAGGAGAAAAACCTGAACAACAGTCTATTTTGAAACAGCTTTTAGTTGCCAGTTTTCCAATTCTAATCATCCTTGCTGTGTTTATTTTCTTTATGCGACAAATGCAGGGAGGACTTTCAGGTAAATCTGGACCTATGAGTTTTGGTAGGAGCAAAGCAAAATTGTTAGAAGGAGGTAAAGTTAAGACTAACTTTACTGATGTAGCTGGGATAGAAGAAGCTAAAGAAGAAGTACAAGAAATAGTGGATTTTCTTCAGGATCCCTCAAAGTTCCAAAAATTAGGAGGAAAGATTCCTACAGGAATATTGATGGTAGGTTCTCCTGGAACAGGAAAAACTTTGTTATCAAGAGCTATTGCAGGAGAAGCTCAAGTTCCTTTTTTCACTATCTCTGGTTCAGACTTTGTCGAGATGTTTGTAGGAGTTGGTGCTTCAAGAGTTAGAGATATGTTTGAGCAAGCCAAGAAACACGCACCTTGTATTGTTTTTATAGATGAAATAGATGCTGTTGGAAGGCATAGAGGCGCTGGTTTAGGTGGAGGACATGATGAAAGAGAACAAACTCTCAACCAACTTCTAGTCGAAATGGATGGTTTTGAACAAAATGAGGGCATTATCATAATCGCAGCAACAAATAGACCAGATGTACTGGATCCTGCCTTATTAAGACCAGGTAGATTTGATCGCCAAATAATTGTTCCACTTCCTGATATAAGGGGAAGAGAACAGATTCTCAAAGTTCATATGAAGAAAGTCCCAATAGGCGAAGATGTAGATCCCTCATTGATTGCCAGGGGGACTCCGGGATTTTCAGGAGCAGACTTAGCGAATCTAGTAAATGAAGCAGCTCTATATGCTGCAAGGTCTGGAAAGAAACTTGTAGGTATGGAGCAGATGGATTTTGCCAAAGACAAGGTAATGATGGGTACAGAGAGAAGATCTATGGTTATATCTGAGGAAGATAAACTTAAAACTGCTTATCATGAAGCGGGTCATGCAATAGTAGGAAGATTATTAGAAGAGCATGATCCAGTTTATAAAGTAACTGTCATTCCAAGAGGAAGGGCGTTGGGCGTAACAGTTTTTCTTCCTGAAGAGGACAAGTATAGTCACAGCCGTCAATCTCTTCTTGACAGAATCTGTGGGTTATATGGCGGAAGAATAGCTGAAGAAATTGTATATGGTGAAAAAGGAATAACCACTGGAGCTTCCAATGATATTGAAAGGGCCACTGAATTAGCTCGCAATATGGTCACTAAATGGGGTCTCTCTAAAGAGTTGGGTCCTATACGGTACGGAGATGAAACAGATGAACCTTTTTTAGGTAGATCCGTTGGAAGTGCTAAACAAGATATTTCCGATGAAACTGCTTCTAAAATAGATAAAGAGGCGAAATCAATTATTTCTGATTGTTATATGCGAGCAACTGATATATTAAAAGAAAATATAGATAATCTTCATTTAATGGCTCAATCGCTAGTTGAGTACGAAACTTTAGATGCAGAACAGATAGATGACATTATGGCAGGTGCAAAACCCAGGACCCCTGGCTCAAAAGAAAATAAAACTGAAAGCAAAGAAAAGAATGATCCTTCAGTAGGGGATACAGCAAAACAAAGTTGAAAGGTTTTTAATAAGATAACCTTAAATCAATGTCTTCAAAAAAAATACCTGATTACTTTCCTTTAGACTGGCGTTTTGGTACAGATGGAATAAGAGGAGCAGTAGAATCCAAAATGAATCCACTGTTTATGGTAAAACTTGGATGGGCTGCAGGAAAGATTCTAAGAGAAGAAGGTGTGGAAAGTATTTTAATTGGCAAGGATACAAGAATATCAGGATATATGATTGAGTCCGCTTTGGAGTCAGGATTCATTTCAGCCGGCGTAAATGTAACCTTGGTTGGACCCATGCCTACTCCTGGAGTTGCTTACTTAGCAAAATCTACCAATCAGGCTGGATTAGTGATAACTGCCTCGCATAATAGATTTAGTGACAATGGCATTAAATTTTTTACTACAGATGGCTTTAAATTTGATTATGGATTGGAGAAAAAAATAGAAGATTTTCTTTTAGAGAATAACTCAGTTGTAAATTCTGTAGAACTGGGAAAAGCTAGCAGATTAGAAGATGCTCAACAAATGTACATCGATTTTTGTTTAGCTGCTTCTTCAAACCTAGACTTATCCGGGCTTACTTTAGTTATTGATTGTGCAAATGGAGCTAATTATTCAGTAGCGCCAGTGGTCTTTAAGGAATTAGGATGTAATCTTATAGAAATAGGCACTTCTCCCGATGGAATTAATATTAATAATGACTGTGGTTCAACTAACCCAGAAAAAATACAGAAAGAAGTAATTTCTAATGGGGCTGATCTTGGTATTGCTTTTGATGGTGATGGAGATAGGTTAGTTTTAGTTGATAGACATGGAAAAATATTAGACGGGGACGATCTTCTCTATACCTTAATTTCTACGAACGGCTCAGATCCTGATAAGAAGTCTTATCAAGGGATTGTAGGTACTCTTATGACAAATAAATCTTTGGAATTGTTTCTAGAGAGGGAAGGAATAGAATTCTTGAGGACAGATGTAGGAGATAAATATGTTTTAAGGGCTTTAAGAGAAAGAAGTTGGATTTTAGGAGGAGAACCATCTGGGCATATTATCTGCTTAGATCACACTACTACAGGAGATGCTCTTATTGCTTCAGTAAAGATACTTAAATCATTAAAGAGCTTCGATTTTGACATATCAAAAGCTTTAGAAAATTTTACAAAATTACCGCAGGAGTTAATAAGTTTTGAAGTTAACAATCCACATAAAATAATAATGAATGCTGATGTCAGATCTGAAGTTTCTAAGTTAGAAAAAAAACTAGGCAATAAGGGAAGGGTGCTTATAAGGCCTTCTGGCACAGAAGATCTTTTAAGAGTCATGGTTGAGGCCTCCACAAAAGAACTTGCAGAAGGCCTAGCTAAAGAAATGTCTGATTTTATCCGCAGAGCCGTATAAGACCATATGTTTATAGCTAATTGGAAAATGAATGGCTCCCAGTCCATGCTTGTTCGATGGCTTGAAGGAGTTAATAAAACTTTAGATAAATCTTTGCAGGCCAAATGCATCCTTTGTCCTCCTGTATGTTTTCTCTCCGAAGCTTCAAAGGTCATAAAAAAAGAAAAATTAAGTATTTCTTTAGGAGCTCAAAATATAGACCCAAGCAATATTTCTCCTTTGACAGGAGGCATAGATGGAGCCATGCTTAAAGAGTTAGGAGCTGAATATGTGGTAATTGGACATTCAGAGAGAAGAAAGGTTTTTAAAGAGGAAAATCAACTATTATCAGAAAAACTTGAATCTGCTTCAAAAGAAGACTTGAGAGTTATCTTTTGTATTGGAGAATCTTTAAAAGAAAAAGAAGAAGGTAAAACAATAAGTGTTCTAAAAAAACAATTAGAAATACTGAACGATGCAGAATTAAATAACTTCACGGTAGCTTATGAACCAGTGTGGGCAATTGGATCAGGAGAAACAGCTAAACTAGATGATATTGAGGATATACATAGACAAATAGTTGATGAAGTTAGGTCTTTTAAAAAAGAAAGCTTTTTAGGGGTGTTCTATGGAGGAAGTGTAGATTCTTCAAGTTCAAGACAGATTCTTTCATTAAAAGGAGTACAGGGGTTACTTATAGGTGGTGCTTCATTAGAATGTGAAGAATTTTGTAATATTGTCTTAACAAATAATCAAAACTAGGGAAAAAACTAATGCAGACTTTCTTGATCTTTTTTTATATTTTAACAGCACTACTTTTAGTTGCTTTTATTCTTTTTCAACAAGGGAAGGGGTCAGATATTGGGAGTGCTTTTGGTGGTGGAACAAGTAATACAATGTTCGGTCCTAATAGTTCTTTAAGTCCATTAGCTAAGATTACAGCTGTTTTATCTCTTATTTTTCTTACTCTAAGCTTTTATTTAACTTTTCAAGCTAGATCTATAGATCAGGAAATTATCTTCAAAGAAGAAATAACTAAACCTAAAGAAGGTATAGTTCCTGACTCTTTACCAGAGTAGATGTTGCCGAAGTGGTGGAACTGGTAGACACGCTACCTTGAGGGGGTAGTGGGCTTTGGCCCGTGGAGGTTCGAATCCTCTCTTCGGCACCAATTTTCTTGACCACCTTGATAGGTAGACCTATACTTCGCCAGCTTTGATGCGGGGTGGAGCAGTCCGGTAGCTCGTTGGGCTCATAACCCAAAGGTCGTAGGTTCAAATCCTACCCCCGCTACCAACTAAAAGCCCCTTGAGGGCTTTTTTGTTAGGTTAGTAAAAAATGGATAAAGAACATATTGAAACACTAATTAGAAGAGATATTAAGTCTTTAGGATGCGATATCTGGGGCTTAGAGCTTATAGGGAGTATTACAAACCCAACTCTTAGAGTATTTATTGATAGTGACAAAGGAATAACGGTAAAAGATTGTGAGAAAGTAAGTAAGCATATTTCTAAAGTAATTGAAGCAGATGAGCTTTACTCTAATAGTTTGATTTTAGAAGTCTCTTCCCCAGGGATTGATAGAAAATTCTTTAATAAAGAGCAATATATAAATTATCTTGGGTGCATGATTAAGGTTAGATACAGGAATGAACAAATGGAATATAAAAGCGTTAAAGGTTTTCTACGTAGAGTATCTAAAGAGGCCATAGTGGTAGAGGTCAACAATGAAGAAAGTTTTATTAACTTTGAAGCAATTGAAAAGGCCAACTTAGAGTATACAGAGGAAAAAAATGCAAAGTGAAATATTACTAGTAGCTGAATCAGTTTCAAGTGAAAAAGGACTCGCGCAAGAAGTTATTTTTGAAGCGATTGAGTTAGCTTTAGCTACTGCTACAAAGAGGAGATATAAAGAACCTTCAAACATAACAGTTCAGATTGATAAATCTACAGGTGAATACAAAACTTTTAGAGTCTGGGAAGTGGTTGAAGAGGAAGAATTTGAAGATTCTGGAATGCATTTGCTTTTAGATGAAGCTAAAAAGAAAGATCCCAATCTTGAACTTGGTTCAACAATAGAAGAAAAAGTAGAAAATGTAGAATTCGGGAGAATTGCTGCTCAAGCAGCAAAACAAGTGATAGTTCAAAAGGTCAGAGAAGCAGAAAGGGCTAAGATAGTTGATGAATATAGATCTTTACTTGGGGAGTTGGTTAATGGAACTGTTAAAAAGGTCACAAGGGAATTTTTAATAATCGATTTAGGAGACGCAGCAGAAGCGATCCTTCCGAGAGACGAGTTAATACCAGGTGAAGTTTACAGAATAGGTGACAGATTAAGGGCTGTATTGCAGGAAGAGGAAAGAGAAAATAGAGGATCGCAACTTTCTTTAAGTAGAAAATGTCCAGAGATGGTAGGAGAATTATTTAGGCTGGAGGTCCCTGAAATAGCTGAACAAGTCATAGAAATTAAAGCTATAGCTAGGGATGCAGGTATTAGGACAAAAATAGCTGTAAAGACAAATGATAATAGAATTGATCCTGTAGGAGCATGTGTGGGAATGAGAGGGTCCAGAGTTCAGGCAGTGTCTTCGGAACTTGGAAACGAAAGATTAGATATCGTTATTTGGGATGATGATCCCGCACAGTTGTTGATAAATGCAATTGGACCTGCCGAGATAGACTCAATTGTTCTTGATGAAGAGAATCAAGTGATGGAAGTTGCAGTGGATAAGGATTCTTTAGCTCAGGCCATAGGCAGAAATGGCCAAAATGTAAGGTTGTGTAGCTCAATAACTGGCTGGAGATTAAATGTCGTAGATAAGGACGCTGTTAGAGAGGAAAGTGAAAAAGGATCAGCTTCTTTGCAAACCCTCATAAACTACTTGGATGTCGATGAGGATCTTGCAAGTGTCTTAGTTAATGAAGGGTATTCATCTTTAGAACTAATTGCTGGAGCTAAGGAATCTGAATTAAGTAAGATAGAAGGTTTCGAAAAAGAAATATCAGAA
>JYMV01043160.1_pt2 | contig 25566 bp, 22 predicted proteins | sample 338911 | NCBI WGS metagenome assembly JYMV01 (sample SAMN03354496, study PRJNA234377) | hydrothermal vent metagenome | biome: Deep sea; feature: Hydrothermal plumes at the Eastern Lau Spreading Center, Western Pacific Ocean; material: Seawater | place: Tonga | collected 2009 | depth 2000 m m
CAGTCCATGGATGTGCTCAGTTCTCAGGCAACCGTCGCCGGCTACAGGGCTGTCCTGAATGCAGCATCCCATATAGGGAAATTCTTTCCCATGCTCATGACCCCGGCAGGAACAATCAAACCGGCTAAGGCACTGATAATCGGGGCAGGTGTTGCAGGCCTGCAGGCTATTGCTACCGCCAGCAGGCTGGGTGCCAAGGTAGAAGCCTTTGATGTACGCCCTTCTGCCCGTGAACAGGTGGAATCTCTGGGGGCAAAATTCCTCTACATGGAACTGGATGAGTCCGCTGAAACAGACAGCGGATATGCAGTGGAAATGGATGAAGATTTCATTCGCAAGGAAATGGAACTCCTCCATGATGCTTCAAAGCGCGTAGATGTGATTATCACCACGGCCCTGATCTTTGGGAAAAAAGCACCCATACTCATTAAGGATTACATGGTGAAAGATATGCACCCCGGTTCCTGTATTATTGACCTGGCCGCTGAAAATGGTGGGAACTGTGAACTGACCCGGCCCGGTGAAATAAGAAACCATAAGGGAGTGATCATTGACGGTACATTGAACCTCCCTGCTCAGGTCCCTTTTCATGCCAGCCAGATGTTGTCAAAAAATATTGCCAAGCTGCTCACCGAAATTATTGAGGATGGAAAAGTAAAATTTGATATGGAAAACCAAGTGATAAAGGGATGCCTTGTCACTCACGAAGGAGAAATTATTCACGAAACGACCAAAAATATTATTGAAGGAGAATCGAACTAATGGAATTGATTATTCTATTGTTTATTGCTGTACTGGCAACTTTTGCCGGTGGTGAACTCATTGGAAAAGTACCACCCCAGCTTCATACCCCGCTCATGTCAGGCTCAAATGCCATTTCAGGTATAACCATCGTAGGAGCCTTAATTGCCGTGGGTGCCAGCGGAAATGACAGATTACTCGCAATCATAGGGTTCTGTGCAATCGTATTCGGTACCATCAATGTGGTTGGCGGTTATCTGGTGACAGACCGTATGCTGAAAATGTTTAAAAAGAAATAAGTCTGTACACGATGAAAGAGAATTTGATTCTTATCGCTTATATTATTTCCGCAATCCTGTTTATCATAGGTATTAAACGGCTGGGAAAAGTAGATACGGCCAGGCAGGGTAATTTCCTATCTGCAGTGGGCATGCTCATTGCCATTATCGCCACACTCTTCATGATGGATGCAATTCCATTGGAATGGGTAATAACCGGTATTGCCATTGGGGCAATTATTGGGGCAGTTTCTGCAACGAAAGTTGCAATGACAGCCATGCCCGAGATGGTGGCTATTTTCAACGGTTTTGGCGGGGGCGCATCTGCCCTGGTTGCCTCTGCAGAATTCTTTAAGATTCTTATCATCATGCTATCCGTCATTATCGGTTCTTTAACATTTACGGGCAGTTTCATTGCCTGGGGCAAACTGCAGGGCAGGATCACCGGTCAACCTATAACCTATCCAGGACAAAATATGGTAAACGGACTAATTCTGGTGGGTGTGGTCATCTTTGGCTATCTTGCAGTGACGAACATGAGCGGTTTTGTTGCAGAAACAACTGAGATCAATATGCTCTGGTTCTCTATTGTCATTGCAATCGGTTTGATCTTGGGCATTCTTTCTGTTCTTCCCATTGGCGGTGCAGATATGCCTGTTGTGATATCACTGCTTAATTCATACTCCGGAATTGCTGCAGCCATGACAGGCTTCGTTTTACAGAACCACGCTTTGATTGTCAGTGGCTGCCTGGTGGGAGCATCTGGTCTTTTTCTCACTAATATCATGTGCAAGGGTATGAACCGGTCTCTTGGGAATGTACTCTTTAGCGCATTCGGAAAAGTGGATAAATCTGCTGTACAGAAAACGACTGCAGGTGTTACCGTGAAAGAAATGAGCCCAGACAATGCTGCCTATACCATGCAAGCGGCAGAATCCGTTATTATCGTGCCTGGATATGGCATGGCCGTGGCTCAGGCACAGCATGAAGTGCGGAAATTATCAGATGAACTGGAGAAAACAGGTGTAGATGTGAAATTTGCTGTTCATCCCGTAGCAGGGCGTATGCCGGGACACATGAATGTTCTTCTTGCAGAGGCCAATATCTCCTATGATAAACTCTTTGATATGGATGAAATAAATGATGATTTCGCATGCACGGATGTGGCCCTTATCATCGGGGCAAATGATGTGGTGAATCCTGCTGCCCGGCATGACGAATCCAGTCCAATCTACGGCATGCCTATACTCAATGTGGATCAAGCGAAAACTACCTTTGTCTTGAAGCGATCCATGAACCCAGGTTTTGCTGGAATCAGCAACGAACTTTTTGGCTACGATAATAACTATATGGTTTTCGGAGATGCCAAGGCAACTGTTTCTCAATTTGTGGAAACCCTCAAAGAGTAATCATGTAATCTCTGGAGCCTTTTTTGAATGAAGCCCTTCATATTTATTTATCTTTTATCAATTCTCATGGCTAACGATAATTTAAAGGCAAGCAAAACAGCCGTTTTCGGCGCAGGATGCTTCTGGTGTGTTGAAGCTGTGTTCCAGCGGTTGGGCGGTGTACAAACTGTAGTTCCGGGTTATGCCGGCGGACATACAGAAAGCCCAACCTACGAATCAGTCTGTTCGGGAACAACAGGGCATGCTGAAGTTGCAAAAATTACTTTTGATCCGAATGTAATTACATACACTCAACTTTTGGGAATGTTCTGGAAATCTCATGATCCTACAACTTTAAATCGTCAGGGAAATGATGTAGGCACCCAATACAGATCAGTAATTTATTATCTTGATGATGAACAGAAAAATAGCGCTGAAAAATCAAAATCAGCGGTAGAAGAGTCTAATTTATTGGCTGCTCCAATTGTGACAGAAATTAAACAATTAACCAAATTTTACCCGGCTGAAGATTATCATCACAACTATTATAAATTAAATCCGAACCAGTCCTATTGCAGACTTATCATTGAACCAAAGCTGAAAAAACTATTTGATAAATAATTGATACCACTAATGGTAATTATTTTTCAGTCAGCTTTATTTCTCCATCATCTATTGTAATATTAATCTTTTCAGTTTCTGGATTTTCAAGCATATGTCTTGATAATTCAGAAAGAATTTCACGCTTGATGAGCCGATTAATTGGCCTGGCTCCGTATTCCCGCTGATACCCGTTCTGTACAAGATATGCTTTCACTGAATCATCACACTCAATTGAAATCTTTTGCAGGGCAATTTTTCTTCGTAATTCCTCCAGCTGCATTTCCACAATTTGCTCGATAATATGTTCGCTCAAATCATCAAAAATGATGATTTCATCAATTCTGTTTAACAATTCCGGTCTCAGAACAGATTTCAATTCAGATTCCTTCAAATTTGAAGTCATGATGATAATTGTATTGGTAAAATTGACTGTCCTCCCTTTTGTATCGGTTAAACGTCCATCATCAAGAATTTGGAGCAGGATGTTTAATACATTGGGATGACTTTTTTCAATTTCATCAAATAAAATGACGGAGTACGGTCTGCGCCTGATCTTTTCAGTTAACTGCCCTCCTTCATCATATCCCACATATCCAGGAGGACTTCCGATCAATTTTGCGATTGAATGTGGTTCCATAAATTCGCTCATGTCAATTCGGACCAATGCCCGGTCATCATCAAACAAACTTTCCGCCAGTGATTTTGCAAGCTCTGTTTTACCCACACCAGTGTTTCCCATAAAAAGAAAAGAACCAATCGGCCTGTGTTCATCACTCACACCCATTTTTGACATTCGTATTACGTCGGATGTAAGCTTTAGAGCTACCTCCTGCCCTTTCACACGGTTCCGTAATTTTGACTCAAGGTTTAAGAGTTTTTCCTTTTCTCCTGAAATTAATTTCGTCACAGGAATTCCGGTCCACTTTGAAACTATTTCTGCGATGTCGTCAGGATCAACTTCAAGTTTAATGAAATGATTATTTTTTATATTTGCACTCATTGTTTCCATCTTTTTTTCAAGTTCCGGGATGTCAGAATATTGTATTTTTGCAGCACCCTGGTAATCCTGATTTCGTTGAGCTATATCCAGGTTATTTTTTGTTTTTTCCAGTTGTTCCTTTAATCCCTGGAATTCCTGGATGTTCAGTTTTTCCTTTTCCCAAACTGCCAGGTCTTTTTCCAACTTTTTGTTGATTTGGTTAATTTCTGATTTCACAACATTCAATCTATCTTTAGACATTGAATCTTTTTCTTTTTTAAGTGCTTCCCGTTCAACTTCCAACTGTAACAGTTTTCTGCGACTAGTATCAATTTCCTCAGGAGCAGAATTCATTTCCATTCTCAGTTTAGCAGCGGCTTCATCCATTAAATCAACGGCTTTATCTGGAAGAAAGCGATCCGAAATATAGCGATTGGATAATGTTGCTGCAGCGATCAGGGCTGAATCCTTAATGCGAAGTCCGTGGTGAACTTCATATTTGTCTTTAATACCACGTAAAATAGTAATGGTATCATCACAATTTGGTTCAGCAAGGTATACGTGCTGGAATCGTCTTTCCAGGGCCGCATCTTTTTCAATATACTTTTGATATTCGTTTAAAGTCGTCGCCCCAATAACCTTCATTCTTCCCCGTGCAAGTTCAGGCTTGATCATGTTGGATGCATCCATCTGGCCTTCTGCTGCACCGGCGCCGACAATTGTGTGTAGTTCATCAATAAAAACAATAATTTCACCATCAGTTTTGATTACTTCTTTTATGAAATTTTTTAAACGTTCTTCAAATTGACCGCGAAACATGGCGCCTGCCACCATTGCTCCCAGATCAAGAGTCACAAGTTTCTTCCCTTTTAAATTTTCAGGTACATCACCCTCAATAATCCGCTTCGCTAGACCTTCAACCACAGTAGTTTTTCCGGTCCCCGGTTCTCCGATTAAAACCGGATTATTTTTTGTACGTCTTGATAGAATTTGAATGATTCGGCGGATTTCATCTTCACGTCCGATTACAGGATCAATTTTACCTTCCTGTGCTAATTGTGTTAAATCTATTCCGTAGGTTTCTAAGGCAATAATGCCGTTCTCAGGATTCATTGTTTGTTGCTGGTTCATGATTTCTCCCTTCTTTTAGCATCAATTACACATAAATTGTGCCAAAGTAAAAAATACAAAATTTGGTAACTATCTATGGCAAATTGACATTTTATCTGTCAGGGAATGACAAAAATTTTGACAAAATGACAGGATATGAAAAAAAGCCCGACACTCAGGTTGAATGGCAGGCTTTTTTAATAAAGCAATTTATTTTGCTTTTATTCGCGTATTACCTTGTACGGTAATGCCCAAACAGCAGTATGAACATCTTCTTCTGTATCGAACAGTGTACCAAAATCCATTACGTCAAAAAAAGCACGGAATACACGATAAGGACGTGGTTGGAACACATAATATCCAGGACCATGTATACGCCAGATTTTTGTGAATGTGTTATCATTTTCACCTGCATCAGGTCCAATCCCATCATCATGCATTTTTCGCCGGGCCTTGTAATAACGGTGACGCCCGTAGTGCATAACAACCCCTTCTCCACTTTTATAATCAAAAACTGGATCATTATTATTTGTCACGCTCACTTCAACCTTAACTGAATCTCCTTTATAGAAAGTGGGGATTGAATCTCTGGATATCCATCTTGTTTCTGCCTCATCACTTGTTATAACAAACCCTGACTCCCATGTGTTTTCTGAATTCATGGTAAAATATTCCAGTTTTGTAACAGCAACTATGTCATCCGTGCTTCCGGTTCCCATTGTAAAGGCATCCACTCTCCAGCGCCTGCCTCTCCAATCAGACACATTACCTTCCACAAACCGCACCATGCGATGGAATTCACTGGTAAATGGTTTCTCAGTTTTATTTGTATCTGCTGTGGCAGTATCAATGGCGCTACAAATAAAATCTCCAGAGACTGTCCAGATGATATTAGCTATTGAAAAATCATCTCCATGTGTATACGTAATTGTTTTTGTTTTAGAGGTAATCTTACGTCCAAATTTATAAATGTATCCGCTGTCAGGATGAAATACTTCCATCACCTTCCCCAAATTGATTTTTCCTGCCGATTCGAGACTGTCCGCAGTGTATTCATCATCTACCGCATCTCCATCATCAAGTCCTTCAAGCCCTAATGCATCATCATCATCCAGCAGAGATAACAGTTCTGATTCTCTATCTGCATAACTATCCTCTTGATTTTCGCAACCGATAATAATTAAACCAATTACCGTTAATATCAACGTTATTTTCTTCATGATGTTCACTCCTTTTTGTACTGTATTTAATTCCAAAATCCTTTTTTGCGTCCACGCTTCTCATGGGATCGTTTTTTCTCTTTTCTATGTTCTTTCATTTGATCTTTGATTTCCTGTTTTAATCGGCGTTCAAATCCAATAAGTTTTGCTCTTTGGGCATTATTCAGAACACCTTCCAAATCTAAAATAAATTTTTTCTGAAATTCGAGTTTCCTTTTTTCAAGTTCCGCAAGATTTTCCACTTGAGATTTTATCTCATTATCTTTGATCTCATCTCCCCGCTCGATTTTCTCCTGCAATGTTTGCATTAGTTGTCTCTGTTCCTGGTGGATCTTTTCCAACTCTTCACGATGACCCCGAAAACGAGGGAAAAATTTCTCTCCCTGTTCTTCAGTTAGTTTTAAATGTTCTGTGAGCTTCCACACAGTCATCATTTCCATTTTCTCAGAACGCCTGTCTTTCTTCTTATCTTCCTGGGCTATGCTGTTTGAGATGAGCAACGCACCCATAATTAATAAAATGATATGCTTCATTGTGTTTTCTCCTTGATTTGATTAACAATATCAAAATTCATTTCATCTAAAAATTCTACCGTGGCCCATATATCATCACTGGCATCTACCAGCATAATGGATAAATCTGTTAAATAATTTTCCAATTCTAAATCAACCTCCTGTGTCACGAAGGTTAAGTTATCTTCAAACCATGGGTCTGATCCTTTATCAAATTGTGTGACAGACGATATCCCTACAAAAAGAATAAGGATACACATAGATAGTCCAGAAAAAAATCGGTGGCGTTGGAGCATCTTCCTTTCTCTTTGGTAATGTAATGCATCAAGAAATTTATTTTTATCATCAATGAAATCAGTTTCTGCCATAAGTTGTTTTATTTTCTGTTCAAACTTCATTGGAATCTCCAAGCCACTTTTTTAATTGTTTCATTCCGTGATGATAGTTCACTTTGGCAGAATTTTCACTTATCTTAAGTATAGCACCAATATTTTTATACGGTAATTCCTGGGATATTCTCATCATTACTATCATACGCTGTTGTTTTGGAAGCCTTGATACACTATTCCATACATCTGTCTTTGTCCATCCTGTCTCCAGGTTTCTATCCTTTTCCCCTGAGTCAGGTACCTCATCAAGGTGGAGCATACTTCTCCATCTATTTCTTTGAATAAATGAATGAGCCGTATTAAGGTTAATTCGAAAAAGGTATGTTTTAAATTCTGCTTCAAATCGAAAGCGTTTAAGTGATTTATAAAGTTTAATAAATACATCTTGAGTAAGATCTTCAGCTTCCATAGGATTGTTTGTATACTTAAGAAAAAATTGGTACACATTATCCAAATGTTTTGTGGCCAGCTCATTAAATGCAGTTTGACTGCCATTTTGAAAGTTTTTGATGAGTTCATAATCTTTTTTCATACATAACTATCATATTTGACGCAGTAATGGATAAAAGGTTAAAAAATAAATCTACACTGTGGAAATAGAAAAATAATCAATAAATAATTCATATTCAATTTTCTTCATTCTATTATTTCCTGTCTTGTGTTTAATTTTCACCCATGAATTATAACCAGGGAGATATTTCAGCTACCCCTTCCCAGAAACAGGCTATAATTCATCCGCCCTCCCCTTTGATGATCCTGGCCGGTGCAGGAACTGGCAAAACTTTTACCCTTGAGCACCGGATTGTATATCTTATTGAATATTACAACGTAAACCCTGCAACTATTCTGACAATCACTTATACAGAAAAAGCAGCCCAGGAATTAAAAGAACGTATTTTAAACAAAGCAGGTAAATCTGCCCACGCCATGACAGTTGGAACATTTCATTCGTTCTGCTACCAGTTATTGCGTGATTTCAGTGCAGAAAAGCTTCCAGCCCTATTGGAAGAGAGTGAAGCAATCCACATGCTTTTGAAACGCTTTGATGACCTTGGGCCTTTTGAGTCAGACGAATTTCCATTAAATCCCCAGCGGGCTGTCATAGAAAGTTTTATTCCGTTTTTCAATCGATCCCGGGATGAACTCTTAGAAATTGATAAGCAAAAAACACCCGGGATTACAGAAAATGGATTTCCCCCTGAAACTGTTGCTCAATTGAATGACCTGAAACGCATCTTTCCATTATTCCAGCAGTGGAAACAGGACATAAAAGTGGTGGATTATGGCGACATGATTTTGCAAGCCTATAACCTCCTCAAGAGGAATGATACTGTATTACAGGCAGTTCAGGAAAAATATCAGCATGTGATCATCGATGAATTCCAGGACAATAATTTTGCCTTAAATGAAATCATCGGGCTTATTGCACAAAATCACCGTCAGATCACAGTCGTTGGTGATGAAGACCAGACCATATACAGTTTCAGAGGTGCTAACTCATATAATATTTCTGAATTCAAAAAACGGTTCGGAGGTGAACCTATAGCACTTGAAGATAATTTTCGTTCTACTCAATCCATCCTGGATCTTGCTAATGCATCCATAAAAAACAATACAGAAAGGGAAGACACAAATTTATTCTCAAAAAACGGTAAAGACGGCCCAAAGCCAAAATTAACCTGGGGTGAAAAAAATGAGCAGCTGGTTTTTCTAAACAATAGGATTTCGAAGCTGCTTAACAACGGAATGGATAATAAAGATATTGCCGTTTTGTGCCGAACTCACTCCCAGGTAAACGCCGTTGCAGAAGCATTATTAAAGTCTGGGATTCCTGTCCAGGCACGCATTCCAAAATATTTCAGTATCACGGCTGTGTTGGACCTGGTATCATGGTGCCAGGTAATCGCCGATGGAAAATTCCAGGACAATGCCTTGTTTCGGCTCATTGAAAAGCGCTGTGGAGCAGAAACGGCTCACATTCTTTTTAATAAATGGCAACGCCGGGATGAGACTCCCCGCCTCGAACTGATCAATGCCGGTCAAACAATCATTGAGGAATTTCCCCGCCTCAGGGAATTGCTGGATGACATTAAATTGTTCCAGAATATTATTCAAAAGAGATCTGCCGGTGAGATGGTCTGGGAGATTTGTATAAAAACGGATCTTTTAAGGCCATACAATCACCGATACACTCTGGATGATCGTCTTGCCATGCTGAACGTGGGTGATTTTCTGAAACGTGCTCAAAACTTTTCAAGACGTAATCCAAAAGATCATGGCTTGAGTGCTTTCAATATATATGTGGAAGCTGTTATGATTTCCGGTGGATTACAGACAATCATACCGAAAGAATACAAACAACTCAATGGTGTAAGAGTATCAACGATCCATAGCGTAAAAGGCGGTGAATATCCCATTGTATTTCTGCCCTTTCTACGCTCAGGAAGTTTTCCGCTGAACTTTAGATCAAGGGTAATGGTTTCCCGTCCGCCTGATGAATGGTTGTCCTATGAAAAATCGTCTCACATTACCCCTAAAGATCATCATCTCGAGGAAGAACGCCGCTTGTTTTATGTGGCTATTACACGTGCAAAAGAACAATTGTATTTGTTGGCACCTAGAAAAGCCACGTCAAGATTTGTTAAAGAATTACCTGAAAATATCATGGAGGAAACCGTCATGCAGGACATCAATACAAACAAGAAGTCATATTCAGATTTGCGTATCAAATACGAACAAAAAATACAAAAAGCCATGGCCAGCGAGCAATTTGATAAAGTGCACGATTTGGCAAACGCACTGGAAGTTATACATCATTCTGAAGATGGTGATAATTTGGAACTGGGCTCCAGCGATTGGGAAAAAGAGCTGGCTCAAGAATTAGAACAGGATTTTGAGCCCACCATCAACGGGAGACTGTATCTCTCTGCCAGTGCCATCGAAACCTATGAACAATGCCCCTTGAAATATCGGTTCGGCCGAATCGATGGCATTCCACAAACAGCCAGTAAACCTCAGCTAGTATTTGGAAACATCATCCACGTCGTCCTGCAGAGATTTCATGAGCCTGGTAAAGAATTGACAAGAGATCGGATTGTTAAATTATTGGAAGAAGAGTGGGAAAAAGGTGAATTTGATTATACAGTTCGTGAAGAAAAGTTTTTTGATCAGGGACAGGAAATGCTTTCCCGTTATGCAGAATTAATGAATGACAATCCACCAAATGTCATTGCGCGGGAAGAAAGATTCTCATTTGATTTAGATGATATCACTATAAATGGTGCCATTGACCGCATTGATAAAGATGAAAATGGAGTTCATATCGTGGATTATAAAACCAGCAAATCCTCAACTCCAGCTAAGTCAAATCTGCAACTGGCTGTTTACAGTATGTATCTGAAACAATCGGATTCAGAGAAGTTTGGAGGAATACCTACAAGCGCTTCATTGCATTTTTTAAGAGATGAAGAAAAACCCATTCGATCTCATTCATTTACAGCTGACGATTTGGAAAAAACAGAGGAAAAGATCAATAAAGTAGCGTCAAGTGTTCGAAGGAAGGAATTTAATGAGAAAACCGGAAAGCATTGTGACTGGTGCGATTATAAGCATCTTATCTGTCCAGCCTGGGAAAATTAGATAATGATCTTATAACTAACTATGGTTCAACTCTTGATAAAATAAACTCCAGTATCCCTGTAAATTTATTACCTGTAAAGAAAATTGAATCAGGAGGTGGGGAAAAGACAGTATCAATTACAGTTTCTTCAATGACTTCCTTATTGGACCAAAATGAATATATTTTCCATACCATACTGGAATCCTGGTTAATCCGTATTACTGTGGTATCATTACCAACAAAATCACTAACAACAAATGTGGTGAGCACCTTATCCATAGTATCTACCACCAAGTTTAATGCGTAATCCTCCTCAAAAGAATAATTCTCTCCCCGTAAAATAAAACTAAATGTATTTGTAGTATTAATGACAACAGGAAAGTTCTCCACGAGTCCATGCTTTGGGTCTGGAGGCCCCACACAATTCCATCCAACCAGGAACCCAGTTATACATAAAAGATTTCCAATCCTATTCATCTTCATCCTCAATCTGTTTGACATCTTCATCCTGCCCCATTTGCAGTTCAGTAATTTTATCCATGGGTTTTTCAAGAGCATTACGCCGTGCTCCTGTTAATGTTTCATAATGTGTTGATACAGTTACAAGTGTTTTGCCTAAAGCATCCAGTTTGTCTGTGAATTTTATCCATTGTTCACGAAATGTGACTACCAGTTTCTGTACTTCACCTGCTTTTTGCTCCATATGAAAATTGGTTACAGCCGACCGAATCAATGATAGAATTGCATATAATGTGACGGGAGAACATAGTAAAATCTTTTTCCCCAGTGAAAAATCAATTAACTTATGATCTTCCTGGTTTAAAAAGGAGTAAATACTTTCGTTAGGAATAAACATCAAAACATAGTCTACTGTCCCCGCATTTGGATCAATATATGATCGGCCGGAAATTGCTTTCACATGATTACGCACATCTTTCAGAAATGCTTTCTTTTCCTTATCCTGTTCTGTTTCATTCTCCGAAGCCAGGAATTTCTCATAATGACTCAAAGGGAATTTCACGTCCATGTTAATGTGTTTTCCATCGGGAAGGTTGAATTTGAAATCCGGACGATCAGTACCTTCCTGGCTTTGCTTTTCGTAGTTAATCCCCTCAGTAAGACCAATAAACGAAAGGATATCTTCCACCATACGTTCGCCCCATTGGCCCCGTGCCTGGGAACTTGATAAAATCTGCCGCAATTGGGTCGTAGTATCAGCCAGCTCTGTAACGCCTTTTTTTGACTCCATCATTTGACCGGTGAGTTCTGTGGTCTGTTTGTTCAGGCCCTCAAGCTGTTTTTTTAGATCCCCCAGACTGGAATCAATAAGTTTCTTCTTCTCATCCAGTTGGGAGTTACTGCTTTTCATGAGATCACCAAATTTGCTTTCAGCGATCTTTAGGAATGTTTCGATATTCTGGTCCAATGCTTCTTTGGAGAGATTGCCAAAGGCATCTTTTATCTGTTGCTGATCCGGGAGATTATTCCGTTTTATCAGTAGAATGACAACTGCTCCAATAGCAATACCAAGAACTAATAACAATAATCCGGTACTGAAAGACATGGCGGAAACTACACTAAATTATACGATCTGTAACCGGTAAATGATTATTGACCATTCCCTTTTAACCCCAACTCTTCCGCTTTTTCTTTCAAGGCATCAATCACGAATTGGAGGTGCTCTGTCATATCTACGTTGAGTTCTTCCATACTCTGGTATATATCCTCCCGCAGGACGGAAGCAGCGAATGATTTCTGCTTCAACTTTTTTTTTACTGACTTCGGTTTTACTTCAAATATTGATTTAGAAGGTCGAACATAAGTCACAGCGAAAATAAATCCAGTTAACTCATCCACGGCAAATAAGGCTTTAGCCATATCAGTATCCCGGGTAACCCCAGTATAGGTGGCATGGCCCATTATGGCATTGCAAATGGACTCTGGATAACCCTGCTCTTTCAGGATCTTGTTGCCTTTGTAGGGATGCTCTTCAAGCGTTGGATACATTTCATAATCAAAATCGTGCAGTAAGCCCGTTAAGCCCCACTCATCCGAATTGCCATTATATTTTTCCGCCATCTTCCGCATGACCTGCTCCACACCCAATGCATGCCTGCGCAGGGAATCGCTTTGTGTATATTCATACAGTAGAGCTAATGCATCTTCCCTTGTGGGGCTACTGTTCGTCAACTACATCCCCATGAAATCTAAAACAAGACGAATGACATTCCCCGTGGCACCTGCTTTGGGACCGTAGGGTTTTTCTTTTTCACCCCAAGCTGTCCCCGCTATATCAAAGTGGCACCAGGGGATCCCTTCGCCAACAAACTCTTTGAGAAATGCTCCACCGGCAATAGTCCCGGCCTGCATGGGTGCTCCAATATTTTTTACATCGGCAATCTTGGATTGAACCTGTTCGCAATATTCTTCCCAAAGGGGAAATTCCCAAACCTTTTCGCCAGTCTTTACTGAGGACTTTTTCACTTTTTCTATGAGTTTTTCATCTGTGCCCATGATTCCTGTAGCTATATGTCCCAAAGCAACGAGCACAGCACCGGTCAGTGTTGCAAAATCAAAAATAAACGCGGGATCATAGTGTTTACTCACGTAGCTTAAGGCATCGGCCAAAATAAGGCGTCCTTCCGCATCGGTATTCAGTACTTCGATTGTTTTGCCGTTATAGGCGGTCACGATATCGCCGGGTTTGTAGGCTTTGGATCCGCTCAAGTTTTCTGTAGAGGGAACAGCTGCCACAACATTGATCTTTGGTTTCAAGGTGGCAAGAACATGCATGCATCCAAGGACAACTGCTGAACCGCACATATCAAATTTCATTTCATCCATTTTTGCCGAAGGTTTAATAGAAATACCACCTGAATCGAACGTCAGTCCCTTTCCCACAAGCACTTTCGGCTTCACTGACTTTTTGGTACCCCAATATTCCATAAGGATGAATTTAGGAGGCTCGTCAGTTCCAGCTGCAACGCCTGCCAATGCTCCCATACCTATTTCGGTGAATTTTTCACGATCAAAGACAGTTACCTTCATTTTGCCTCTACGACCAATCTTTTTAGCCTCATTAGCCAATCGTGTTGGTGTAGTAACATTCCCCGGGTGATTGCCCAAATTACGGGCAAAACAGACGCTATTAGCAACAATTGATCCTTTAGCTATGCCATCCCTGGATCCACCAGAAACAGTCACTTTTTTAAGTTCAAAAAGTTCGTCCTTCTTTTTCGTCATATAATCATTGAATTGATAACTGCCCAAAACCAATCCTTCAGCTAATGCCCGTCCAAATGGGACGCTGGCCTTTCCGCCAAAATTTTCACAGGCGACGTGGGCATATTTTTTGGAAATGGCTTTCTTGGCCAAAGTGCCTCCAATCTTGCGGATACATTCGGTTTCAAAATTATCGGCCTTTCCAAGACCAATAACTATAACTGGACCGTTTTCAGCATAAAAGATTGTCGTTTCAGAATGTTTTCCTTTAATGTCACCGCGTTTATAGGCTGAACTAATCTGTCCATTCAGCATATTATCGACTGCTTTCCCCCGAGATGACATAGAACCATCTTTAAAGATTCCAATGGAAATTACATCTGCCTTAATACTGTCTAATGAATCTGTTGTATGTTTTAATATTGATAAATGTGCCATCACAATCCCTTCTAATTACTAATTAATCCAAAATATTACTGTGCATTTTTCTGGTTCCTCAACTGAATATTCAATTAAAATATCAATATATAATGACCACTTTAATTTCATTTAATTCAAACCAATCCCAGAAATTGGTTCGATCCAGTTTCACTATCCCATCCTGGAAACTAAATCTGACCCTTTTACGATACAATGATTCAGTAAACCATTCAGAGTTTTCTCGTTTATAATAAATTGCAATGTATGGAGGACTGTCTTCTTTTAGGTCAGGAATATTCAGGGTGCAAATCGCCTCATTGAATTCACCCTCCTCGGTGATGAATTCCACCTTCGTGAAATGGTATACTCTTTTAGTGAGTTGTTTATATTCTTTAAATCGGTCAGAATTTTGTCCATTAATACAGGACGAGGAGGCTAAAACCCCGATAAGTAGCCAAAAAATATACCCAGATTGGCATTCAGCATTTTTTTTCACTTCTTTTTACGTTTAAAAAAACCTCTTTTCTCTTTTTTTTGGTCGCCTGTTTTATCCTGATTATCTTTTTTTGGTGAATCCATGTTTTCTAAGCGACGTTCATAGTCACTCATTTCCCTTTCCTCAGGGATATCAACAACTTCATCGACAATTTCTTGATCATCAGAATTCAACATTTGTTTCAAAGTATTTTGTCGTTTTTCACTTTGCTCTTTTAATTGGACTACTAAATCAGAAACATCTTCGTGAAATTCCGCTACAGTCTTTTCCATTCTCCGAATTAATTCTTCTTGCAGGGGAGCTCCATAGCCTTCTCCAATTTGCTCAATAATAGCCTCAAAGTTTTCTAAAAGATATGATTTTTGAAGTTCTTCAGGTTGAACTTCCTTGGGTTCATTATTGTTATCCATAACTACTCCTGTTTTTTTAGTTTCAGTAAATCCATTTCACTTGGGGTTAATGCAAAAGACTTCATTGGTGATAAAAGGATATTAACAGTATCATAAGCTTCTCTGGCAGAGAACAACCCAATTGTAGTTCCAAAAAAACGATAATACCATTGAATGTCTCTCCTTGGATTTGTTTGTATGTTCCAAAATTCGCTAATCAATAATCCTACCAGTGCAGTGATACCAAAAATACGCAATTTCCATGGTAATCGTTCTATGATTGATGGTCGGTAAGAAATTTGTTCTAACTCCCAAATTGGAACAGAAATAATTGAAATGGGAGTTTGGATTTCAATGTGTTTCCCATCATATGACCTCATAGTGCCCTCAATTTTTTTATTGTCCCTATGTTTCATTACGACAAACTGGTTTAAGGGTATGGATTTAATTACTTTATCGGTATTGAGATATGTTAATTCTCCACTAATATATTTCCTGTCCGATTCGGTAATCGTCTTTTGTCTATTGACATAATTCTGTAGCGCTACAAACTCCCTGAGAGTATAGGATTTTTGTGACAATCGCTCGTGACTGTATTCAATAAAAACAATTCGCACTATATATCTGTTTTTGTCTACTTCATAAAATTGACCACTGACAAACCCCTTTATTTCAGGAAAAATAGTGTAAAATATATTTTCTTCCGGATCAATTTCACTTCCCACTTTTTGGCTAAGTGGAATTATCTCCCCTTCCTGGGATATTCCAAGCGACCAGAAGAAAAGCAACGTAAAGAAAAGATTATTTTTCATCAATCAGGGCAATAATTTCATCTAATTCAGGGAATCGGTCTAAAGATTTTTTTGAAAAAATCAACTTTCCGTTCTTTTCCACTTCATACACACCACCACCGGATGGTGTTAGGGAAAAATTAGTTATGCTATTTCCATATTTTTCAAGGAGTTTGGTAGCCATACTGGCTGCTCTAGGTAAATAATTTCATTCATTGCAGTATTCAATGGATATGTTCATTTGTTCCTCCTTTTTTATCTAAAAACTAAATGCTGTTTCAATGGATGTTTGCTTTACTGGTTCAAGTCCAATTCCTGTATCCCGGTAAAACTGACGATAATCCCAAATTAAACTTACACCTTTACTCACTTCCCACCCAATCCTATAACCGAACACTGTATTCTCTGATTCAATTTTGAAAGGATCTTTATCATTGTTATGCTGATAATATGCTGATGCTTCGCTGAATTTTGGTATATTTTCAGTATTCAGTGCCAAGACTGCATTGAAGCTGTTAAATTCAGTAGTATCGGCTTTCATGCTGGTATAGGATGCATCAAAAGTAACGAAATTAAATAGATTAAATCCTGCTGAACAAAAAAGACCATTTGTGGATACATCTGAATTAGGACTGTTAAAACTTAACATGTCCTTTGTAAAGACTGTGGTTGACGTATCACTATAATCTGGAACTACACGATTCAGATCATAAGCCTGGTCAAAGAATTGTGGTAGAAAGTGATCTTTTTTAGTACGGAATTCCAGGCTCAAATTTAGAAACTTGAAGAGATTTGCTCTAACTCCAGGAATTGTTATTCCTGTCCCTTTTCGATTTGGTCGGGTGAATTGTTCATCATTTACGGCTGGGAAATCCAACATATTATATTCAGTATAAATTTCAACTGTCATAATTTTTGTCTTCAATATCGGGTAACCGATATCGAAAGAAAATCCTGTTGCAACAGCCTGCTTTCCTTCAATACTAAATGGAGTTTGTTTTAATGAAAGATCACTTTCATCATCATCTGAAATATTATTACCATCAGCATCTATATCCCACCTACTACTGTCAATACCAGAATGTGGGTCAGGAATTCCATCCCCATCAGTATCGTTCCACAAAGTACTATCCTCAGGGAAATCATCAAAAATATCTGGATAGGTATCATCATCTTTGTCAGTTAATCCGGCAAATTGATTCATATCTGTTACTACGTTAAAGCCTAGTTTCAATGGAAAGGTTTTTGATAGTGTATAACTGCCTCTTATACCGATGAGTGATCCGCCCCTGGAAAAGTCTTTCAAATTTGCAACAAATATATTCCCTGTAAATCCTGACAGATTAAAGCCACTGTTTATACCCACGCGACGAACCGATGGAAACTCCATCATATTTGAATATCCATTTACCAGACCACCATATCCAAGAGTTACATTTTCCAGGCTTCCCCATTTAATCCAGAAGGGATCAGTCTCCTTTCCCCAGCGTATAAATAGAAATTTATCAAGAATGAGTGCAGGGTCCTGGTCAATATCCCACGTGTCTTTGAGTATATTTCCTTCGTTATCAATATATAAACCAAGATCCAACCCGATGCCAACTTTTCCAAAAGAGAATTCAGGACGCAAAGAAAATTGGTTGTACATTGTTCCATCAATAGTCGCTGAACCAATGCTAAGCCCCATACTAAATGATTTTCCAGATTGCGCTTTTTCTAATATTTCTTCTTCAGGCTCTGATGGTTCAATAGAAGAATCCTCAATTGGTTCCTCCTCTATCTCCTTTATTTCCTCTTCAGGTTCCGGTACTGGTTCTTGTTCGATTTGTTTTTTCTCAACTTTTTTTGGTTCTTCCTTGGTATCTTCTTTTATTTCTTCCTCCCGTGGAGGCTCTTCTACTTCAGGATCTGGATCTTCCGGGTATTCATTCGGGGTTGCAGGTGCCTGAATAATATTTCCTGCAATATCGGAAATAACTTTTGTTCCGGGTGTCAATGAAACAGTTTTACCCGATACCAGATTCATAACCTCTACTATTCCTTCCATTCCATAAAATTGATCAACACCAGATGGATTTACAACTACAGCGAATTTTGTTCCTTTTACCGATGCAACTGATACAGGAGTTTCTATACGAAATGCTTTTGATTTTTTTTGTGTTTTTATATCATTTAAAATGGTCCCTAATTCAATATTTAAAGTACGCGTATTTGGGGTATCAATAAATTGAAACCGGGTATTTTCCTTTATTTTAACAATAGAACGGTCATCTAAATAAATTACCGCTGCAAATTCCTGACTTCCCACTTCGCACGCATCACCATTATTGATTTCGGTCCCCGGTTTAGCAACTTTGTCATACAAAGACCTGCCCAGTCTTTTTATCATAACCTCACCTTTAGTTTTTATCATGCGAGCAATTGTTTCAGATTGCCCCACTCCCAAAATAGAAAGAGATAAAAAGATGATCATTGTACCACTGTATTTAGAAAATATACTCATGTTTTCGAAAAGTATTTCATCTGATCATAATAATTTAGTGAAAAAATTATTCATTCATTTTAAATAAGTCATTAGAGTCTTTACAAAATTGGCAGCGAAAAGTTAATTATATTTGTATTATTATACATTTGACTGCAAATAATCTCTAACTAAAAATACAATGGATTCATAATTGTGCTTTGTTGCTGTCATCATCCCAATCTCACACGTACGACTGGAGGAATAGCCATTGACTTTTATACTAATATTTTTTAGAGATTCCACCTCGTCTTTTGTAGCATTTTTTGTTAATTCAGGTAAAAGTAATCCCCTGTCACCAGCGAAACCACAACAACCATAATTTTCAGGAATAATAACCTTTGTCGCGCATTTTTCTGCAAGTGAAATCATTAAATCAACATTTTCCATTTTTTGGGTTGAGCAGGTAGGATGTAAAATTATATCACGATCCAATTGTGGTTGATCTTTTCCTTTCACCAATTCAGCGAGAAAAGGAAGGACATCAACAAAATCTAATTGCTTCCACTTTTCTTGATAATTTTTATCAAGGCCTGCTCCAGCCTCTATCAGATGAAAAGAACATTGAGTTGTGTCCACCAAAATAGGGATTTTCCCCTGTTCCGATCCTTTAAAAATGAGATCAACAGTTTGTTCAGTCATGGTTTTTCCAGCCTGTGTATAGCCTTTTGAGCTAAATGGCATCCCGCAACAGGTTTCTTGTATTTTTTCAGGTATAAACAACTGAATATTTGAAAATTCACATAAGTCAATCAACACCTTGCTTAAAGATTCTCTGGCCTTATTTGCACTGAATACCCGACTAATACAGGAAGGATAATAAATGAAATCAATATCATTTTTAAATTCTGAAGCACTTAGGCTAACAGGTGGTGTTGATAAATTTTCATTCCATATTGGAGTTGAACGGTTCGTTGCCTTATTTAACACTTTTGATAGTACATGGGGAATAGAATCTCCAATAAACTTACTCCACCAATGTGTTATAGTGATTAACCCCCGTAAAAGTGACTGGATGAAAGTGAAATGACCCTGGACCCAACCTGCACACCATTCACCAAATTTTGAATGAGATTCTTCTCGAAAATATTGAACAAAAGTTCCAGTGTTTATATTTATAGGGCACATGACCTCACACATACCGTCTGCAGCACATGTTTTATTAGAATTGTAATCAATATCTTTCAGTATTTTTTTTCGGTTGATTCTAGTATCTTTTTCATTAAGACGTAGTTCTCTTGCAATTACAATCCTTTGTCTTGGTGTCAAACTCAGTCCAGCGGAAGGACAAACCGGTTCACAGAATCCGCATTCCACACATAAATCCACGCTATCATGAACAACGGGTATGGGTTTTAAATTTTTTATATGAAGCTTTTGATCTTTCGTTAACAAAACATCAGGATTTAAAATTCCTTCAGGATCAGCGATTTGTTTGATTTTCCACATGATTCGATACAGTTCGCCTCCCCATTCATATTCAACAAAAGGGGCCATATTTCTGCCGGTTCCGTGTTCAGCTTTTAAGGAACCATTAAATTTACCTACAGTCAATTCTACCATATCTTGCAACAACCCATCAAAACGTTTCACACCGTCAGAACTATTAAGATCCATGGAGGCGGCAAAATGAAGATTTCCATCTTTGGCATGACCAAAAATCACTGCATCGTCATACCTCCATTTCTGGAAGATAATACGTAATTCTTTTACAACTTCGGGTAAATCTTTGTAATCATAACATAAATCTTCGGTAATTACACTGGTTCCTTTTTTTCTCAACGCGCCCACCGTAGGATACAAACCTTTTCTTAGCTTCCATAATTGTATCCTGGAAGTATCATCTTCAGTTGGACCAAAAATCAAATCACATCCAACCTTTTTTAACTCAACGGGAATACTTGCTGATAATTGGTTTATGGAATGTTTATCATACTTTTGGAATTCAAATAATAATCCTGCCATGTTTTCCTCAATGATCATGGGATTATAGGGTGGAGTTTTCAAATAGTGCGCTGTTCTCAGGGAAGCATCATCCAATAGCTCAACAGCGTCTGCTCCTTCATTGATGAAGATGGGTAGGGCTTGAATGGCTTTTTCAACAGATTCAAAAAGAATAAGCCCGGTTGTCTTATACGGTGGATCCGGAATTGTATTGAGAGTTACTTGGGAGATGAAAGCCAGTGTACCTTCTGCACCTACCAATAAATGGGCAAATATATCCAAGGGATGTTCATAGTCCAGAAAAGAATTAAGAGAATATCCTAACGTATTCTTAATACGATACTTATCCCGTATTTTATTTACCATATTTTGACTTGATTCAATCTCAAGTTTACATTGGCGAATACCTTCAGACAGGGCAGAATCCATTTCAATAAATCTTTGGTAATGGCTTTGATTTGAAGTGTCGTACACATGTCCGTTGGATAAAATAAAACGGATAGAGTCCATTGTGTGGTAGGAATTTTTATCCACTCCGCACACCATTCCGGAAGAATTATTTGATATAATTCCTCCGATCCTGGCTACATTTATTGAAGCGGGGTCAGGACCAATTTTTCGATTAAAGGGTTTTAAATATATATTTGCTCGTGCACCAATTACTCCGGGCTGAAGCCGGATTTGTTTACCTGAGTTCAGAACTTCGTGTTGTTCCCAGTTTTGAACGGTTTCTGCCAGGACTCCTTCAGTAATGGATTGCCCTGATAATGACGTTCCCCCTGCACGAAAAGTAACGGGGGTATGTGTATCCCTACAGTATGTCAGTAAAGATTTAATTTCATCCTCATCCCTGGGTCGGACTACAGCCTCAGGAACCAGACGGTACATACTGGCATCATGAGCATAAGCCAAACGAAAAAGCTGATTATTGAGAAGACGTTCTTTGGGAAATAGGTTAGAAAGATTCAAACGATACTGTGGTAAACTAAAATGTTAATAAAATGGATATAAATTAAGAAACACGACAGCGCTTCTGAATATCATCGGGAAGCGGAATAGATCGATTGTTCACATAATCATAAGCAACTAAAATAAATTTAGCTTGAAGAATTGGGATGTTTTCCCCTTCTTTAAATATGGATGTCGAAATGTCAAAACTTTTATTTCCCACTCTGGAAATCCGCTGACCAACATCAAAATGAGCAGGATGGCTGGCCTGCTCCAGATATTCCACTTTCATTGATACAAGAATGGTACTGATTTCCTGGTCCCACCTATGCATACCATACCCAAGATCTTTGTAGAAATTTAGACGGGCAGTTTCCATGTAGGAAAGATAAGCCGCATGATTTATGTGGCGTAAGCCGTCCATGTCAATCCAGCGGGTTGAAATTTTTGACCAAAAGTCAAAATCATTTCGGTTAGAGTATTTAGATTTCATAAAATGAATTTATGTGCGTCTGTCTTTTTCAGAACGTCTTTCTTTTCCACCTCTATTGTTAGGAATGACTGATTTCTCTTTCATTCTCCGATGTAATTGTCTTCTGTCTGATTGTCGTCTTTCTTTATTCATTTGATCCTTTCTTATTAAGGGTTTGATTACAATATGGTGATCTTATATCTCTAACTGATTAAGTAGGATCGTAATAATTTCTCCCTGCGATGGCCTTGGTGCATCGGCAGAGATTATCTTCCCTCCCGGATCTATGAGAATAAATCGTGGAATACTATTCACTAAATAGTTTTTTATAAATTCAGAATTCCAATCCTTGTCTGCAAATAATTGAATTCCAGGCAATTCTTTTTCTGCAACCATTTCTTTCCAGATGTTATGATCTTTTCCTGAGTCAACAGATATGCTGACAAATGTTATCTTCTTTTCAAGATACTTCTCTTCCAATTTTTTCAAGAAGGGAATTTCTGCTTTGCAGGGTTTGCACCAGGTAGCCCAAATATCAATATAGACATATTGCCCCTGTAAATCATCTAATGAAGTAGTCTTTCCATTATAATTTTCGTAGTTGGCAAATTTTGGAGAATCCATTCCTTCGGCAAGCGTTTCACCCATAAGTATTTTTCGATTGTACTCCTGTTTAATTCTTTGGATCAGTTGGTTTCTGCTTTTCTGTTCGCCCGCAACAAGGTTGGTGTCAATCCCCTGAATATTTTCAAGTAAGTCTATAAACTCTTTCTCAATCTGTACGATTTTATCTTCAAAGGCTCTCTGTTGTAGTATAAAAATAGTATCAGAAAAAACTTGTTCCTGAAACAAATATTTCCGTGCTAGATAGTTATTATTTACAGAACCTTTTCCCGTATATCGTATGGATTCATCAAATTCTTTTGTGTTTAAAGTGAGGTGTAGGTTATATCCATTTCTCAAGAATAATGAGGTGTATTCATTCCCATCGAAAAATGAATAAAAGTACTGTTTCTCTGGAACTCTCAACGTATCGGAAAAACTGCCATCACCCAGCAATTCTATTTTTTTGGTAAACTCTTTACCCTGAATAATTATTTCGTTGCCATTTGGATTCAAAATTTTTCCGGAAAAAGTAACAAATGTTTCTGATAAGTTTTCACCAAACAGAACAACCATTGCTGCCAGGGCTATAATCAGTTTTTTCATAGAAGGTCCAAAATGAAGATGGTATAAATTAACCCTAGAGTGTGTATGAAACCAATTTATAGTCAATATCCAGATTTTTTCTTTTAGTAAATCTTCCTATTATCTTATCGTTTCGCTACAAGATCGGGCGATGCCTAATACGTAACATAGATTTAGGTAGTATCTTTGTATATTTGGGTCTGAAAATGGGTGACTTTAACTGTGAATTATTGGTTGATTAAGCGTGTTACACCACTGTTGTTGATTGGACTAGCCTTGGGGCAGGACTGTACTGCATCTGATGATACACCTGGTATTACACTAATGGGTGAATGCTATTCTATTGAGAATACAACTGCAATTGATAGGTCCTGGGAGAACTTACCGGGTACAATTTCACCTGGAATAGGGCTTCTGACCAATCTAACTTATCTGAATTTATGCTGTAATCAGCTCACGGAGGATATACCATCGGAGATAGGGAACCTGATCAATCTAACTTATATGGATTTACATTGGAATCAGCTCACAGTGATCCCTCCGGAGATAGGGAACCTGATAAATTTGACTCATTTGGATCTAAAGATGGCAGTAACCGGACCCCATACTGGTGATGCGATTCCACCAGAGATGGGTAATTTGACCAATCTGACCTATTTGGATCTATCTGATAATGAACTGGGCTGTCATGATTATGATTGGCTGGGTGACTGGCAGACAGATAATTGTAATCAACATTGTGATGATACAGACGAATGCACCGCAGCAATTCCCCCTGAGATTGGGAACCTGACTAATTTGGAGGCACTGTTTTTATCGGATAACCATCTCAGCGGAGAGATTCCATCTTCGATTGGTAATTTGGTTAATCTAAGGAGTCTTGGTTTAAAAGAAAATGATTTGAGTGGTTCTATCCCACAAGAGATAGGAAATCTAACTCAATTGCATGTATTAGATTTAAAACTGAATCAGCTCACAGGAGATATCCCATCTACGATTGGCAACATGACCAATCTGGGCGTTTGGGACGCAGAATGGTATAATCCATCAATGGGCGGCCCTGGGGGCCAGGAAGCTGATTACTGGCCGGCATTTGATTTATCTTATAACCAGCTTGGATGTTATGAATATGATTCTGAATGTGAACCTAGTTCCTATTACAACTCGAGCAATTGTTGTATAACACATTGTATTGATACAGATGCATGTACCGGAGAAATACCCCCTCAAATTGGTAATCTGACAGATTTAGAATATGTCATTTTACCTTTTAATCAGCTCACAGGCCCAATACCGCCAGAGATGGGGGATATGACATCACTGCATTATTTGGATTTACGATATAATCAGCTCAATGGGGAAATCCCTGAAGAGCTTGGGGACCTTTCCAATATGGGTATGATGTGGTTATATAGTAACAATCTCAGAGGTGAGATACCGGATGAATTATGTAATATTGACGTTTGCGGGCTCGATTGCAATAATTCAGACAATGTGTTTGGCGGTAACTATTTTTGTCCACCAGTTCCTGACTGTTTTCCAGACTATATGATTGAGGGGATAGGCGAACACTGCAATTCCTATCCCGACTGTCCCGGTGGATATACGCCTATAGCTGACCCACCGCCAATAAATGGTGGACGGATATATGATGGATGGTGTTTTTATCAATCTGATTTGGATAATCTCCAAGATTTTATTGATGTGAATGCGAGTTTGAGCGGAGAACAACCAATAGAAATAGGTGAGCAAAATTGGATGGATTGGCCCGATAGCTATGGGAGGTTAAGTCGTTTGGATTTCTCCAATGAGACTAATGAAATCACTACTATTCCGGAGAGTATAGGTAATTTAGATGAATTGGAGGTTGTTGATTTTTCCAATACCCAAATAACTACTATTCCAGCAAGTTTAGGTAATTTAAGTGAATTAAAGACAATAACATGGGAGAATGGCCAACTCACAGGTTCAATTCCACCAGAGCTGGGTAACCTGACAAACCTTATGTATCTGCAGTTGTATGATAATCAACTCACAGGTTCTATCCCAGTAGAGTTAGGGAATACTAATTTGCATTCGTTGGATTTAAGAAATAATCAGCTCTCAGGTGAAGTGCCACTGGAAATATGGAATATGGAAGCTTTTTACGAAAGCGGGACACCCTATGGAGACCTAAGAAGAATTTATCTTAGACATAATCAATTCACAGGTGTATTACCGGAGGATTTGTGTGAGATAGATTTACGTTGGAATAGTTATAACTTTATTGATATTCGAGATAATTCATTCTGTCCTGATTATCCATCCTGTCTAGAAAATCATATGGGCAGTCAAGA
>JYMV01021125.1_pt1 | contig 25547 bp, 28 predicted proteins | sample 338911 | NCBI WGS metagenome assembly JYMV01 (sample SAMN03354496, study PRJNA234377) | hydrothermal vent metagenome | biome: Deep sea; feature: Hydrothermal plumes at the Eastern Lau Spreading Center, Western Pacific Ocean; material: Seawater | place: Tonga | collected 2009 | depth 2000 m m
CCGTAATCACCAAAATTAGTGTTATTCTGAAAGCTATGCACTTCTCCCGCCAACGGACTAAAAACTGCGGTATAAGCACTTGCCCATAAATCTAAACCAATGTGAATATCTCGGTCTTCTATGGTTTGTTTACTAAAATGTTCACTGCGTCGGTACAAATTTCGTTTTTCTAAATAGCCACCAACTGCCACTCGTTTATCGCTAGACTGCAATTGTTGCTGAATATAATCTTGCATTGCTTGAGGTGAAGTAAGATCTACTTTAGCTAAACCTTTATTAGAAACAGAAAGGTCTAGCGGCAAATAATCTTCAGCTTTTAAATCACCCAAAATAGGTGTAAAACCAGCAGTTAATTGCTTTAAATATTCAGTAAAAGTCATAGTTCTTTTTTTGCTAAAAATAAAAATGTTTTGCTCTTTCGAACAAAACATTTTTGAAAACAGGAAGGTTTACAAACCTTAACTCAATCTAAAACCAAACTTAATCAATTATTTTCCTGTTTATTTGATTAGCACATCGCTAAAACGTGCATTGATATTAATACTACTATCGGTATTTCTAGATTTATGATAACCGTTAATCAATTGGTTACCGTAACTATCCATCACGTTGGCTTTTAAATTTTCAGGATATTTCACGTCGCTTCGAGAACCGTTATAAGTAAAGTTGAAAGAAGAACTTGGTAACTTCAACACTAAATCACTATTTTCTAAACTAATATCTAAACGTTTAAAATCGTTACCAGTGTTATTAATAGTTAACTCCCCAAAAGACCCTGAAATTATTCCCGTTTCTTCTAACTCATCAATCACCACATCACTGGCATTAGAAGACAGTTTAATACTTTTTGCAGAATTAATTTTACAGTCTTTTACATAACTCACACGCATACTACCGTGTTCCCAACTTTCAATATCTATCGGTGAATAAGAAATTTGTAAGGCATTGTCTTTACCGGTAATATTTTTTGCGGTAAAACCTGCGTGCGCTACCGATCCTCTTAAATTATTCACATCATCTTCTAGTGTTAGGTCGCCGTGTCTTACATTAAAATGAACTTTGGCATTCTTAGGCATTTTAATGACTAGAATTCGTTTTACTTTTTCTTCTGCTCTAAGCATCGAAGGCATCGACATAGGATTACTATTACCGCGACTACTATATTGCATACTCACCACTTTACCGTTTGGAGTTGTGGTTACAGTTTTCGTCATATTGCCATTTTCACCACCAAACTGTTGTGCCCAAGCTTCTACTTGTTTACCAAAACGCTCGCCCCATTCTTCCATTTGTTTTTCGATCTCTTGCTCACGTTTTTTAAGCTCACCACTACGCTCCATTTGTTGCATTTTGCGCTCTAACTGTTCTGCCCAAACGGCAGCATCTTTTTCAAAATTCTTTCCCCATTCTTCCATCGCGACTTCAAAGTTTTTCCCAAACTTTTGCTCTACTTGCTTTTCGTAACGCTCTACGTAAGCTTCACCTTCGTCTTGATAGGCTTCATAATCAAACTTCAAACTACTTAAACCTTCTGCAAACTCTGGTGGTAACGGATGGTTAGACATTTTTTGAAGCATTGGGCCGACCATATTTTGCATCAGCGGAGCGATCATTTCTCTATTTACGGCACTTATAGCATTTCCCATTTCAGCAAAACCACCTACTCCGGCGTCACTCCCGTTGGAGAAAATTGAAATTTTTCCGCTGTTTCCTAAAACTTCTAAACGCCATAACTCTGCAATTTTCTGAAGTTCTTCTTTGCTAAATTCATCGGAAGAAACTTTAGCTTCTACTTCTACTTCATCTCTATTCCAGGTTTCGAAAACCACGTGCGTACGTTTGGTATTTAAATCGATAAACACATCTTCATCTACATTAAATGACTCTGTTAATTTATCTACTTCTGTTTGAGCATTCACACTTACCTGAAACAAGAACAGTGCTGCAATTACGAGGGGTTTTATAATATTCTTTTTCATCTTTCTTTTAAATTTGCTCTCCTTGAATGTTCTGTAAATTTTCTTTTTTAATTTCTTTCAACTTGTCTTTTAATTTGAATAGAAGATCTAACCTTAGCTCTAAATTATTGATCAAGGCGCTTACCGTTTGTTCATCGATACCACTTTCTTTTATTTCTGAATTTAGACGCTGATATTCTTTATCTAGCTGTTCTAATTGAACCATAAAAGAATCTATTAACTCTTTGTTTTCTGAAGTTACCGTAAGCTGCGATAATTCGGTATTGATATTTGCCAGATAGTAATCTTCGATCTGTTTAAATTCTGGAGAAATATCACTTAAATACAATTCTTTCTCTGCTGAAGTTTCTTCAGTTTGAGTTGTATTTACTACTGCATTATCTACAGGCTTCCCGGCTCCTGGATTCTGAAATACGAACCAAGAGAATACACCGAACGCTACAATAAGGACCGCTGCGATCTTCATCCAATAAAAACGATGATTAGTATTGGTTTGGGGTTCTTTAACTTCTTGTTGCGGCATACGTTGCGCTAACAACTGCTCAAATCTTTTTTCGTGACCGTTTAACATATTTGTTTGTTGCACGCCTTTTCTATCTTCTTTAAATAAGTCTCTAAGATCCTGTGCCATTGTAATATGATTTTAACTTTTTCTGCAATTTTTTCTTTCCACGATGCACGAGCGTTCTCGAACTCACAGCTGTGATGCCTAATATTTCTGAAATTTCTTCGTGATCGTAACCTTCTACTAAAAATAACATTACAGGGTACTTGTACTTTTCCGGTAATTGTTCAATTTCATTTTTCACCAAGTCGATGGTAACATCGTCACCGATCGACCAGTTATCGTCTTCTTCTACGGTTCCTAAAGTTTGCTCATTGATCGCTGTAAAGTTCATTTTCTTCGCCTTCAACATATCGATACTTTTATTGATCACGATACGTTTTAACCAGGCTCCAAAAGTCACTTCTCCCGTAAATTGATGCAGTTTTAAAAAGGCTTGTATAAAACCTTCTTGCATCGCCTCTTCGGCATCGTGAGCATTTTTTAAAAACCGCAATGCTAAATAGTACATCCCATCACAATACTTATTATAAAGTTGCATCTGGGCTTTCCTATCATTTCGCTTGCAAGCTTCTATGAGTTCTGTTTGTAACAAAATAATCTTGGTTAGTTACTATTCATTTATAAAGACATCTTAAAATCGCTAATGTTGCAAAAATTATTATTTAAATTTAGCAGAAAATATTCTGAATGCGAAGAAAGATAAAATGGACCATTATTATCTTAATGGTCATCGTACTCGGTGGTACGATCGGTTTTTATATCTGGAAAGGTGAAACCAAATCGTACAGCCCAGAAGATACTACCAAATACCAAAAAGGAACACTTAAGGTTGAAGTGGTTTACAACCGACCTTATAAAAAAGGAAGAGATATTTTCGGGAACCTTGTGCCTTACGGAGAAGTTTGGCGAACCGGAGCTAATGAAGCAACTACTTTTGAAGTAAACCGAGATATTATGGTCGATGGCACCAAATTACAATCGGGAAAATATACGCTTTGGACAATACCTAATCAAGATTCTTGGAAAGTTATTTTTAATGAAAAAATGTATACGTGGGGAATCGATCTCACTACACAAGAAGCAGCTCGCGATCCTGAATTTGATGTACTCACACTCGAAGTACCGGTAAATAAAAATTTAAAAGCCGTCGAGCAATTCACTATTTATTTTGACGATCAGCAAAACTTAAACGTCATGTTTTTAGCTTGGGATCATACAGTGATTGCCGTCCCGTTTAAAACTGCAGAAAACAAAAAGCCTGAAAATTAATTTCAGGCTTTTTGTTTTATTTCAACTTCAAATTAATTGACTACTCGTCTAATAATAAATTTAAAGTAACGTCGATATTATCTCTCGTCGCTCTAGAATAAGGACAAACTTCATGCGCTTTATTCACTAACTTCTCTCCTGTTTCTACATCTACGCCTGGTAAATAAGAATCTAAGACTACCGATAGGTCTAAATCGCCTTCATCAGACTTTCCTATACTTACAGAAGCGGTTACGCTAAAATCACCAAGATCTACGCCTTCTTTTTCTGCAATTAATTCTAAAGCACTACCGTAACAAGCTGCGTAAGCTGCACCAAATAACTGTTCTGGGTTTGTACCATCGCCGCCTTCGCCTCCTAAACCTTTAGGAACACTTAACGATTTATCTATTTTACCGTCATCTGTTTTTACATTCCCAGATCTTCCTCCAGAAGCTGTAGCTTTACCGGTATACAAAGTTTTCATAATTTTAAATTTTAGTTTTTGTTAGTTTCAATATATAAAGTAATCAAAGGCTTTTCAAAAATGAATTCATAAATTTGTCCTAAATAATTTTGCTTTGACTCAAAAGAAAAAAGATTCTGCATTGCACGAAACACCCGGCGTTTCACTTCCTAAAAGTGTAAGCGCTAAAAGTGCTGAACGCATTAAAAATCTTCGGAAGAAAAAAGTAAATCCGCAAGAGTTAGTCGAACAAATCATTAAAGGGAACAAAACCGCCTTAAGCCGAGCCATCACTTTAGTTGAAAGTTTACAGATTAAACATCAAGACGATGTAAACGCAATTATTGAAGGCTGTTTACCTTATGCTAACAAATCGATTAGAATTGGGATTACGGGCGTTCCCGGTGTGGGTAAAAGCACTTTTATTGAAGCCTTCGGAAATTACTTAATTAGTTTAGGCAAAAAAGTAGCCGTATTAGCCGTAGATCCTTCCAGCTCCGTTTCTCACGGAAGTATTTTAGGAGACAAAACCCGAATGGAAGAATTGGTAAAACAAGAAAATGCTTTTATAAGACCAACTCCGTCTGGAGATTCGTTAGGTGGCGTGGCACAAAAAACACGAGAATCGATTATTTTATGTGAAGCAGCAGGTTTTGATACTATTTTAATTGAAACCGTTGGTGTTGGTCAAAGTGAAACGATGGTTCACAGTATGACCGATTTCTTTTTATTACTGAAATTAGCCGGAGCCGGAGATGAATTGCAAGGTATAAAACGTGGCATTATGGAAATGGCCGATGCGATCGTGATCAATAAAGCCGATGGTGAAAACAAAAAACCGGCCGAGCAAGCTAAATCTGAATTCAGAAAAGCGCTTCACCTCTACCCAGAAACCGAAAGTGGCTGGAAACCTAAAGTAAAATTAGCCAGTGCTTTACACCAACAAGGAATTGAAGAAATTTGGGAAATGATCGCTGCTTATGAAAAAATGGTCAAAGAAAATCAATTCTTTCAGCACAAACGACAAGAACAAAATAAGTTTTGGTTACTACAAACGATCAACGATCGACTGAAAGCTAACTTTTACCAACAAGAAGAAATTAAAATTCAACTAAAACAGCAACTAAAAGCCATAGAAAATAATAAAACTACACCTTTTGTTGCTGCTAATTTTTTACTGAATCTCGCTAAAGATCTATAAGAATTTCTCCTTATACCAATCGATTTGGTATTGAAGTCCTTCCTTTAAACCCGTCGTTGGGTTATAATCTAATAATTCTTTGGCTTTATCGATGTTTGCATTGGTACGCCATTGATCACCGGGACGCTTTTCAATTACATTCATTTCGACTTTTTGTCCCAAAAGTTCTTCCACATAATCGATACCATCTTGTGTGGTATGTTCTACTTCTGTTCCTAGGTTGATGATCTCACCATTTACACTTTCGTAACGATTGACTACTGCAACAATACCATCAACAATATCGCCAACATAGGTAAAGCTTCTTAAATGTTTTTCACTTCCATTAAATAACGGGAAAGCTTCTTTATTAAAAGCGCAAGCAATCAATTTAGTGTAAAGTTTCTCCGGTCTTTCTCTTGGACCGTAAACCGAATATAAACGCAAACTACAAGCACTCATTCGCTTGCTTCTAGATTCTGCTAAAACTAATTGTTCTGCTGCTAATTTTGTTACTCCATAATTTGAAGCCGGCATTGGCGCTACACTTTCTGGAAAAGTTGCTTCTAAACCATAAATCGAAGAAGTACCAATATTAATAAAATGCTTTAAATTTTTATTTTGATGCGCAAACTTGATCAGTTTTTCTGTAGCAATAATATTGTTGGTTAAATACTCTTCAAAAGTGCAACTACTTGAAATACCGGGTTGAGCCGCAAAATGAATGATAAAATCGAAATCTGTTGGTAGCGGCTTGTAGCTTTCTTCCACACGAAGATCTACTTCAACTACTTCAACACCTACTTTAATTAAATCTTCTGCATTTAATTTTTTAAGTGAAAGGTCGTAATAATCATTAAAGTTATCTAAGCCTACTACTTCGTGACCTTCTTTTTTAAAACGTTCTGCAGTATGAGAGCCAATAAATCCGGCCGCTCCGGTAATAAGTATTTTCATGAAATTTTATTAATCCTTATCAATTCATTTTAAGAACACGCAAAATACAAAGTCCATTTTAAATTTAGACGTAAAGCTTAAAGTTTTATAGAAAATTTACAAATAATGATACATTTGCAATCCAATATTATATGTATGGAATATAAATTCACCATCATTGTTCCACTCTTTAATGAAGAAGAAAATCTTTTAAGAGTAGAAAAAGAACTTGCGAATTACTTAGATATAGCTATTAAAAATAGTTGTGTTTTATTTGTTAATGATGGTTCTAATGATAATAGTCTAGCTATAATTAAAGAAATCTGTAATCGACAAAATGCGTTTCATTATATTTCGTTTGAAAAAAATCAAGGTTTAAGTGCAGCGATAAAAGCAGGTTTTGATTATGCTGCCACAGAATATATTGGTTATATAGATTCTGATCTGCAAACCGATCCTGAAGATTTTAATCTTTTATTAGATAAAATTGAAGATTATGAACTAGTGACTGGAGTTAGATCAAATAGAAAAGATTCTTTTGTAAAAAATATGTCTTCTCGAATTGCTAATGGAATTAGGAGAAGTTTTACTCATGACAAAATGGACGATACCGGTTGTCCTTTAAAAGTTATAAAATCTGATTACGCTAAGCGTATTCCTATGTTTAAAGGCTTACATCGTTTCTTACCAGCGATGATTCTTTTACAAAACGGAAAAATACTTCAAATACCTGTTAGGCATTACCCTAGAATTGCCGGTAAAGCTAAATTTCATCTCACAAATCGTTTAGTTGGTCCATTATTAGATTGTTTTGCATATTTATGGATGAAAAAAAAATATATTAATTATAAAGTAATTGATAAGGCATGAGCAGTTGGCAAATTTATGCTGTCGGGCTTATTGCTCAACTATTATTTTCAGGTAGATTACTTTTTCAATGGATACTTTCAGAAAAACATAAGAAAGTACTTACTCCATCACTATTTTGGAAACTGAGTTTATTGGCCTCTTTTTTATTATTTGTTTATGGCTACCTTCGAGCAGATTTTGCAATAATGCTCGGACAGGCAATTACCTATTTTATTTATATAAGAAATTTACAGTTACAAGGAGAGTGGCAAAAAGCGCCATTTTTATTAAGGACTTTCCTGTATATATTTCCTCTATTAATAGTGGTTTATTCATACAACAATAATAGCTATGATATTCAAAAACTTTTTAATAATGACGCAATACCAATTTGGTTATTATTGTTAGGATCTGCAGCTCAAATTATTTTTAATTTACGTTTTTTCTATCAATGGATTTATTCTGAAAGAAAAAAGAAGTCTAGTTTACCTATGGGCTTTTGGGTACTTAGTTTGATCGGAGCTTTACTAATATTAGGTTATGCTGTACTTAGAAAAGACCCTGTTCTATTTATAGGGCATATAACAGGTTGCTTTATTTATATTCGTAATATAACTTTAAGTAAAAACAAATAATGATTAAGAAAGACCACTACATCTATTACTTACTAATAGTTATAGGTTTTATATTTTTTGTAAATCTTGACGCTATCTATGTAAACATCATGGAAGCCAGAAACTTTGTAACTGCAAGAGAAATGGTTAATCTTAATCATTGGTTTTTAACTACGTTAAATAATGTTCCTCGGTACGAAAAGCCTCCATTACCAACTTGGTTAACAGCGTTTTTTGGAAATCTAGGAAATTTTAAAAGTTTAATCTTACTAAGAATTCCTGCAGCATTATCTTCATTATTATTAATTGTTGGTTTCTACAAAATATTACCCAAATTTAAAGTTTCTAAAGAGCAATCATTTCAAGCAGCATTAATTTTAGCTACATCATTTTATATAATATTTTCGGGCAGAAATGGTCAATGGGACATTTTCACCCATGCTTTTATGATGATTTGCATTTATTACCTCTGGAAGTTTTTCAGCAGTGATAAAAAACTCTTTTCACACGCAATATTAGCTGCCATTTTTTTTGGATTTTCTTTCTTAAGTAAAGGTCCTGTCTCTCTGTATGCACTGTTATTGCCTTTTCTTATAAGCTTTGGAATAGTTTATAAATATCAAAAATTTAAATCTAGATGGTTGCCATTAATTATATTTCTTTTAGTAGGTATAACAATTGGTGGCTGGTGGTTTATTTATGTTAGATTAAAAGATCCCGATACATTCTTAGAAATTGCAGCGAGTGAAGCTTCTAACTGGGGCAGTTATAACATTAGACCTTGGCACTATTACTGGAGTTTTTTTACGCAAAGTGGCATATGGACTATTCCCTCTTTTGTAGCCCTACTTTATCCTTACCTTAAAAATAAGGTTAGTAATAAGAAAGCTTATTTATTCTCTTTTTTGTGGACTGTTATTTCGGTAATTTTACTTTCTATTATTCCTGAGAAAAAATCTCGGTATTTGCTTCCAGTTCTAATCCCGATGGCTTTTAATACCAGTTTTTATATCGAATACTTAGTAAGGAAATTTAAAGAACTTCCTTCCAAAGAAAAATGGATAGTTTATTTCAATCACGGCTTAATAGCCCTAATTGGTTTAGCATTTCCTATTGCCGGTTATTTTGTATTAGATATTAATGGAGTTTATTGGGTATACTTTATTTTAACCTCTCTAGGCTTAATTTGTTCTGCATTGCTAATGATTAAAAACCTGAGAAATTATTTTTATAAAAACGTTTTTTATAGCACCATAGGTTTTATTTGTGTGATCATGACATTTGGTTTTCCTTTAATAGATACTTTACTAAAAAATCCTAATTTCCATAATTTTAATGAACTTCAAACCTTAGCTGAAAAAGAAAACTTTAAGCTTTATGATTACGGCGGAAAAACTCCGGAAATTATCTGGGAATATGGAGAACCTATTCCAACTATTCAAAAAAACAATTTTTATGTACCAGATGCCAATAAATTCGGAATCATAATGGCTGAAAAAGATTCTTCGATTGTCGAAAAATTCACCAATTATAAAATTATAGCTTCAGACCGATACGATTTAAATTATGTAAATCCTGAAAAAGGAGGTTATAAAAGCAGATTAATTAGAAGATTCTATCTCTTAGAAAAAGAAAATTAAGCAAATCTCTTCACTAAATACTGCTGAAGTTTATAGAACAAAAAACCAAACAAGGCTCCGATAATCATCCCGGTAATTACATCGCCGGGGTAATGCTTCCCGACATAAATTCTGCTATAGCCTACAATTGCTGCCCAAAAAATTAATGAAACAAAAGCATACTTGTACCAATGCTTCAAAATATTTCCTAAATAAAATGCCAGTGCCATAGAACTTGCCGCGTGAGCAGAAAAGTAACCATAACTTCCGCAGTAATCTAACAGCATTCTTCCTTCAGCCATAAAATCTTCTTTACAAGGTCTTGGGCGTTCAAAATAATCTTTAAACACATTGGCAAGCTGGTCGGTGCACGTTATAAGCCCTGCAACTAAAACCACCGTTACGATAGTCGGTTTTAAGCCATAGTTATTATATAAAAGATACAGCAAAAAAGCATACAGCGGAATCGAAGCAAATTTATGCGTAATAAAAACCCAAAACCAATCCCAGGTTTCTGAGCCTAGATTATTCAGGTATAAAAAAAGTTCTTGATCAAGCTGAATTAATTCTTCCATTAATCATCATCTTGATAACGTTCGACTTCGCGATCGTAAAACTCTGAAGCTTCTCGAATTAGAGTTTCTGCCTCATTCTTTAATTCTTCCTCGTCATTTTTATCAAAATCTTCTAACCATTCTACCTCATCGTCTTGTAGGTTAATAATAAAACGAGGAAATTCTGTATGGATGACGAAAATTGCTTCAGGATAATCGGTGTTATCGCCTAATATAAATCTTGGAAATTGCATGAATTTATTTTTATAAGAGGTCTTTAATTACACCTCTTTCAATTAGTTTTTTACTTAAATAATTAAATCGAATATACAATAATATTGAAGATGCCGACAAACCTGCCAACAAACCAAACCAAATCCCCATACTGCCCATTGCGTTTTCTTTTCCTAATAAATAAGAAACTGGGAAACCAATTACCCAATAGGCAAAAAAACAGATCAATGTTGGGTATCGCACGTCTTGCAAACCCCGTAAAGCTCCTAAAATTACCACTTGCAAACCGTCACTTAACTGAAATAACGCCGCAACAATTAATAATTGCGCCGCTAAGGCAATTACTTCTGCATTGTCGATATAGAAAACAGGCAATAGATCTTTCAGTAATATAAAACCTAAAGCGAAAAAAGCTTCAATAATAAATACTAAAAAGAAGGTTGAAAAAGCGATTCGGCGTAATTCTTCGTAATTATGCTGCCCTTTTTGATTTCCTACTCGAATAGTTGCGGTCACTCCAATACCAACAGCGATCATAAACGTCATCGAACTTAGGTTTAGTGCAACTTGATTGGCAGCTTGCGCATTGGTACCTAAAGTTCCTGCTAAAAACACCGATGCGGTAAAGATTGCCACCTCAAAAAGCATTTGTAAAGCGGTAGGAAATCCTAAATTAAATAAGCGTTTGAAAATTTTCTGTTGAAGTGATTTTTTTGCCCATATAAAATAGGTACTGAATTTCTTTTTATTTTTTAAAATGAAATACATAAATCCCAACATAAAAAATCTTGAAATTAACGTACCAATTGCTGCTCCTTCTAATTCTAATCTCGGAAAAATCCAGACGCCGTAAATTAATAAATAATTGAAAAGTACATTTACCAAGTTCGCTCCAATCGTGGCGTACATAGCATATTTGGTTTGCGAAAGTCCATCGCCAAATTGCTTAAACGCCTGAAATACCATTACCGGAACTAACGAAAAAGCAACAATATCGATGTACGGCAAGGCTAGATCTACCACTTCTGAAGGTTGATCGAGGTAATACAAAACCGGTTTAGAAAACCAAACGACTCCAAACAAAAGCAACCCGATAATCGTACACATCACGATCCCGTGCTGAAAATACGAACGACCTTTCTCTATATTTCGAGCGCCATCTGCTTCTGCAATTAGCGGCGTAATTGCGAAACTAAACCCGATCCCGATCGATAAGGCGATAAAAATTAAACTGTTTCCTAATGAAACTGCGGCTAATGGAGCTGCACCTAACCTACCGACCATAATGTTATCGGCAAGGCCGACCAACACATGACCTAATTGCCCCAACATTACCGGATAAGCAATATTCAGGTTCTTTTTAAATTCTTTTGTGTAAGCTGTGAGTTGCATCGCTCTTCATTAAATGGCGTGCAAAGATATTGCAATTAGTGGAATTCTATTTTAAAATATAATGAAGTTTTATGACTACTTTAATAGAAAAACAATGGTGAAACTTTTAAATTGAAAATAGATAATTAAATGATGAATTACACCAACAAAGAAATACCGCTTTCCATAAAAGATCAAGTTGAAGTTGCTCTAACCCATTATCCGCAACTTAAAGATACTCCGATTGCATTTCGGTTTAAAAAAGAGATTAAAAAATCGACTATGCAAGCGCAACCAACGTATGCAAGCATCTTTAAAAGCCGAAAGAATAGAGCTTATGTAATTTTAATTTCTGAAAAGTTTCATATTGAAGAAGAAGAGTTTTCAATTTTAGATGTAGAAGACGATGTGCTTATTGGCTGGATTGGTCACGAGTTAGGTCACGTGATGGATTATCGCGATCGAAGTACTTTAAATATGATCTCTTTTGCCTTAAAATACTTATTTTCTACTACTCACATTCAAGAGGTGGAACGTGCTGCAGATACTTACGCTGTAAAACACGGAATGTATCAATACATTTTAGCGACGAAAAATTTTATTTTAAACAATACCAGTATTTCACCTAAATATAAAAACAGAATAAAACGTTTATATATGTCGCCCGAAGAAATTATGGAATTGGTAAATCACCTCGATATTGCTGATGTTGAAAAAGAGGTCGAAAAAGAACTTCAGAAAGAGAATTTATAATTCTTTCGATATTCGTTAAGAAAAAGCTGGTTTGATTCTCTGGATGAGATGCTGAATCAAGTTCAACATGACGTCTTCATTGCTTAAAGCATTTAAAAAACTAAGAATTCTGTTTTACGAACTCAGTGAATTCCCCATATTTTTCTTTGCCCATTACTTTTTCCATTTTTACTTGTCCGCCTTTTTTCTTGTTGGCACCACTCCACTCGTAAAAAATTTCCATCGGTAGTAAATTTACTTTTACGCCTTTTAAGGCTTTCGATCTCGCTACGCTATAGTTTTTGTTAGCATCTTTTAGATTTTTATCTAAAGCCTCAGCAAGTTCTTCTTCGGAAGCAGAAATTTCTTGATCGGTACCAATATGCCAAACGTGATGAAACTCACCATCTATTTTTACAGCGGCAACGGTAAACTCCGGCAATTCAATATCAAATTGCTCTTCGAGTTCTTGAATCACTTTATTCATTTTATTAACCGAAAGCTGAGAACCTACCACGTTTAAGAAAAACTTGGTTCTCCCGGTAATTTTTATTTCAGCTTTTTCTACATCGGTAAACGCAATAGTATCGCCAATTAAATAGCGCCAAGTACCAGAAACGGTACTAATCAACAATACATAATCGACATCTTTCTCTACTTCGGCTAAGGTTTTTACCGGCGCATCTTGCTTTAAGGAACCATCGGGATTTATATAATCGGGCTCAAAAGGAACAAATTCAAAATACACACCATTATCGGTCACTAACTCCATCGAAGAAGTTTCAGGACGCATTTGGCAAGCTAGAAAACCTTCGGAAGCTAAATAGGTATCGATCACCGTAATTGGTTTACCCATCAAAGCTTGGAAACTCTTTTCGTAAGGCTCAAAAGCTACTCCGCCAGAAGTGTAAACTTGTAAATTGGGCCAAACCTCATGTATATTTTCCACGTTGTGATAATCGATCACTTCTTTTAGCATGAGCTCCATCCAAGAAGGGATTCCGCTTAAAGCACCAATATCCCAGTTTTTGGCATTTTCGGCAATATGTTTTACGCGCTCATCCCAATCGTCTATTTGTGCAATTTCTTTACCGGGTTTGTAATAACCTTGAAACCAAAACGGAATATTACTAGCGCTAATTCCACTAATTTCTCCTTCTAAATGGCCGTCTCTTTCTTGAAGGTTGGTGCTACTTCCTAACATCATGATTTCTTTCTCAAAAAAATCGGAAGGCATATCGAAATTAGAAAGGGCTGTAACTTGCTTGATTCCTGCATTTCTAATCGATTCGATCATCTCGTCGGTCACCGGAATACGCTTACTGGTTTTTCCGGTCGTACCAGAACTCAATGCGTAATAAGACGGGTTTCCCGGCCAAGTAATATCTTCTAAACCTTCGTGCAATTTGTACCACCATTGCTCTTGCATTTGATGATAATCGAAATAAGGTACTTTTTCTTGAAAAGCTTTTGCGATATCGTCTGCTTCTAAAATTTGCCGAAAACCATAATATTTACCAAAAGCAGTATCTTTTGCCTTTTCTAGTAAATTTTTTAAAACTTTTTGCTGGTTTTCGATATGTTTTGAATGTGAAACAAAATTTCCTGCAACGTCGATCGCGCCTTTAATTAAAGAACCTATTATTGCCATTTTCTGAAAGAATTTGTTGGTTTCTCAAAGATAATTTGAATTGCTTTTGAAAGGAAAAACCCTGACCTAAATGTTTGTTAATTGATGTTAGCAGAGTTCTAATATGATGTTGAATCTCATCTTGAAGAGTTTTTTCTTATCTGAATGCAATTCCGGATCAAGTCTGGAATGACATTAAGGTTTCTTTAAAATTTGATGAAGAATTTGGGTTAGGGATTGTAGCGGCATCCTTTTTTTGCTTTGATAAGTGGCAAAAAAAGATATAGCGTAAAGCCCGACCAACATCAGTTGGGAACCCCCTGAAAAAAGACGAAAAAATCGTTGTTAATGTTTATATTTGTAGCCTAAAATATTTTCAGGTTGGATAAAGAAGTGATTATAAATAGGGTTTCCGAAATTTTGAAAGAAACACCGGCATCGATGCAGATTGTAAAAAAAGGTGGAGATCGTGATGCGCGTTTTAAATATTTAGCGCGACATATGGTTGAAAAAGCAATTGCTAAAGATGCATTGATCCTTTCTTCTAACGAAATGGGAATTGCGATCGTGTTACGCAATAGCACGAGCAAAACCGGCTTTTTTAAAGAAACCATTGAAAATATAAAATTGGTTTTAAATGTAACGGGGTTTAAAAATGTTTCGACCATTTTAAAGAACCAGAAGTACATTAAAAATCAGCGTCCTGCGAACGAAGACTACTTATATTGCTGGTTTTGGGGAATTTCTAAAGATGCGCGTGGTGCCGACACTCAAGTTGGTAAAGAGATGAAAGATGAATTTTTACGTCGCGCTCATTTATACAATTTACCGCTTTATGCTGAAACGCAAACCCGAAGAAACACGATCGTTTATCAAAAATTTGGGTTCGATCTGTTTCATACTTGGGAGCGTGAAGATGGTAAAACGATGTATTTTATGAAATACGATCCTACCAAACACGAAGATAAATACACAAAATAATTTATTCTGAAAGTCGGTAAATAAAGCCGAAGGTAAACGTATCGTAACGTTTGCCGAAACTGCGAATATTGTATTCTGCAAATAAATGCAGATGCTCACCCAGCGGCATAATTCCCATTAGTTTTAAATTGGCGGCGTGATTAATGTTTCCGGTTGAGATGAATAATTCTGTGGTATCGGGGTTTCGCTCATCGATAAGAAAATTATTAGCCACATAACCTAAACCTGCATAAATATTAGCGGTAGAAACTTGAAAGATCTGGTAATTGGCTCCCAGACCCAATACGTGATAAGTTTCGGTATTTTGAGCAATAACGTCTCTTCTAAAAAATAAGTTGTATTCTCCGTAGAGGTTCCATTTTTCATTTAAATGATATTGCGATTTTAGATGAATACCCCATTCGTCTTGCAAACCGGTGCTTATGTTGGCGCCCAAACCAAAATCGATGGCTTGTTGCGAAAAAGCAGAAAAGCCTCCGATAAAGAGGCTTAGTATGATTAGAAAATTTTTCAATTTATTTACTGGCAAAAAGTTCGACATCTTTTTTATCGATTTTAGTTCCGCCTAAGATAATTAAACGTTCGATAACATTTCGCAATTCCCGAATATTTCCCGTCCAATCGTATTCTTGTAAAAGCTGAAGCGCTTCTTTACTGAATTCTTTTTGCTGCGTCCCTTGTTCTTCTGCTACTTTTTTAGTGAAATGATCGACCAATAACGGAATATCGTCTCGGCGATCGTTAAGCTTTGGTACTCGAATTAAAATAACCGCTAAACGATGGTATAGATCTTCTCGAAATTTTTTGTCTTCAATTTCTTTTTTCAAATTCTTGTTGGTCGCCGCTACCACACGCACATTTACTTTTATGTCTTTATCGCTCCCAACACGCTGAATTTTATTTTCTTGCAACGCTCGTAAAACTTTGGCTTGCGCCGGCAGACTCATATCGCCAATTTCATCTAAAAAAATAGTTCCGCCGTTTGCGGCTTCAAATTTACCGGCGCGATCTTTATTGGCAGAAGTAAAAGCTCCTTTTACGTGACCAAATAATTCACTTTCTATTAATTCTGAAGGGATCGCGGCACAATTCACCTCGATCATCGGACCTTTAGAGCGTTCACTTTTTTGATGCAACCAATGCGCAACTAATTCTTTACCGGTACCGTTTTCTCCAGTAATAAGTACACGAGCTTCGGTTGGTGCTACTTTCTCGATCATTTCTTTGATCTGGTTGATCTCGCTAGATTCACCGATCATTTGGTATTGCTTACTTACCTTTTTCTTTAATCGCTTATTTTCGGTTACTAATTCTTTACGATCTAAAGCGATTCTTACAGTATTTAATAATCGGTTTAGATCTGGCGGTTTAGAAATATAATCGAAAGCGCCAAGCTTCATGGTATCGACAGCAGTTTCTAGATCGCCGTGACCGGAGATCATCACAAAAGGTGTTTCCGGTTTTATTTTTTTAGTCGCTTCTAAGACTTCAATACCATCCATTTTTGGCATTTTAATATCGCAAAGCACTAGATCGTAATCTTCTTCTTTTATTTTTTCCATCGCAGCTAAACCATCTTCAGCTTCTTCTACGAGGTAATCTTTACTTTCTTCGGTAAGTATTTTTTTTAGCACCCTTCTAATGGCTGCTTCATCTTCAATAACCAGTATTTTAGACATAATTATATTTTAAATTTGAGCCCGCTACGAATGTAAAATGTATTATCATTTTCAATTACAAATACATCGTCTCGGTCGTTATTTCTTATTCTATATTCGTTATAAACCGTATGACCGGCGTAGCAGTAATATAATAAATGATCGGTAAAGTAATGCTCAAAACCAATCCCTAATGTAACATTGGTCATCGAGATATTTTCTCCTATTCTGGAAGAGCCTTCTACCTGCACATTGTTTTGAATATTAGCAAAAAAATTATCTAAAGTAGCAAATGCCTGTAAATGATTTTTATCATTGAAACTATAACGAATTAATGATTTTGGTACTCCGGCTGTATACGACCAGGTTTCATTTATTTCTCGGTAGTAATTTACTAAAGGAATAGGATAATTTCTTCCGGGTGTTGTGCTATAGATAAGACCTAAAATCCAACGATAGGGTTTGCCAACTTTTTCTTCATCATCATCTCTATTTTTCACATCATTGATCGCGTAAATTGCTCCCTGATAAATAAAGTCGTCACTAACCAAAGATGTTTCAAAATTAGAAGCAATTCTTACACCTACTTTACCAGCTATTCTCCAATTAGAATTTTTAATTTTTCTTATATAACCAACACTTCCTTCAAAACGTTGGGTATTTCCGATACGTTGAGGATCAAAAGGTAATTCTCCTTCAAAATCTAAATCGAGGTAACGATATTCAAGACCGATTACCAAATAATCTTTTTTAATAGGAATTGGAGCTTGAATTAATGCGCGGAATCTGTTTAAAGACTGGTTTCCGTTTGAAAAAGGAATTCTCAAATACTCAATTCTCGCTAGATCTGTAGTTTGAGATTGTACAGAAAATGATAGTAAACAAATGCTAAGTATGAAAAATATCTTTTTATAATTGGTCATAGAGTTAGTTTAGTTATGCTTAAATAAACACAATGAGCCAATTTAATAGAATAGTGTTAAAAGATAATTGTTCTTAACGTTATTTTGGGGAATTCTTAAAAAACTCTCTAATATTTTAACCAGCGATATAACTCTTTATAACTCGGTTTTTTACCATACATTAATATACCAACTCGATAAATTTTAGCTGCGATCCAAACTAACGCAAAAATTGACAAAACTAAAATAAGTATGGAAAGTAAAATTTCCCACCAAGCGACACCAAAAGGAATACGCATCAACATTACCACCGGAGAAGTTAAAGGTATATAAGAAAAAATAGTACTTACCATCCCGTGAGGATTATCGATCACTGAAAAGAAACCTACATAAATCCCTAACATTAAAGGGATAACTATAGGAAACATAAACTGTTGCGTATCGGTTTCACTATCGACAGCTGCACCAATAGCAGCGTAAACCGAACTATATAAAAAGTAACCTCCAATAAAATAAATTAAAAAGCAACCGATGATTTTTGCTAACGGAAGATGAATCACATCTGTGAGTAACTTTCTAATTTCATCTTGAGAACCGGCATCTAACTGCGTTGTTGCAACGGGACTAGAGCTTGAAATATCTACCCCAAAAATACCGGTAACCACAAAAAGAAGAATCCCTCCAAAAATAATCCAGATTATAAATTGGGTGATTCCTGCAAAACTGGTTCCTAAAATTTTACCGATCATTAATTGGATAGGTTTCACCGAAGAAATAATGATCTCGATAATGCGATTAGTTTTTTCTTCGATCACACTACGCATGACCATATTCCCATAAATAATAATGAACATCATTAATAAGTAACCCGCGGCACCCCCAAAAAACATTTTTACGTAATTGGAAAGTTTTGAAGTTTCTTCTCCTGAAAAATTTTCGATCTGAAGGTTTACTTCTGTTTTTGCTTGATTAATAGCATTGAGATCGACGCCTCGATATTGCAACTCTTTTTCAGTTAAAACGGAAGATATCTTACTTTCAATTTCGTTGATAAAAGAAATTCCCGGTGCTTTATTAGCAAAAAATTCGGTATGTCTAGCTAGGTATTGATAATCTTTAGAATTCGGAAAAAATAACAATCCATAGTAATCATTATGCTCAACAGAATCGATCGCTGTTTCTAGCGGCATATCTGAAAAATTAAGATAGCTTATATTTTCGTCTGACTTAAATTCTGAAAAGAAGGTTTCACTTTCATCATAAATGGCCACAATTTTGTTTTCATCACTATTTAAACTACTTAGATAAGCAATTAAAACAACCATTCCAACCATAATAATCGGACTCAAAAACGTCATGATCATAAACGTTTTATTACGAACACGAGCCAAATATTCTCTTATAATAATGAGCTTTAAATTACGCATGCGACTGAATGGTTTTAATAAAAATATCGTTTACTGAAGGAACAACTTCTACAAAATGATTAATACGACCGTGATTCATTAAAAAAGCCAATAGATCGTTTTGAGAGTATTGCTCTGCAATTTGTATGTTTACTTGTAAGTCTTGATGAATGCTATGGAAAAATGTAGGCTCTATATTAAATTTTTCTTTTGCCTGTTGAAGAAAATATTCTTCATTTTCAACCTCTACTCCTACTTGGTAGGTGTTCGATTTAAATTGTTTTTTTATAGCTGACACCTTCCCGTCTAATAATTTATTCGATTTATGGATAAGTGCCATATAATCGCAAAGCTCTTCTACACTTTCCATTCGATGTGTAGAAAATAAGATCGTAGCACCATCTTCACGCAATTTTAAAATTTCATCACGAATTAAATTGGCATTTACAGGATCGAAACCACTAAAAGGTTCATCAAAAATTAACAGTTTGGGCTGATGTAAAACCGTAACAATAAACTGAATTTTTTGCGCCATCCCTTTAGAAAGCTCCTGTATTTTTTTATTCCACCAGTCGCCAATTTCTAAACGCTCAAACCAATATTTTAAACGTTTTGTAGCTTCTTTTTTAGATAAGCCTTTAAGTTGCGCTAAATACAAAACCTGCTCTCCAACTTTCATGCTTTTATACAAACCTCGCTCTTCCGGCAAATATCCAATATATTGAATATGTTCTGGCTGAAGCGGTTCTCCATCTAATAGTATTTTACCTTCATCGGGCATGGTGATTTGATTCACAATTCGAATAAAGGTCGTTTTTCCCGCTCCGTTAGGACCAAGAATACCAAAAATACTTTGTTTGGGAACTTCTATAGATAATTTGTTTAGTGCTCTAAAATCTCCGTAATTTTTAGAAACATTTTCTGCGACTAAAAGGTTTTGCATAAGAGTAATTTATTCAGCAAAAATAGATAAATCTTAATGATTTAACGTGTTAGAAATATCTTTAAAAACAAAACCCACCCTTAAATTTATAGACTCAAGGATGGGAAAAAAATTGCTATGAAAAAGAAAAATATCACTATAACTAAATAGTGATATTCAAATATATATAAAATTTTGTTAATAAACCGATTTATGAAAACATATCTTTAACTTTTTCAAAAAATGATTTATCACTCTTTTCAGGGTTTGGTTCAAAATTCTCATCGCCTTGCATCTTTTCAAAGAAGTCTTTTTGTTCTTTAGAAAGTGTTTTTGGCGTCCAAACATTTACGTGTACCAATAAATCTCCTTTACCGTAACCGTTAATACTTGGGATTCCTTTACCACGAAGTCTTAAGATTTTTCCGCTTTGCACACCGGCTTCAATTTTAATTCGAACTTTACCACTAACGGTTTGTATTTCTTTAGACGCACCTAAAGCAGCTTCAGGATAACTTATGTAAAGATCGTAATGCAAGTTGTCGCCTTCACGCTGTAAGCTTTCGTGCTCTTTTTCTTCAATAGCGACAAGTAAATCTCCTGCAATTCCGTTACCCGGAGCTTCGTTACCTTTACCTCCTACTTTAAGTTGCATACCTTCTACAACTCCCGGTGGTATTTTTATAGTTACGGTTTCTTCTAGCACTTTTAAACCTTGCGCATCGGCATCTGCAGGTTTTTGATCGATCATTTGACCACTACCTCCACAAACGTTACAAGGTGAAGCCGTTTGCATTCTACCTAAAATGGTATTGGTAACGCGTGTTACTTGACCGGTACCGTTACAAGTTGAACAAGTTTTATAAGTAGTGCCTGCAGCTTGAACTTTTCGTTTAACTTTTACCTTCTTCTCTACTCCGTTAGCAATCTCTTCTAAAGAAAGTTTTACACGAATACGTAGGTTACTCCCTTTTGCTCTTCGCTGACCACCGCCACCAAAGCCGCCAAAACCAGAGAAACCACCTCCGCCACCGCCAAAAGCGCTACCGAAAATATCACCAAATTGACTGAAGATATCGTCCATATTCATACCTCCGCCGCCACCGAAGCCACCAGAACCATCAAAGGCTGCGTGACCCATTTGGTCGTAACGTGCTCTTTTGTCAGGATCGCTTAACACCTCATAGGCTTCTGCAGATTTTTTAAACATATCTTCTGCTTTGGTATCATCCGGATTTTTATCGGGATGGTACTTAATGGCCATTTTACGATATGCTTTCTTAATTTCTGCAGCACTAGCATTTTTGCTAATACCTAATATGTCATAATAATCTTCTTTCATCAATATAAATTTCTAAAATTTTTAAAATCGGCTTACTTACCAGTAACTACTTTAGGATATCTTATAATCTTTTCTCCTAAGGTATAGCCTTTTTCTACTACATCTACGATTTTACCTTTCAGCTTTTTCTCTGGCGCAGGAATTTGAGTAATCGCCTCGTGTAAATCTGCATCAAATTTGTCACCCGCTTTTACAGCCATTGGCTCTAAACCTTTACTTTTAAGAGTTTCTCTTAATTTGTTACTGATTAACTCTACGCCTTTAAAAAGATTCTCATCGTCAGATTTTTCAATCTCCTTTAAAGCTCGATCAAAATCATCTAAAACCGGAAGCATAGAAACCATAACATCTTGCCCGGCAGTTTTAAACAATTCTACTCGTTCTTTGCTGGTTCTTCTTTTATAGTTTTCAAATTCTGCAAAAAGACGCAAAAACTTATCTTTCTCTTTTTCAACCTCTTGCTTTAGTTGATCGGTTTCAGAAAGTTCTTCTTTTTCTTCTTTAGCATCTTTTGTATCGTTTTCACCTTCAACCTCATCAATCGCTTGATCGATGGTTTCTTCTAGGTTTTCTTTTAACGATTCTTCTTCTTTATTTAGCTCTTTATCTTTACTCATTGTTTTATTCACTTTATAGTAATCTTTTTTTGACAAATGTATTGCCAATTCTGAAAAAATGTCAAAATGTCATTATTATAATTTAAGAATTATTTAAGAATTAAAGTTTTACCAAGACTTATTTTTGTGTGTAATTCAATTAAACCAAATTATCATAACAATGAAAAAAGTATTTTTAAACATGTTTGTGGTTGCAGCATTAGGTATGTCTGTAATTTCTTGTAAGAATGAAGCTAAAAATGAAACTGAAGCTAAAGAAGCTGAAGAAGTAGTTGAAGCTACTGAAGAAGCTGCCGTGTATAGCATTTCTGCAGATGAGTCTGTAATTAATTGGGCAGGAACAAAACCAGTTGGTGGTGGTCACGAAGGAACTATCGCTGTTGAGAGCGGAGAGTTTAGCGTAGCCGGAGAACAAATCGAAAGTGGTAAAGTAACGATCGATATGAAATCTATTAAAGCTACAGATTTAGATGGTGAACAAAAATCTAACCTTGAAGCTCACTTAATGGGAACTGTAGAAGGTAAAGAAGGAGATTTCTTCAATGTACAAGAATATCCAGAAGCTACTTTTGAAGTAACCGGTGTTGAAGAAAAAGACGGTAAAACATGGTTAAAAGGAAACTTAACTTTAAAAGGAAATACTAAAAACGTAAACATTCCTGTAACTACTTCTATGGAAGGTGACAAATTAGTTGTGACTAGTGAAGAATTCACTATCGACAGAACTGATTGGGATGTAAACTACGGTTCGAAATCTGTTTTCGATAGCCTTGTAGGAGATAACGTAATTAGTGACGATATTCAATTAGAGATTAAAGTTGTTGCTAACAAAGCTTAATTATAAATTAAAGCTTACAAAAAAAGCCGCTATCAAAATTGATAGCGGCTTTTTTTTATAATAAATCTTCTAAAGCAGGACCTACATAATTATAATAATAAATAAAACCTAAAGCATCTAATTTAGCATTACTAACTAACTGACTTGAAAGCACTAATGTTGAACGTTCACCTAAGAGTAACTTCAACATAAACTTTGGAACTTTAGGTAATAGTATAGGTCGATTTAATTTTTTAGCAATTGCATACGTGAGACGCTTATTACTTACCGGATTGGGCGCCACTCCATTATAAACCCCATCTAAGTTTTTCTCGATAGCAAATAAAAATATCCTTGCCAAATCTTCAATATGAATCCACGACTGCCATTGCTTCCCACTACCTAAAGGTGAACCTACATAATTATTCACAACTTTTTTTATTGGAGTTAATGCGCCACCTTTGTCTGATAACACCAAACCAATTCTAATTTTACAAACCTCAAGTCCTGCATTTGCAAATTGATCTACGGCAGCTTCCCATTTTACTACAACATCGCCTAAAAAATTATCGGCCTTACCAGGAAAATCTTCGTGATATAAAGTGGTTAACGAATCTGGGTAAACACCAATTGCACTTGCCGAGACGATCTGTGTAATATCGTTATCATTTTCTTGCAAGGTTTTTAAAAGCAAATGAGCAGAATCTAACCTGCTATTTAAAATTGCTTTTTTATTGGAAGATGTCCAAGGTTTAGAAACACTTGCGCCAACAAGATTAATAATTTTACTAACTCCACTCAAGCAATTTTTATCGATCTCTCCTGTTTTAGGATTCCAATAAAAACCTTGATAATTAGATTTATTTTGAATTTTATCTTTTGAAGTCGTTAAGTAATTTACCGCTATATTTTCTTTTTCGCAAAGTTTCACAATCTCAGAACCAACCAAGCCTGTCGCTCCTGTTATTAAAACTTTCATTCCCTTTTTTTATTTGAAAATAGAAATATTGTTTAATTCTGAAACACTAATTAGTACAGGTTTAACAACACTTATTCAAAATTTACATTAAAAAGACATTTAATCGAAGAAATTAAACTTTTACAGCGCGTAGCATTTCTCGTTTTCCCGGTGGTCCCGGCAAACGTTCAACTTCAAAACCGCAAGCTTGCATCGCTCTTCTTGCGCTTCCTTTAGCTGAATAAGTGACTAAAACACCATTTTTTTTAAGCGCTTTATACATAATTTCAAAAATAGGTTGCTCCCAAAGTTCAGGTTGCACGCGCGCACCAAAAGCATCGAAGTAAATAAGGTTAAACGTATTTTCGTCTTTTATTTCTTTAAAAAATTTCTGCTCTTTCGTAAGCTGAAAATAATCGGTAATCTTTACTGAAGTTTCCCAAGTTGCTTGATGAATAGCAGAAAAAATTTGCGCAGCTTTTTTCTCTTCTTCCTTAAATTGAAGGGAATAATTCAGCTTTTCAATCTCATTTATTTCAACAGGATAAGCTTCAACTCCTTTGTATTGTATGGAGACTTTATGTTTTTCAGCCTCTATTGAAGTGATCAAAGCATTTAAGCCCGTACCAAAACCAATTTCTAAAATATGAATTGTTTGAGCCGCATTTTTTTCAAGTAAAAAAGCCAATCCCATTTTTATAAACACGTGATAAGCTTCTTGCATCGCGCCATGTTTAGAATGGTATTGTTCATTCAACTCCGGCAGATGAATAGTGGTTGAACCGTCTCCTGTGGTGATAATTTCTCGTTTCAAAATTACTTGATCAAGAGTTTTTTAATTCTTGGGATGGGTCCGGTACATTTTAATTGATGACAAGAAATACAAAGTTGCACCGCTTGGTTATAGTTAGCTTTTGCATTAGCCGGATCGCTCACGATCTTTTCTTCGTACTTGACAAAAACCTTCGCCATATTTTTAAAACGCTCGTCGTAATCTGAGCTGTCGGTCATCGTTGCCGTATGTAGTTTTAACAAATCGTAACTCAAACTGTCTGGAGTTTCGCCGTTTAAAATTTGTTCTTTTAAAACCTCATGTTCGGCATACATTTTTTCCATAAAAGAAGCCATTTCAGACATTTGATATAGCTGAAATGGCTCATTTACTTCTTCTTTATTATTTGCAATTATTTCTTCTGCTTTATTTTCTTCTGTTTGTTTACAGCTTACAAAAGCAAACATTACAAGACTATATAAAAAGAATTTATGCATTATTTTTCTTCTGGTTCTTCCATTAAGACTCCGGTAGCCATAAAAGCATATTCTTTTTCAGGCTCGGTGATGGCAGCGATTTCTTCTTCAGATTTACCGGCATCTTGCGCATAATGTTGTAATTCTTCCACAGAAGTTTCGGTTACATAAGCTTTTCCTTCAACAATGGTTGCTCTATTTTCTGCATTTAAAGGCACAAAAAAGCTATAATCTTGAAACTTCACAAAAGAAGTTAACGAGTCGTCTAACTTTAAGGTCATCCAGCATCCTTTTTTCTTACAAACTTTATCGACGGTCGATTTAAATTTCACGTTTAACGTGTCTCCTACTTGCATGGCTGCAAACTTTTCTTTCATTTCTGAAGCACTGATCACGTTCTCTTCATCTATTTTTTCACCAAAACTTGCAAAATTACTTTCGGTAGTAATTGCCATATCCTTAGTTTCTTGTGGCTTTTCTTGAGATGATGATTCAGAATTGTCTTTACAACTCACTATTGCTAAAATTGAAAGCGCTAAAATTATTTTTTTCATAATGTAAATGTGGTTTGACTGAATATTATTTAATACAAATTTAAGAATATTAGAGTTTTTTCAAGTATTTTTAATTTAATACTTTTGTAAAAATTTAAAAACACAACAAATGGAAACTCAAAGTACCACTTTAAATATCACAAAAACCTCATCTTCTCGATT
>JYMV01011750.1_pt1 | contig 25545 bp, 24 predicted proteins | sample 338911 | NCBI WGS metagenome assembly JYMV01 (sample SAMN03354496, study PRJNA234377) | hydrothermal vent metagenome | biome: Deep sea; feature: Hydrothermal plumes at the Eastern Lau Spreading Center, Western Pacific Ocean; material: Seawater | place: Tonga | collected 2009 | depth 2000 m m
ATATAAGCTCACTGGCTATAACAAGTATTGGTAAAAGAGAGACGCAAATAACCTATAGTAATGAAGACAATGTTGGGAGTGTTACGTTAGCAAAAATAGCGCTGTTTTAAGTTGTTTGTGCGTTTAAAAATTAAGTTTTCTTCAGATAAACTATTTCTCTCTTCTAAAAAGTCGATAAAATAGTGCCAAGATAAAAATTAATATTTTCTTGGGATGAAAAAATATGTCTATGTTCAGGTTTTTCTTCTTTTTAATTGTTTGTGCTAGTTCCCTTTTAGGCAGTTCAGTTGCCGTTTCTACAGAGCAGGACATTCAAAAGCCCTCGGGGTTGCCTTATGAGCACCTGCAAACATTTACAGAGATTTTTGCACGTATTCAACAAGACTATGTAGAAACTGTACCGGATGAGCAGTTGTTGGAAGATGCCGTCAGGGGGATGTTGGTTGGGTTAGATCCTCATTCTGCTTATCTTGATGAAGAAGAATACCAAGATTTAAAAGTGGGTACGTCCGGTGAATTTGGCGGTCTGGGTATAGAAGTGACCATGGAAGATGGTTTTGTAAAGGTGGTTTCACCGATTGATGATACCCCGGCCCAAAAGGCAGGTTTATTGTCAGGGGATATTATTGTACGTCTCGATGAAAAACCGGTTAAAGGCATGACGCTTAATGATGCGGTCAAAATTATGCGTGGCAAACCGGGTAGCAGTCTTTTATTGACCATTATTCGGGAAGGCGAAAGTACACCACTCAAGAAAACAATTGTGCGCGCAATCATCAACGTTAAAAGTGTTAAATTCAGAACGTTGGAAGAAGGCTTTGGTTATGTTCGAATCAGTAACTTTCAAATGAAAACCGGAGCTAATTTAAAAACAGCCATTGAAACATTAAAGGGCGAAAATAAAGAGAGTTTAAAAGGCCTGGTGTTAGACCTTCGCAATAACCCTGGCGGGGTTTTGAATGCGGCGGTTGAAGTGAGTGATAGCTTTCTGGAGGAAGGGTTAATTGTCTATACTCAAGGGCGTATAGAAAATTCAGCGCTTAAATTTAATGCAACTCCAGGAGAGTTGTTGGACGGTGCGCCCATTGTGGTGTTGATAAACTCAGGATCAGCATCGGCCTCTGAGATTGTTGCCGGAGCACTTCAAGACCATAAGCGCGCGGTGATCATGGGCAATAAATCTTTTGGTAAAGGCTCGGTTCAGACGATTATGCCGACTAGTAATGGCGGTGCAGTTAAACTGACCACGGCACGGTATTACACGCCTTCGGGTCGGTCGATTCAGGCTGAAGGGATTGATCCTGATATTGTTTTAGGGCGAGTTAAATTAGAATCTTTAGATGAGCCTGTTTTTGCACCGGTTAAAGAATCAGATTTGTCTGGGCATTTAACCCAAGAAGAGGAAAAAAATAAGAAGTCTAAAGACGACTCAGACCAAGCAAAAAAAGTGACTCCCGCTGTAAAGGATTACCCGCTGAATCAGGCTTTAACGTTGCTTAAAGGCATGAGTATCCTGAAATAGCTTATTGATGTTGGGGTGGGTGTTGGTGTGTCGATATTGAGATGGTTTGTTCATTGTTTTTTATGCCTCGGCATGATCATTTTTAACGTCGGTGTTTTGGCGCAAGATAAACCGGCGATCGCCATTATTATTGATGACATGGGGTATGATAAAACCCTAGGTCAGAGGGCTATTGACCTGCCCGGTGCACTGTGTTTTTCTTTCTTGCCTTATGCACCCTTTACCTCAGAATTAGCAGAAAATGCATTTTCTCACGGCAAGGAAGTTTTAGCGCATATTCCCATGCAATCTTTTGAGCCTAAAAACCTAGGTAAAGATGGGTTGACATGGGCGATGGATAAAAGTGAGTTAACACAAAAATTAGTCGCTCAAATTGCTGAAGTTCCTCATGCTATAGGGATGAATAATCATATGGGGAGTTTGTTAACGCAAGACAGAGAATCCATGCAATGGGTCGTAGCAGCCTTGCAAGGATCAACGACAGAAGGGTTGTTTTTTCTAGATAGCCGGACGACCAAGTATACCGTTGCAGAGGCGGTGGCCTTTGAATCAGGTCTTGCGACCGCGAGAAGAGATGTTTTTCTTGACCATACGGACGATGAACAGGTTATCAAAGAGCAGTTTCAATCATTGGTCAGTTTAGCAAAAGAGAAAGGTTTTGCTATTGGTATTGGACATCCGAAAAGAAACACACTGAAGGTCTTGTTTGAGGTGCTAAGTCAGTTAGATGATTACGGTGTTGTTTTAGTGCCGCTCTCTAAGCGGTTGCTAAAAAAGCTCCCCATACCCGAGTCGTTGCAATCGTCAGGCGATGGGAGCACGATCCATAAATAGGCTTATTTTTGAGTGAGAGGGTTATTGGTAGTAGACAGAGAATTCATCAAGGGCTGACAGCATCCCCTCGGCTTGTGTGTCATCCTCGTTTGTGAGTTCGAAAGCATTAAAACCTACGCGGTTAAGGTAGTAGACTTGGTCGCGGTGAAACTCGCCCACCGCTCTGATTTCGCCTTTGAATTGGTAACGATCTCGTAGTAATTGCGCCCTTGAGAAGTTTCTACCATCGGTAAAAACAGCGAAATTTAAGGCAATTAAACTAAAATGCTCAAGGTCGCTCAGCAGTGTGTCGAAATCATCTTCGATGTTTATGGAAACACCTATTTCCCCGGCGTGATTTAATAATGTTTCTTTGTCAATCAGCCAGCGGTTGTAGGTGACGATAATATTTCCACTTGGGATAGTGGTATCATCTGCAATAGGGGTCCATGAGTCTGTGATAATTTCTCTGTTCTTAATTAGGCGCATATACTTTATCTTTAAAAGGGCTAATACCAATACGGTTTACAGTGGCTAGGAAATTTTCATCATCAAGCCGTTTTTCAAGGTAAACATCAAGAATAGTTTTAATGGTTGGAGTAATTTCATCTTTGCTGACAGCGGGTCCTAAACGGCGACCGAGTGCAGCGTTTTCATCAGAAGATCCCCCAAGAGTGATTTGGTACCATTCGACGCCTTTTTTATCGACGCCTAAGATGCCTATGTTGCCAACACTTTGGTGGGCGCAACCATTCATACAACCGGAAAGATTTATTTTTAGGTGGCCTAAATCATGGATGTAATCCATGTTATCAAATAAGTCATTGATATCTTGTGCGATGTCGATTGAGCCGGCATTTGCCAGTGCACAGTAATCAAGTCCGGGGCAGCAAATCATATCTGTGATGCAGTTAATGTTTGGCGTAGCGAGGTTTAACGCATCCAGTTGTTGCCATAAGGTGTATAAGTTGGCTTGTTCAATATCGGCTAAAACAAGATTTTGTCGGTGCGTGCTCCGGATAAGTCCAAAACTGAATTGGTCAGCCAGATCAGCGAGTGCATCCAGTTGTTGATGGGTAGCGTCACCCGGCGGGGTGTCGGGTGCTTTTAATGAAACGTAAGCAATGCGGTAGCCGGATTTTTTATGCGCAACGGTATTATGTTTATACCATAGCGCAAAAGCAGCATCGTTTGCCAAGTGTTGTGCGTGGCTGAGATCAGATTTGGCAGTTGTTGAGTAAGCGGGTTCTGAAAAATGACTTTTAACTTCATTGATCCGAACTTCGGTTAATTCCATGCCATTTTTAATCGCTTGCCACTCGGTTTCAACCATTTGGGTAAAGGTTTCAACCCCAGTTTCTCTCACCAAAATTTTAATACGAGCTTTATATTTGTTGTCTCGACGACCATTTAAATTGTAGACACGTACGATAGCTTCCAAATAAGAGAGCAAATGTTTTTTCTCAAGATAAGGGCGTATTACTTGACCGATAACCGGTGTACGACCTAAACCGCCGCCCACAAGAACTTTAAAACCAATCGTGCCGGTATCATCTTTTACGAGATGTAAGCCGATGTCATGGAGTTGTGTGGCGGCACGGTCTTGTGTTGATGCGCTTACGGCGATTTTAAATTTACGCGGGAGATAGGCAAACTCAGGATGCAGTGTTGTCCATTGTCTAATAATTTCGCAATAAGGTCTCGGGTCTTCAATTTCATCAACGCAGACACCCGCTAAAGGATCACTGGTTGTGTTTCTCAGGCAGTTCCCGCTGGTTTGGATGGCGTGCATTTGAACGCTTGCTAATTCTTCCAGTAAGTCGGGTACTCTTGCTAATTCTGGCCAGTTGTATTGTATATTTTGGCGGGTCGTGAAGTGTGCGAACCCTTTATCGTATTCACGAGCGATGCTAGCCAGTTTTCGAAATTGGGTGGCAGAAAACAAACCATACGGTCCAGCTACCCGCAACATGGGCGCGTGGGTTTGGATATAGAGTCCATTCATGAGTCGCAGCGCCCTGAATTCATCATCAGGAATCTCACCGTTGAGAAACCGTTCGGTTTGATCGCGGTATTGTATAACGCGATCGTCAACAATTTTTTGGTCAATATCGTTGTATTGGTACATGTTTTACAAAGCTAGCTTTTATTATGGGAAAGAATTTTAATTTACAATGATATACCTCTATAGAGGAAATGAAAAGTTTAATAAAAGGTGTTAGAATTCCAAGGCTTATCAGAGCAGGTTGGGATATTGTTCTGAAATTTGAATCTTTGTTTTAATTTAAGGAGGGCTAGCGTGTCTTTTAGGCGTTTAATTATGTTATTGCCGTTGTTTTTGGTGCCAGAGTTGGCGTCAGCGGCGGAAGTCAATAACTTGGGACTAACCGGTACAGAAACGGGAATTTTCACGGTTCTTATTTTTATAATTGCTTATGGTTTTGTGATGGCTGAAGAATTCACCCATTTACGGAAATCAAAACCAGTTATTTTCGCAGGGGCGGTTATTTGGGCGCATGCTGCTTATCTGGCTTCGGAAGCCGGGGTGGCGGTCGAACAAACACACCAAGTCTTCGAACGTAATTTGGTTGAATTTGCTGAATTAATGTTGTTTTTGATTGTGGCAATGACCTATGTAAATTCTATGGCTGAGCGTAATGTATTTAATGCTTTGCGGTCTTGGTTAATTAGGAAGCGTTTTAATTATCGACAGTTATTTGTCATAACCGGCATCATTACCTTTTTCTTATCAGCCGTGGCTGATAATTTGACTTCAGCGTTATTGGTGGGTGCCGTTGTATTAGCGGTGGGGAGAGGAAATAAGCGTTTTATAAGTATAGGGTTTGTTAATCTTGTGGTCGCTGCTAATGCGGGTGGCGCTTTTAGCCCTTTTGGTGATATCACCACGCTCATGGTTTGGCAGGCAGGCTACGCTGAGTTTTTTGATTTCTTTAGACTCTTCATTCCCTCGGTCGTTAATTACGCTGTTCCAGCGGCGTTTATGTATTTTGCAGTTCCAAATGAACAGCCCGAGCAATCTGCAGATAAGGAGGTTGTTGGTCTTAAAAGAGGGGCTATTACCGTTTGCGCCTTGTTTGTATTAACCATCGGATTAGCGGTTAGTTTTAAACAACTTATTCATTTACCACCTTTTATGGGAATGATGTTGGGATTGTCTCTTTTAATGCTGTATGGCTATTACCTAAAGATAACCTATTCGGACGCTGAAAATGATGATCGGTTCGATATCTTTCGTAAAATACGTGGTGCTGAATGGGACACGCTTTTCTTCTTTTTCGGTGTTGTATTTGCCGTGGGGGGGTTAGGCTACATCGGGTATCTGGAATTACTTTCGGGGGCGATGTATGACACTTTAGGGGCAACAACGGCTAATATCCTGGTCGGCATCTTGTCAGCAATTATTGATAATATACCGGTTATGTTTGCAGTGTTAAGTATGAATCTTGATATGGACTTGTATCAGTGGTTGTTAGTGACGTTAACTGCTGGTGTTGGCGGTTCAATGCTTTCAATTGGTTCTGCAGCGGGTGTTGCCTTAATGGGGCAGTCAAAGCAGCAGTATACTTTCTTTAGCCATATGAAGTGGACGCCGCATATTGCATTAGGGTATGTCGCCAGTATTTTTACGCATTATCTGATCAATGGATAGTATGGGGCTGTGTTTGCTCTGTTTTAGTGAGTGAGACAATGATGTATGGCTGATATGCCTGCTCAAGGCTGGTTTAATGCCTGGCTGGTCTATCGTCAACCCCGGGTGATTGCAATGATTTTCCTGGGGTTTTCGGCGGGACTCCCTTTTCTTTTGGTTTTTTCTACGTTGTCTGCGTGGTTACGAGATGAGGGGGTTGCGCGCTCCATTATTGGTTATTTTGGTTGGGTCGGTATGACCTATTCGGTTAAATTTCTTTGGGCACCTATTGTTGATAAAGTACCGTTATTAGGGTTAACGCAATGGTTAGGTCGGCGTCGTAGTTGGTTGCTTATTGCACAGGTGGGTGTCGGCCTAGGCTTGTATTACATGGCTCAATTAAATGTTGAAACTGAGCTTAAAGGTGTGGCGATTTGTGCGGTTTTCATTGCTTTTTGTGCAGCCACTCAGGATATTGTGATTGATGCTTTTCGTATTGAATCTGCAGCGGTAAAACTACAAGGTGCGATGGCGGCGTCCTATGTGTTTGGCTATCGGTTAGCGTTGTTAGTAGCCGGTGCTGGGGCATTATATATTGCAGATTTCTTTAGTTGGCAGATAGCCTATTTTGTTATGGCAGGGTTAATGGGGATTGGTATAGTGACAACCCTTTTTTTATCAGAACCGGTGCCGTTAGTATCAGCAGGTGATGCTCAGTCTTCAGAAGAAGATTTGAAAGCATCAAAGAAGGCGCTGGCTTGGTTTGTGGGTGCGGTCGTCAGTCCTTTCAGTGATTTTTTTAAACGCTTTGGTCGTTTCGGGTTTTTGGTTTTAGCATTGGTAGCGGTCTATAAACTCAGTGATATTACGATGGGGATGATGGCGAACCCTTTTTATCTTGATTTAGGGTTTACAAAACAGGAAATAGCGCAAGTCACGAAGGTCTTCGGTTTTTTTATGACACTTTTCGGTGCTTTTATCGGCGGCGTCATGGTGGTTCGTTATGGTGTCATGCGGCCGTTGGTTTTAGGGGCTGTTTTGATTGCCGTTACTAATTTGTTATTCTCAATTTTAGCTGTTACTGAGCCTGATTTACAACTGTTAGCGATTGTTGTGAGTATGGATAATTTAAGCGGTGGATTGGCAACAGCCGTTTTTATTGCTTACTTATCTAGTTTGACCAGTATTGCGCATACAGCCACGCAATATGCCTTGTTCAGCTCTTTGATGACTTTACCCGCAAAATTTATAAGTGGCTTTTCAGGCGTGATTGTTGATAGCTACGGGTATTATCATTTTTTTCTGTTTGCAGCCGGCTTGGGGCTACCAGCGATCATGTTAGCTTGGATCGTTTTCTGGCAGTCTAAGGATGCATTGCAATAACGCCTTTTGAAGCAGTTATTTAAAATTCCAGCATATAATCAATAATTAAGGGGGCGTGATCTGAGAATCGCTCATCTTTATAAATGGTTGCTGTTTGTGCTTTATTCTTAAGGTTTGGGCTGGATATTTGGTAGTCGATACGCCAGCCGACATTTTTAGACCATGACTGACCACGGTTTGACCACCAAGTGTACTGCTCTGGGTTCGGGTTTAGGGTGCGAAAAACATCATTCCAAAGATTCTTTTCAATAAGTTGGTCCATCCAGGCGCGTTCCTCCGGGAGGAATCCCGAGTTCTTTTTATTGCCACGCCAGTTTTTTAAGTCTATTTCTTTATGGGCAATATTCCAGTCGCCGCAAATAATATATTGGCGGCCATTGTTTGAAAATTCGTTTAATAAAGGCATAAAGCGTTCTAAGAATTCAAATTTTATAAATTGCCTTTCCTCGCTAGAGGAGCCGGAGGGCAGATAAAGTGAAATAACACTGAGAGTACCAAACTGAGCTTCTAGGTAGCGACCCTCACTGTCTGCAGTAGCCCAGCCGAGATTGGTAATAATTTGAGTGGGTTTTTTTTTGCTGTAGAGGGCGACACCGCTGTAGCCTTTCTTGATAGCGTCGTGGTAGTAACAATGGTAGGATTTAGGCCAAAAGGTCTCGGCGCTGAGTTGGTCAACCTGAGCTTTTGTTTCTTGAATACAGATAATATCGGCATTTTGCTGGGGTAACCATTCAAAGAAGCCCTTTCGAGCAGCAGCACGAATGCCATTTGCATTGAGTGTTATTATTCGCATTAGTGAAAAGTATATTGCTAGAATTAAATAAGATAGGTATTATATGTGGTTAACTGTAAATGTTGTAACTAATTTGATCGGTGTGTTGTTTAAATGAAATCAGAAATTCATCCAGAGTATAATCAAATTACGGTGACCTGTGGTTGCGGTAATAATTTTCAAACAGGGTCGGTATTAGGAAAGGATCTTCACGTAGAGGTTTGTTCTGCATGTCATCCTTTTTATACAGGTAAGCAAAGAATTGTCGATACGGCTGGCCGGGTAAATAAATTCCACGAGAAATACGGAAAATAGATACACCTGCGGTTTGGGTGCGGCTATTTTTAGAGGGTTGCTTAGGAGACTAAGTAACCCTTTTAATTTTAGGGCAATTGAATTGGGCTTAGAAAAGTCCGTCCATAGGTGTAATGCTGTTATTTTCAGGTATTTTCTGATGGTGTTCTTTAGGTGTTTGGCTGGGTGCGAGTTCTTGTCGGAAATATTCCCAAATACCTTTTTTAGTGGGTTTTTCAGGAAGTCCTGTTGTCGGATTGATGTAGCTCTTGACGATACCTTTGGGCGGAGTGAAAGGTTCTTCGGGCACTCCTTGTAATGCAGTTTTCATATAGTCTATCCACATAGGGAGTGATGTTCGTCCTCCGGTTTCCTTTTTCCCAAGCGGCTTATAATTATCGTAACCAACCCAGGTGATCGTTGTTATTTGAGGGGAAAAGCCATTAAACCATGCATCGCGTTGTTGGTTGGTTGTGCCGGTTTTTCCTGCCAGATCTTTTCTACCTAATGATTTAGCACGTCTTGCGGTTCCTCGATTAACCACATCTTGTAATAAGCTGTTCATTAGGAAGTTAATTTCAGGCGATATGATTCTAGGCGCATAGTTATTTTTATGGTGTTGTGTGACTTTGCAGGTTGTGCATGCCACTTTGCGCTGTGTTTGAAAAATAATATCGCCCTGACTATTTTCTATGCGGTTAATCGCATAGGGTTCTATCAAAAAGCCACCATTGGCAAAGACTGAAAAAATTCGGGCCATTTCTAATGGGGAAGCTGTACCACTTCCTAACGCCAGCGTTAAATTTTTTGGGAGTTGGGTTTCAGGAAGACCAAAACGTTTGGCCGTAGAAATTATTTTGGCTATACCTATTTCGCGAAGTAATCGGATTGAAATTAAATTTCTTGATTTTCTTAGTGCAGTCCTCAGTCGAGTAGGGCCAAAAAATTTACCACTATAATTTTCAGGACGCCATTCAGCTTCACTGGATTTGCTTTCGTAAACGATAGGAGCATCATTGATAATGCTCGCTACGGTATAGCCATTTTCTAAGGCGGTGGTGTAAAGTATCGGTTTGAAACCAGACCCGGGTTGGCGCTTGAGTTGGGTGGCTCGATTAAATTTACTGCGTTGAAAATCAAAACCGCCGACCAGCGAAATAATGGCGCCCGTTTGCGGGTCGATAGAAATCAATGCACCCTCAACCTCCGGTTCTTGACTGAGTCGCCATTGGCCGTTCGTAGACTGTCTTACTCGGACAAGCGTGTCGGGTTGGAAGTTTTCTTCGGTGGTTTTTTCTGGGTTCCTGTGTTGCGACGGTAGCGCCCATTTAAAATTTTCCTGAGAGATAATGACTGTAGTTTTATCGGGTAATTGTGCCGTAATTTGATCTGGGGTTACTGTTTTAATGGTCGCAAGGATGGTATCGCCAATGTATTGTGGACTGAGTAATGGATCAATGGGATCGGTTCGGTAACCGTGACGTTCATCGTAATTGTGTAACGCATTGCGTAGAGCGCTAGTGGCGGTCTTTTGTAGTGTAATGTTTAATGTTGTGTAGACCTTTAAGCCGGATTCATAAGCTTTATCGCCGAGTAATTCAATAACTTCGGCTCTGACCATATCAGAAAAATAAGGAGCGGTTACCGTGCTAAGTTGTTTTTGATTGGTAGCGGTAATTGGTTGTGTGTAGGCATCATTAAATTCAACTTGATTAATATAACCTAATGTTAACATTCGATTTAAGACGTAGTTGCGTCGTATTAATGCGCGGTCTGGGGCGTTAAGAGGGTTAAGGCTGGAAGGTGCTTTGGGCAGTCCTGCAATCATTGCCAGTTGCGCAAGAGATAACTTCGCGAGGGGTTTTCCATAGTAAACTTCAGCGGCAGCAACAACACCATAAGCCTTGCGACCTAAAAATATCTTGTTGATATAAAGTTCTAATATTTCGTACTTCGTTAACTCATTTTCAATTTTTAAGGCTAAGATGATTTCTTTTATTTTTCGGATGTAGGTTTTTTCACGAGTGAGTAAAAAGTTTCTGGCAACTTGCATGGTAATTGTACTGCCGCCTTGTTTCTTTTTTCCAGAGATGACGAGTTTAAAGACGGCGCGTAACAGGCTCCGTAAATCAACACCATGGTGGTCATAAAAGCGTTGGTCTTCAGAGGCTATAAAGGCGTTCAAGAGCTGTGCTGGAACCTTGTTATAGGAAATAGGTGTGCGTTTTTTTTCACCAAATTGATCGATTAGGACATTGTTGTGACTGTATATTTTTAACGGCGTTTGGTAGTTAATATTTTTTAACGAAGCAGTGTTGGGTAGCTCAGTGATTATAGTGGTATAAATCAAGATACTTAACAAGGTAAGACCAATGATAACAGTTGTTACAAGTAAGGTGATTTTAGTCATTTGGTGATTAAGTGGACAATTTTGTTAAACCTTGAAAGGTTAAGTTAATGAAATTATAAGTAAGTTGTAGCGGTCATTAATCTTACCAAAATTCAGCGTAATAAGTGAGTAATAAGAGCTGGAATCTGTAGCGCTAAGTAAGGGCGGTTTTTTTAAGTAAAAAGTTTTGACTAATTTAATCTCTGACTATACTTCAGTAACAATTAATTGAGTAAGCAGGGCTTAAAGGGAATGATTTTTCTGAAAAATATAGCTGTTTTATTAAGGCGGTTTCTATTTTCTGCAGGAGCGTCAATGGTTGCTGTTGAAGTTCATGCAGCAGAACTCATGGTTATAGAGTTAGCTAAGAAAAATGACCAATATAGCGTAGAAAATTTGTTGAGTTATCAAATTAACAGTGGAGCTTCTTCAGCGGCTGAAACGATTAGGTCCGATGATAAATCAGTAGCACTTAAAAAGATTGTAGAAGAGTTAGGGTTAACGGGTAGGCCTGTCTGTAGTAGTGTTTCAAATGCATTAGTGATGAGCAAGATGATTGAATTGTCCGCATCGTTAAGTCTTGTTGAAATAGAACATCGGGTGATGTTAGAAATTGATCGATTTATTCCTTATCCAATCGAAGAAATTAGTTTTGATTATGAGATTCAGGATGACTCAGGCGGGGATAAGGGGCAGATTAATGTTTTGTTGGTTGCTTCGCGTAGGGAGAATGTTGATGATCAAATTGCCGTATTATCTGCTGCAGGATTAAAGCCCGTTATTTTGGATGTTGATGTGTATGCAATGGAGCGTGCCTTTTCTTTGTTAGTTGGTCAGTTGCCTGAGGGTGTTATTGAAAAACCTGTCGCTATTTATGATTTTAGGGGTAACTCGGTCACCTTGTATGTCATGTACGGTGAACGAAATATTTATATGCGGGAGCAGAATTTAGGGGTTCAACAGGTAAAAAAAGAATCTCATGATTTTTATGGGGCTGAGACGTTACCGGAAGGAAAGGGTTCGGAGGAGGGCTTAATTCAGGCCGAAAACCCAGTAACTATTATTAATAATGCTGTGGTCATTCAACAGGTTTTGAGAGGCTTGCAGTTTTACGACGCTGCCAATATAAATGATCCGGTTGGGCACATTGTTTTAGCGGGTGATGTTGCTGTGAATAATGATATAGATGAGGCAATAAAGCAACAAGTAGGGCTGGCTATATCAATAGCTGATCCTTTTAAAGAAATGGTTTTTTCAAAGCGTCTCGATAAGTTGGACTTGACCCCGTCAGTATTTATGATTGCCTGTGGCTTAGCGCTTAGGGGGTTCGTTAATGGCACTCATTAATCTACTGCCTTGGCGGGAGCTGGAAAGAAAAAAGAAGCGTCGTGAATTTATAGTGGGTGTAGTAATTGTTGCGGCAGTAGCGGTAGTTATTTTAATTTTTATACATATTTATGTTGCAAGTTTGCAAAATTATCAGACTCAAAGAAATGCTCTGCTTACTAATGAAATAAATCTCCAAGCAGTAAAGCTGGCCAAAATAACAGATTTGGAAACGCAGAAGCAGAAGTTGATTAATAAAATCAAGGTAATACAGGGCTTAGAGCGGTACCGGTTTGGGATTATTCATGTTCTGGATGCATTGACTAAGGTAGTTCCGGATGGCATTTATTTAACAAAATTTACCCAGTCTGGCGATGCTTTGCAAATAAAAGGAAAGTCGCATTCTAATGCCCAAATATCGAGATTGATGCAATCAGTTGAAAATTCCTTGTGGTTGAAAATACCCCAGTTACAGATTATCCAGTCAGTTGCTAAACAAAGAAAAGAGTACGTGGACGACTTTAGCGTTAATTTAAAGCAATTTCATAACTTAGTCGATTAAGAGCGAGCCTTGTCTTCAATTAATGTACAAATTAGCGCCGTCGAAACATGGCCTATTTATGTCAAGTTACTGACAGGGATGTTTGTTTGCATAACCGTATTTATAACAGGGTTCTATTATGATATCAGGCCGCAATGGCAAGAATTGGACAAACTACAGGAAAAGGAACGGCAATTAAAGTTAACATTTGAGAATAGACAAAAAAAAATAGTGAATTTTGTCACTTATAAAAATCAGTATTTTGAAGTAGAGCGACAGTTGGCAAATATGCTGAAGAAGTTGCCGAATAAATCAGAAGTTGCAGATTTATTGATTGAGGTTTCACAAGTGGGTCTTCATAGTGGGCTTAAGTTTAAGTTATTTAAACCTATGCCCGGTCAGGAAAAGGACTTTTATAAGGAGTTACCTATTCAAATTAAGATGGTGGGCGATTATAAGCAGTTTGCTGTTTTTATAAGTGGGCTAGCAGGGTTATCAAGAATCGTAACCATTCACGATATTAATATTGAGTCATCAAGCGCCTCACTTTTAACAATGAGTGCGATGCTTAAAACATACAGTGAGCCGCAAGCAAAAAAAGGTTTGCAAGATAAGAGAAAGCAATGAGTCGGCTTAAATCAAAGGGTTTATGGATAGGAGTGTTGACACTATTGGTTGTGGGTTGCAGCGATCAGAATAGTGGATTATTACAGTATATTGAGGAAGTGAAATCAACGCTGCCCAGTCAAATAGAGGCGTTGCCGGAGTTGGTCGTTATTGAGTCTTTTGAATTTGATGCCGGAAAGGTAAGGGACCCTTTTAAGCCGTTAGAGAAGATGGCTGCAGAAATACAAGGATACGATGCACTGTCGAATGCAGTGCACCCTGATTACTCGCGGCTAAAACAAGCGATGGAATTTATGCCGCTGGATACGTTAAGGATGGTGGGCACGGTGTTTTTTCAGTTGGAATTATGGGCTCTGGTAGAAACTTTTAATGGTGAGATATACCGTGTAAGGACAGGTGATTATATGGGTTTAGATCACGGTGAGATTGGTGCAATTAAAGAAACAAGTATTGAGTTACTAGAGGTTGTTTCGGATAGCGAGCCGGGAGTATGGGTTAAGCGTAAGGCGATTTTGGAGATTCAACAATGAGTAATTTATCTTTAGGCATTTGGTTGTTAGTCATCGTTAAAGTGACGATGTTTTCAGCGGCCGGGGCTGTGAATGAGCAGCAGTCGGAGTTAAGTGATGTAGCTGAGTCACAAGGTGCAACGGTTAAGACGAGTGATATTGCCAAGTTAATTCCTCAGCGATTTATTACTGATATTAGTTTTATGGGAGGACTCCGTGGTAAAGGGCGGTTATTGATTACTTTTAATAATTCTAATGCTTTTGTTAATTTTAAGGAAAGCACTGGTCAGGTTACCGTCTCTTTACTGAATACGGTTATAGCGAAGCGGTTTTTGAAACGGATGGAAGTTAAGACACAGGGAACGCTGGTTGATTTTATTGATTTTAAACAATTAGTCTCTGAAACCAAAGTTTTTATAAAGCTGAATACTGAGCAGTTTCATTACACAAGTATGCAAGGTGAGAAAACATTAACGATTAATTTTACCCCGGTGTCTGTGAGCGTTGTAGGTGATAGACGAAAAAAAGAGCGCGTCAATAAAGGGGAACGGTTATCGTTAAATTTTAAAGCAATTGAAGTGCGCTCAGTGTTGCAAGTGTTGTCTGATTTTACCGGGTTGAATATTATTGCAACGGATTCAGTTTCAGGGGCGGTTACGTTAAAATTAAACGATGTACCTTGGGATCAGGTGTTATCACTGGTTTTAAAAGCCAAGGGACTGGCGATGAGACAGAACGATAATATTGTTTTAGTGGCTCCGGCAGCTGAAATATATAAAATAGAGCAAGATGAGTTAGCTTCTAAAAAGGTTGCGGTTTATTTGGAGCAATTGAAAACAGAATTTTTGCAAATTAATTATGCTAAGGCAGTAGACATCAGAAATATACTGGTTTCAGGTGTTGGGGCGGCAACAATGGGCGCTAATTCGGTGAAAAATCCAATGCTCATTTCTGAGCGTGGCATGGTGGTTGTCGATGAAAGAACGAATACCTTAATTATAAAAGACGTGCCGGCAAAGCTAAAGGAGATTGCTCAGCTGGTTGCGTTGTTGGATAAGCCGGTGCAGCAAGTCATGATTGAGGCGCGGATCGTGGTTGCAGATAAAACGTTTGCTCAGGAAATGGGTGTTAAGTTTGGGGTTGCTGGTGCAAAAGTGGCTGCCACAGAGGCTACAGTTCACGCTCGAACAGGTTCTTTGGCAAACCCCAGTTCATTACTTGACCTAGGGATCGATGCAATGAATATGCATCCTGTTGGCGCACTGGGGATGACGTTGGCAAGAGGGGCTGATTATGTGCTTAATTTAGAGTTATCAGCACTGGAAAATGAGAATAGAGGCGATATTATTGCTAATCCGCGGGTGATGACTTCAGACCGGGTGAAGGCCATCATAAGGCAAGGGGTTAAAAAACAGATTACTGTGCCAGCAACGGCGAACAATCCAGCATCACAAAGTTTTGTTGATGTGGTTTTGGAGTTAAATGTAACGCCACACATTACACCGAATGGTGAGGTGATTATGGAGTTGTTGATTAAAAAAGACAGTAATATTGCAAATTCACAGGATTTTGCTAACCGAGAGATTCAGACAACGGTGAAGGTGAAAAGTGGGGAGACGATTGTTTTGGGTGGCGTTTATGAAGAGGAGTTGGCAAAAACTAATTATCGCGTTCCTTATTTAGCCAGTGTTCCTTTTTTTGGGCATCTATTTAAAAAAAATGTGGATAGTGAAATTAAAAAGGAATTACTGGTCTTTGTTACCCCTAAGATTGTAGGAAGTCGGCGAATTCAATAATAAGCAACTATATAAAAAATAAAAAAGGGGGCATAATGCCCCTTTTTTATGAGTAATGCAGTGCCTTAACCAGTTTAATGACCTTGAATAGAAATATATACTTAATAGGACCTATGGGTGTTGGTAAGACAACCATTGGTCGACAGTTAGCAAAGAAACTCGGTGTGCCTTTTTATGACAGTGATAAGGTCATCGAGGAACAGACGGGTGTTGATATAGCGACCATTTTTGAATTTGAAGGTGAATCCGGATTTAGGCGGCGTGAAAAAAAGATTATTGAAGAGTTGGTTGAATTTAAAGGTATTGTCTTAGCGACAGGAGGGGGTGTTGTTCTTGATAAGCAAAATAGAGATTTTCTTATCAATAATGGTTTTGTTGTTTATTTGAGCTGTGCTGTTAATAAGTTATTAGAGCGAACTCATAAAGATAGTAAGAGGCCATTGTTACAAACAGGGAATCCTAGACAGAAAATTGAGGCATTACTACAGGCGCGAGAGCCGTTGTATTTCACTTGCTCAGATTTGAAAGTAAATACAGGGAATATGTCTGGAAAGATGGTTGTGAGTTTTATTTTAGCTGAGTATGATTCAGTTGCCGAAAATTATTAAGTTATTGAAGATGAAAGTATTGAATGTTGATTTAGGGGAGCGAAGTTATCCTATTTATATTGGTTCTGATTTAATAGCAGATCCGGAAATTATTTCCCAGCATATAAAGTCAAAACAAGTCTTAATTGTAACGAATGAAACCATAGCGCCATTGTATTTAGATAAGGTGTTGCATTCTTTATCTGGTTATCAAGTCCAAACCCTGATCTTGCCAGATGGCGAGCAGTATAAGACAGTTGATACGGTTACGACTATATTTGATGCTTTTTTGGAACATCAGTATGGTCGTAGTGCAACTTTAATTGCCTTGGGAGGAGGGGTTATTGGTGATATGGGGGGCTTTGCTGCAGCTTGTTTTCAGCGTGGTGTACCATTCATACAGGTGCCGACAACGTTATTAGCGCAAGTGGATTCATCAGTGGGGGGGAAGACGGGAGTTAATCACCCGCTAGGAAAAAACATGATTGGCGCGTTTTATCAGCCGGAGTGTGTGATTATTGATGTTCAAGTACTTAGCACGTTGGATGACCGACAATTGTCTGCTGGGTTAGCAGAAGTAATTAAGTATGGCTTAATTCGTGACCCTGAGTTTTTTAGTTGGTTAGAGCAAAATATGACGGTCTTGTTAGCGAGAGATTATGCAGCATTGAGTTCTGCCATTGAGCGCTGTTGTCTGGCGAAAGCGCAAATTGTAGCTGAGGATGAAAAAGAATCGGGTGTTAGAGCGATTCTGAATTTAGGCCATACCTTTGGGCATGCGATTGAATCGGGTTCGGGGTACGGGGTTTATTTGCATGGCGAAGCCGTTGCTATTGGATGCTGTCAGGCAGCTGATTTATCCAGACGCTTAGGGCAATTAAGTGATAGTGATGTTGATAGGATTGTTGCTATTTTTCAAAGAGCGGGCCTACCCACTAATCCGCCTGATAATTTATCGACTGATGATTATTTAGCATTCATGGGGCGGGATAAGAAAAATATTGATGGCAATATTCATTTGATTTTATTAGCTAGAATAGGGTGGGCTGAGTTGCCGTTAACAGTCAATACAGATTTGTTGGTGGCCACATTAGAAAGTTATGGCACTGTTTAATAATTAATGTAATTGATTAATAGTAATTTTTAAAAAAATTATAGAGGTAGCATGGCGTTACAAAATGATAGTCTTATTCGAGCGTTATTAAAACAACCTGTTAAAAGAACGCCGGTCTGGATGATGCGACAGGCGGGTCGGTATTTACCTGAATATCGTAAAGTTCGTGAGCAGGCGGGAAGCTTTATGAATTTATGTACCAATCCAGAATTGGCCTGTGAGGTAACGCTGCAGCCGCTGGAGAGATTTGATTTTGATGGGGCTATTTTATTCTCAGATATTTTAACTATTCCTGATGCTATGGGGCTGGGGTTGAGTTTTATTGAAGGGGAGGGGCCAAAATTTGCACGCCCCATAAGATCTGCGGCTGACATTAAACAATTACCTGTTCCTGATCCTACGATTGAATTGCAATATGTGACCGATGCGGTGAGTTTGATAAGACGAGAGCTGAATGGACGGGTGCCGTTAATTGGTTTTTCTGGCAGTCCTTGGACGCTGGCAACATATATGATTGAGGGGGGTAGTAGTAAGACGTTTAAGAGGATTAAGGCTTTGATGTATGAGCAGCCACAGTTAATGCATCAATTATTAGAGAAAATCACTCGGTCAGTAGAGCTTTATTTGAATGCACAAATAGCGGCAGGGGCTCAGGTTGTAATGTTGTTTGATACCTGGGGTGGTGTTTTGAGCACAGAGGCTTATCGGGCTTTTTCATTAGATTACGCGCAACAAATAGCGGCTAATTTAGAGACTCAAGTGTCTGAACAGCAAGTGCCGACGGTTTTGTTTTCTAAAGGAGGAGGGCAATGGCTGGAGTCTATGGCCGATGCGGGTTTTGACGGTTTAGGATTGGATTGGCAAACGGATATTGGGCAAGCAAAAGCCCGGGTGGGGGATCGCGTTGCTTTGCAAGGAAATATGGATCCGATGGTACTGTATGCTTCACCGGAAGTGATAACGAATGAAGTAAAAAGGGTTTTAGATAAATTTGGTCGTAGCGCGGGCCATGTTTTTAATTTGGGGCACGGGGTTTTGCCCGATATTAATCCTGAGCATGTCAAAGCTATGGTGGATGCGGTACATAAATATGGCCGGATAGCTTAGGGCTTTTTTAATCATGGATCATAAGCAAGTTGGATTGGTTTTGGGTTGTTCGCTACCGGTTTTGCTTTTGTTATTTGGTCGGGTGGGCGATTCAGAAACAATAACGGCCATGGCTGCAGTGGCGGTTATGATGTCGGTCTTTTGGATTACCGAGGCCATTCCGTTAGCGGCAACAGCATTAATACCATTGGCCGTTTATCCGTTGCTCGGTATTTCTACCAGTAAGGCAGTTGCTGGGCAATATATGAACTCGACAGTTTTTTTGTTGATAGGCGGATTTATGATTGCTTTGGCGATGCAGCGCTGGAATTTACATAAGCGTATTGCCTTAACGGTATTGAGTTTTTTTGGCGTTCGACCACAAATGTTGCTGGTTGGTTTTATGGTGGTGACAGCAGGCTTGTCTATGTGGATATCAAATACGGCGACTACCTTGGTTATGTTACCCATTGCACTGGCTATTTTAAGTCGGTATGAAGACTTCTTGTCCTCCCAGCAAAATCACCGGCTTGCCGTTGGCTTATTGCTGTCTATTGCCTATTCAGCATCCATTGGGGGCATGATGACCTTAGTGGGGACTGCGCCGAATCTGGTTTTTTCTAGGGTTTATGGCATGGCGACAGGTGTTTCTGTTGGTTTTTCTCAATGGATGATGGTTGCAGTTCCTGTAGGTGTGGTGATGTTGGTTTTGGTTGCAGTAATTATGATGGTCATTTTTTTAAGGGATTGTCCGACACCTAAGGGTCTAGAAAATATTATTGAAGAAGAAAGGAGGCGCTTAGGGTCGATGCGTTATGAAGAAAAGGTGGTATTAATTATTTTCTTAATGACGGCTTTTTTATGGATTACGCGGAAGGGAATCAGTATTCAGGGTTATATTCTTCAGGGTTGGAGTGACAAATTGGGATTAGGTGGATGGGTCGATGACGGTTCGGTAGCTATTGCCATGGCCTTGATTCTGTTTTTTATTCCTGCCCGCTCTGAGGCGGAGGAGCAAACAACGATTCTGGATGACAAAGTTTTTAGGCAATTACCATGGCCGGTAGTAGTGCTTTTTGGGGGAGGGTTCGCATTGGCTTTTGGATTCTCTGAAAGTGGCTTGTCTGCCCATTTGGCGAGTCAACTTCAGGGCTTGAAAGGTGTAGCGTTGCCTGTGGTTGTTTTAGCGGTGACTTCGGCCATGACTATGTTGACAGAGTTGACTTCAAATACGGCAACAACGCAATTGGTATTGCCTATTTTACAATCGGCATCAATTGTTCTTGATATTAAACCGGAATTTTTAATGGTGCCAGCAACTTTGGCAGCATCTTGTGCTTTTATGTTTCCTGTTGCAACGCCGCCTAATGCTATTATTTTTGGGAGTGGTAAAGTTAAGGTGATGGAGATGGTCAGAGTGGGCATCATTATTAATATTATGGCGATTGGTGTGATTGCTTTGTTATGTTCTGGTAGCTTAATTGAGAGTAGCTATGGCTAAGCATATTTGGGTTCAGAAAAAAATTTGTTTACATCCCCGGTCACGTGGATTTCATTTGGTAACTTCAGAAGTGGTCGCGCAATTGCCGGAGTTACAAACTGTTAAGGTTGGGTTGGCGCATTTCTTTTTGCAGCATACCTCAGCCTCGTTGGCGGTAAATGAAAATGCAGACCCCAGTGTGCGAGACGATTTGGAAGTATCGTTCAATCAGTTGGCGCCTGAAAATGCTACGCATTATACCCATGTATTTGAGGGGTCAGATGATATGCCCGCACACATCAAAACAGTTTTAATCGGTACTGACCTGACACTGCCTATCGGTGACGGACGATTGTTATTAGGGGTATGGCAGGGACTGTATTTGTGCGAGCATAGGAATCAGGCGGGTCGGCGTGAGTTAGTGGTCACATTACAGGGGGAGGGGGTTTGAAAATGAGAATAAAGGCAATAATGGGCGTAGGGTTATTTTTTGTGATTGTTTTAAGTGGACTGGGAGTCGTCAGCGCTGAAGGCACTCAGGAGGCTTCAGTCGAGAATGTGGGGGTTGTCCAGATAACGGTTTACCGTAGTCCGACATGTGGTTGTTGTGGGCAATGGATTGAGCACTTAAAGGCGCATGCGTTTGTAGTGAATGATATTGTGACTAATGATATGGATCAGGTTAAAGAGCGTTTTGGGATTTCGCCTGAATTAGCCTCATGTCATACGGCTAGGGTCGCTGGGTATTTTATTGAAGGGCATGTGCCTGCAGATGATATCACTCGATTGTTAACTGAAAAGCCGGCAGTGAAAGGGTTGACGGTACCGGGTATGCCGCGTGGAGCACCGGGTATGGAGATGGGGGCGGTGCGAGATGATTTTGATGTTTACGTCGTCGGTCAGGAGGCAGTTAAAGTTTTTAATCAATACAGAAATTAACTGCTTTAGGTTTCAGGGTAGATTAAGGTAAAAGCCAGTCACTCGACTGAGGAGGCTGGCTTTTCGACAGTGTCCAAGGTTAGTTAGTCTTCAGTGTTGCTTTGTAAGGCTTCGTCAATGTCATCAAAGCCGCTAATATCGTAAAGTGACCAGTTATCAATATCATTGGTATCGCCTTCATCAAATTTGATGCGACAAACGTATTTTTGAGCAATACTGGCGCCACCATCAGACACGTTAGCTTCACCATTCACAACATAGTCGTAGTCGCCAAGATCCCAGATATTAAGGGCTTGCAGGGGCATTGAAAGGGTGTAGTCAGAACCGTACTTTTCATGAATAAGAGTGTTGCAGTGAGCGTGGGCAGAACGTGTCAGGTCGGTGTCATCCTCTAAGGCACGTTGATCGCCGAGGTCATCAGAGTCAACTAGCATGGCATCTGAAGAAACAAAGTCATAGACCTGCGGCATGATGCCGTCACGCGTCAAAATAACTAGAAAAGCAAAAGAGGCAAGAACTAAAATAAATTTAATAAGATATTTCATAAGAGGTCAATAGATTTAATGTAATAAAGGTAAAATTTAGGAATGGGTAGTATATGGCTAATTGAAATGAAAGGCACCGTAAAAATAAATAGAATTAAGTAAAGCGGGGAGTCACGGTCGGTAATTGAGGTTTAAAGAAAGAGATCAAAAGAAATATAAAGAAGTTAGGGTAAGTAGAGGTAATTTATTGTTGACAAGGTGTTTGCAAGTGATAAACTGACTAACGCTCACATGGAGTGCGCTGATTCTTGTTCTTGTAGGAATAAGGGTTACAAATTAGGGAATAATAAACAGTCCTGAGTTTTACTTGGGAAATTTCATTAAATTTTTAGGAGGTAAAAATGGCAGCTACAACTGATTCAGTAAAAGCTGATGCTTCAGAAGCACCATTGCTTAACAAGCGGAACCTGGCGCTAGCAGTAGCGTTATATTGCGTATTCTACGCATGGGTTCGTTGGTACGAAGGCGTTTATGGCTGGAGTGCTGGTTTGGATTCATTTGCACCAGAATTCGAAACATATTGGATGAACTTCTTATACATTGAGTTTGTATTAGAAGTAACCATCGCATCTGTTCTATGGGGATATCTCTGGAGAACTCGTGATCGTAAAGTAATGTCAATTACTCCACGTGAAGAGTTAAGAAGACATTTCACTCATTGGACATGGTTGGTTGCATATGCAACTGCTATCTATTTCGGTGCGAGCTATTTCACTGAGCAAGATGGTACATGGCATCAAACTATTATTCGTGACACTGACTTTACTCCAAGTCATGTAATCGAGTTCTACTTGAGCTACCCAGTTTATATTTTGACTGGTATGGCATCTATGATCTACGCAAAGACTAGACTACCTACTTATGCAAACGGTTTTTCTTTGATGTATCTAGTTGCTGTTGTTGGTCCTTTCATGATTCTACCAAATGTTGGTTTGAACGAATGGGGTCACACTTTCTGGTTCATGGAAGAGTTATTTGTTGCTCCTCTACACTACGGCTTCGTATTCTTCGGATGGTCAGCTCTAGGTGTATTAGGTGTACTTAACATCGAAATTGAAGCACTAGCAAAACTTCTGAAAAAAGACTTAGCTTAATTTAATAATTAACTAAAGATTTATTTCAGTTGAATAAACCATCTCCTAACAGGTTGCGCGTCATTTTGGTGCGCAATCTGGTGGATGGAGACGGTTATTATAAAAAAATTCTAATTTAATTGGAGGTAAGCTAATATGAGCGCATCTCAATCAGCAGTACGTTCACGTGCAGAAGCAGTATCAGCATCTCGCACGTTGGACTACATGATATTGTTCACATTATTTTTCATTATCCTAGGTGGTTACCACATTCACTTTATGTTGACTGGCGGTGACTGGGATTTCTGGTCTGACTGGAAAGACAGACGTTTATGGGTAACAGTATGTCCTATCGTAGCAATTACTTTCCCTGCAGCGGTTCAAGCGGTTTTATGGACGCGTTATCGCATCGCATGGGGTGCTACAGTTTCTATCCTAGGTTTACTATTTGGTGAGTGGATTAACAGATACTTCAACTTCTGGGGCTGGACTTATTTCCCTATGAACTTTGTGTTCCCTGCTAACTTCATCCCAAGTGCAATCTTCCTTGACTGTGTATTAGTACTATCAAATAGCTTCACTATGACAGCTATCGCTGGTGGTATGGGTTGGGGTTTATTGTTCTATCCTGCTAACTGGCCTATCATTGCACCTTTACATTTACCTGTTGAATATAACGGCATGATGTTTACTGTTGCTGATTTATCTGGATACCACTATGTAAGAACTGGTACTCCTGAGTACATCAGAATGGTAGAAAAAGGTACTTTGAGAACTTTTGGTAAGGACGTTGCTCCTGTATCAGCATTCTTCTCAGCTTTCGTTAGTGTTATCGTATATTTCGTATGGCACTTCTTCGGACTGTGGTTCGGTAAAACTGACTTTGTAACATCTACTTAGATTTAGATTTTACAAGTAAAGTAGTACCAAAACGAATGCTAGCTAAAGTTAAAAAGCTAGGAAATGAAAATATTTTTCTCTGATGGAGGATATATGAAAACTATTAAAGACAAAGTGGCAAAACTTTCATTTGTCGCTCTGTTGATAGCAGTATCAACAGCAATGTTTTACACACCAACTGCTTCGGCACACGGTGAGAAGTCACAGGCTGCGTTCATGCGTATGCGTACAATTCACTGGTATGATCTTGACTGGTCAAAAAGCCAAGTGGCTGTGAATGAAACAGTAACAATATCTGGTAAATTCCACGTTTTCAAAGGATGGCCTGAAACTGTTGCTAAACCAGAAGTTTCTTTCTTAAACATCGGTATTCCAGGACCTGTATTTATTCGTGCAGCTTCATATATCGGTGGTCAATTAGTTCCTCGTTCAGTAACACTTGAACTAGGTGAAACTTATGACTTCAAAGTACTTCTAAAAGCTCGTCGTCCAGGTGACTGGCACGTTCATACAATGATGAACGTTGAAGACGGTGGTCCAATTATTGGTCCTGGTAAATTCATCCGTATTACTGGTTCTATGAGTCAGTTCACAAACCCAGTAACAACATTGACAGGTAAAACTATCGATATTGAAACTTGGGGTCTAGGTGATATTTACTTCTACAGCTTCTTGTGGATTGGTATTGGTATCGCGTGGATGTGGTACTGGTGTAAATCTCCAGTATTCGTACCTCGTTTAATTGCTGTTCAAGCTGGTAAAGCTGACTCAATGATTTCTGATACTGACAAAAAAGTCACTATGGGATTCATAGCCGGTACAGTTGCTTTAACTGCAATCTTAATGGGTTCAACAAACGACGCATACCCAGTTACGATTCCTATCCAAGCTGGTTTAATGCGTGATATGGTTCCTCTGGATATTCCTGAGCCTACTGTATCTGTAAATGTTGACAATGCATCTTACCGTGTTCCAGGACGTTCTATGGAAATGACATTGACTATCACTAACAATGGCGATTCTGGCATTCGTTTAGGTGAGTTCAATACAGCTTCTGTACGTTTCCTAGACGCTGACGTTGCTGAAGACGAAGGTTCATACCCAGCTGATTTATTAGCTGAAAATGGTCTAAGCCAAAGTGATAACAGCCCAATCGCTCCAGGCGAAACAAGAACTATCTCTGTTTCTGCTAGTGATGCTGCTTGGGAAGTATATCGTCTTGCTGACTTGATCTATGATCCAGATAGCCGTTTTGCTGGTTTACTATTCTTCTATGACGAAGCTGGTAACACACAAATGGTTGGTATCGACGCACCATTAATCCCATCTTTCATCTAATCATGATTGCTCTATAAAAAACATCTTATAGAGTTTGGGATAAAAGAGACCCTCAGTGCCGTAAGGTGCTGGGGGTTTTTTTATGTAAAAATAATTTTAATTATTTTAATGTGTAATTAAAGAATCCAAAGTTCCAATATAAAAAAAGCTCAAATAAGATGTGTTGAAAAAATAAATTATCTGTTGCTAGTAGAGAAGGGACGGAATAGGCCGAATATATAGCAGAATGGAAAGCTTAGGGCTAGGGTAAAGTTAATAAGGTACGTAACGTGCAATTAGGATATTAGCGAATATTTTGTATGACAAATAATAAGCGCGCCTTATAAACTTATTGTGAAGATATACAATAAAAGTATCGAGTGAATTGTACTGAATGTGTAACCCTCCTAAAATTAGAACACATTTAAATAGAGTCATCTCAAGTTAATTGCTGTTCATAAATCTTCGCTGGTAAATCAATAAGTGACTCGTGAGGTCACTCGTAATTATAATCAATCATCAAGTCATCAGTGATGTCACGAACCTCACTGAGTGAGTTAAATAAATAATAATCTAATACTTCATTTCTATAGGTGCGGTTAAATCGCTCAATAAAAGCATTTTGTGTCGGTGTACCTGGCTTGATAAATTTTAGCTTTACACCGTGTTCTTTTGCCCATAACTCAAGGGTATGCGTGATAAACTCAGGGCCATTATCTTGGCGTATTTGCCTAGGGTAACCTCGATAAGCAACAATGCGGTCAAGTACTCTAATCACACGTGTCGTCGGTGAACTGCTATCAATTTCAATAGCCAATGACTCACGATTAAAGTCATCAATGATATTAAAAGTTCTAAATCGGCGTCCAGAATACAAACTGTC
>JYMV01049307.1_pt1 | contig 25543 bp, 28 predicted proteins | sample 338911 | NCBI WGS metagenome assembly JYMV01 (sample SAMN03354496, study PRJNA234377) | hydrothermal vent metagenome | biome: Deep sea; feature: Hydrothermal plumes at the Eastern Lau Spreading Center, Western Pacific Ocean; material: Seawater | place: Tonga | collected 2009 | depth 2000 m m
TTATATAAAAGGAAGAGTTATGCAATTAAACGCCAGTGAAATTAGTGATTTAATTAAAAAACAAATAGAAGGTTTTGACTTTGGTTCAGAATCTCGCACTGAAGGAACAATTGTTAGTGTTAGTGACGGTATTGTTAAAATTCACGGCCTAGCTGACGTTCAATTTGGTGAGATGCTTGAATTTCCAGGTAACACATTCGGAATGGCACTTAACCTTGAGCAAGATTCAGTTGGTGCGGTAGTATTAGGCAATTACCTTCATCTTTCAGAAGGTGATACAGTTAAGTGTACTAATAGATTAGTAGAAGTGCCAGTTGGTGATGCAATGCTTGGTCGTGTTGTTAATCCATTAGGCCAGCCTATTGATGGCAAGGGTGCAATCGAAACAACAAGCTCTCTTCCATTAGAAGTTATGGCACCAGGCGTTATTGAACGTAAGTCAGTTGACCAGCCTATTCAAACAGGTGTTAAGGCGATTGACGCGATGGTACCAGTTGGACGTGGTCAGCGTGAGTTAATTATTGGTGATCGCCAAACGGGTAAAACAGCCGTTGCAATTGATGCGATTATTAATCAAAAAGACACAGGCATTCGTTGTGTTTATGTTGCAATTGGTCAAAAAGATTCATCAGTAGCAGCAGTTGTACGTAAATTAGAAGAGCACGGCGCATTAGAAAATACTATTATTGTTAATGCAGGTGCAGCTTCATCTCCAGCACTACAGTACATCGCACCTTATGCTGGTTGTTCAATGGCTGAATACTTCCGTGATCGTGGCGAAGATGCACTAATTGTTTATGATGATTTGACTAAGCAGGCTTGGGCATATCGTGAAGTATCATTGCTATTGAAGCGTCCACCAGGACGTGAAGCATACCCAGGCGATGTATTCTATTTACATTCTCGTTTGCTTGAACGTGCATCGCGTGTGAATGCAGAGTATGTTGAAATGAAGACTAACGGCGAAGTAAAAGGTAAAACTGGTTCATTGACAGCATTACCAATTATTGAAACTCAAGGTGGCGATGTATCAGCATTCGTACCAACCAATGTAATTTCAATTACTGATGGTCAAATCTTCTTAGAAACAGACTTGTTTAACGCCGGTGTAAGACCAGCGATTAACGCTGGTTTATCTGTATCTCGAGTTGGTGGTGCTGCACAAACTAACATTATTAAAAAGTTAGGTGGCGGTATTCGTTTAGACTTAGCTCAGTACCGTGAATTACAAGCATTCGCTCAGTTTGCTTCAGATCTAGATGCTGAAACTAAAGCACAAATTGATCGTGGTCAGCGTGTAACAGAATTAATGAAGCAGAAACAATACTCTCCACTATCAGTGGCAGAACTTGCAACATCGTTGTTCGCGGCGAATTCAGGTTCACTTGATGACATTGATGCAAACAAAGTTGTTGATTTTGAAGAGGCATTATTAAATTATATGAAGTCAAACCAAGCTATGTTAATGGATGAAATTAACACGAATGGTGAATACAATGATGATGTTGCTAGCAAGTTGCAAGCAGCAATTGATGATTTCAAGGCAAACCACACTTGGTAAATAAATAATATGGCAGCTGGAAAGGAAATTAGAACGCAGATCGCGAGTATTAAAAATACTCAGAAGATTACTTCGGCCATGGAAATGGTAGCTGCGTCTAAAATGAAAAAGGCCCAAAATAGAATGGAGGCGTCACGACCTTATTCTGAAAAAATCACAAAAGTGATTGGTCATTTGGCAAACGCACACCCTGAGTTTGAACATCCTTATATGAAAGAGGTTGGCGAACTTAAGCGTGTAGGCATAATTATTATCTCGAGTGATCGTGGTTTATGTGGCGGTTTGAATACCAACCTGTTTAGAAGTATATTAAAGCAAGTTGCTGAATATCAAGCAAAAGGTATTGAAGTTGATATCTGTACGATTGGTAAAAAGGCAACAGCTTTCTTCAAAAAATCAGGACTCACTATTCAATCAGTATTAACTGATATAGGTGATGCGCCACATTTTGACGATCTTTTGGGAACTGTTAAAGTAATGCTAGACGCTTATGATAACGATGAGTTTCAGCTGTTATCAGTAGCTTACAACAGATTTGCGAATACAATGACTCAGGTGCCAACGGTTGCACAGTTGATTCCTATGGTTGCTTCAGATGAAGAAGGCATGGATCATCGCTGGGATTATATTTATGAACCTGAAGCTGAAGTAGCGTTAAGCGCCTTATTGGTTAGATATATTGAGGCACTTGTTTATCAAGGCTTGGTTGAAAACATTGCCTGTGAACAGTCATCAAGAATGGTCGCAATGAAGAGCGCAACAGATAATGCTGGTGATATGGTTGACGAATTAGAAATGATCTACAATAAAGCAAGACAAGCAGCTATTACTCAGGAAATTTCTGAGATTGTTAGTGGTGCTTCAGCAGTATAGATTTAAAAAATAAAGAATTATAAAAAGGAAAAACAAAATGAGCAGCGGAAAAATTACACAAATTATTGGTGCGGTTATTGATGTCGAATTCCAAGCAGATAACGTTCCAAATATTTATGATGCCTTAATTGTTACAGAAACAGGCCTTACTATTGAAGTACAGCAACAATTAGGCGATAACACGATTCGTGGTATTGCAATGGGTGGTTCTGAAGGCTTGAAGCGCGGTCTTGAAGTAACTAATACGAAATCTCCAATTCAAGTGCCAGTAGGTACTAAGACGTTAGGTCGAATAATGAACGTATTAGGCGAGCCAATCGACAATGCTGGTGATGTTGGTGCAGAAACAAAATGGGCTATTCACCGCTCTGCGCCTGCTTATCATGAGCTTGCTCCTGCTGCAGAATTATTAGAAACCGGTATTAAAGTAATTGACTTAGTTTGCCCATTTGCGAAAGGTGGTAAAGTTGGTTTATTTGGTGGTGCTGGTGTTGGTAAAACAGTAAACATGATGGAGCTTATTCGTAATATTGCGATTGAGCATTCAGGTTATTCTGTATTTGCTGGTGTTGGTGAGCGTACTCGTGAAGGTAATGACTTCTATCATGAAATGAAAGAATCCAACGTATTAGACAAAGTGTCTTTGGTATATGGTCAAATGAATGAGCCACCGGGAAACAGATTGCGTGTTGCATTAACAGGCCTAACGATGGCTGAGTACTTCCGTGATGAAGGTCGTGATGTATTATTATTTATTGATAATATTTATCGTTACACACTTGCTGGTACTGAAGTATCGGCACTATTAGGTCGTATGCCTTCAGCAGTAGGTTACCAGCCAACATTAGCATCAGAAATGGGTGCATTACAAGAGCGTATTACTTCAACCAAGAAAGGTTCAATTACTTCAATTCAGGCGGTGTATGTGCCAGCAGATGATTTAACAGACCCATCGCCAGCCACAACATTTGCACACTTAGATGCCACAGTTGTATTATCACGCCAAGTTGCAGAATTAGGTATTTATCCCGCAGTAGACCCACTTGATTCAACTTCTAGACAGTTAGACCCACTGATTGTTGGCGAAGAGCATTATAATATCGCCCGTGGAGTACAAGGGGTATTGCAACGTTATAAGGAATTAAAAGACATTATTGCTATTCTGGGTATGGATGAACTATCCGAAGAGGATAAGAAATCGGTGTCACGTGCTCGAAAGATTCAGCGTTTCTTGTCTCAGCCATTCTTCGTTGCTGAAGTATTTACTGGAGCACCAGGGAAATATGTATCTCTTAAAGATACTATCGCGGGATTCAAGGCGATTCTTGATGGAGAGTTGGATGACCTTCCGGAGCAAGCCTTCTATATGACTGGTTCAATTGATGAGGTTCGTGAAAGAGCAACAGGGGGCAAATAAATGTCAACTATTCACGTCGATGTGGTAAGTGCAACAGAATCACTTTATTCTGGTGATGTCAATTGCGTATTCGCACCGGCATCATCTGGTGAATTAGGCATTTATCCTAAGCACGTAGCACTCTTGTCGGTTTTAAAGCCTGGAGAGGTACGTGTGGAGACAGACCAGGGTATGGAATCAATCTATGTTTCCGGCGGTATCATTGAGGTTCAACCGGATGGAGTGACAATTTTTTCTGATACAGCAATCAGGGCTAATGATTTGGATGAATCCAAGGCATTAGAGGCAAAACAACGTGCTGAAGAAGCGATGGCGGATTCAGACAACAGCCATGATGTTATTTCCACCCAAGCGGTACTGGCAGAAGCAATTGCCCAGCTCAAAATGATATCCAGCATACGAGCCAAAAAACTCTAGATTGTCATCACCAACTTTTTGAAATAATGCGTGTTATCAATCAGCATACATTTGATAAACTTAGCTCCAATCATAATCAACAGCTTCAGTAAAATTATTGACTAGCTACTACTATCAAAGCTCTATTTATAGGAATATTAATTTCAATATTATTAAAAAAAATGGCTAAGATTCGGTATAAATATTCCTATAATGGTGTAATATTATAATATTAATATTTATCACCATCAGGGGGAACAGCAACATGAGCTTCAAGTCTTTATTATTATTACCATCAACCTTATTTTTACTCACTGCTTGTGGTAGCGATCCAGCTACTCCAGTTAGTCCACCAGTTGTAGTATCTGAATCGGGTACAACGAATACTGATATTACAGATGCGGCCTCAGATTCATTCTCACAAGTATGGGTGGATATATCAAAAATCACCGCGACCCATCAAACTACTGGAAAAATTGAAGATTTGACTTACACTTCAAGTCAAGGGTCATTTAACTTGCTGTCTCTAAGGGACTTGTCTGAAAGATTGGCAACAAAAGTATTGCCAGAGGGTGAATATTCGAATATAAGGGTTGAATTAACCCCAGGAAGTGATGTTGTTGTGTTTGATTTACAGGGGAATAAAAAAGATGTAAGTCTTAGTTCTAATATCTTAGTAATGGATTCCACCTTTACGGTTATTAAGGATACGTCCACTACATTGTTGATTGATTTTGATGTTGACCAATGGGAAGTTGCGTTAAAGCAACAGGTAGAAGGCGTTAAGATGGATGTTGCAAAACTTCCACTTAAAAAATCTATTGAAATAAAATCAGTAAAGGTCAAGGCCAGTGGCCTGCTAGAGAAAACTGGCTCAGAGTATTTCCTGGATTTACCAACAGAAAAAACCAAGCTCAAACTGGTGTTTGACTCAAATACAGATATGACAGATTTTGATCTAAATATTGGTAAGGTTTATGAGCTTGAAGGGTTGTTGACTAATGGTAAGTTGGCAGTAGATGAGATGGAACTTCAAACTGATAATGAAATTGAAGACACTAAAGTAATAGCTGAGAAAATAAAGATTTATGGCGTTGTGGAGTTTGTTAATGAGGATGATAATGGAGTGATAACTTCAGTCCAAGTCAGGGTAGACAGAACCTCAAAGATGCTCAACACAATGAGTGTAAATGTGATTTTAAATGGCTCTGAGGATGTCAAATATGTAAATGCTATTGATTCAACCTCCTTAGAAGCAGGAGTAAAGGTAAAAATAAAAGGTGAATTGCTATCTGCTTCCTTAGAAGATATCACGGCATATACTATAATTATTAAGTCGGGAGAAATAAAGCCTATCGAGGTTCGAGAGAAATTTAAATCAGTAGAAAAGATTAAGTGTGCTTCAATTGATGTTGATGCTGCCACTGTTAGTTGTGAGATTCACAAATTATCTAAAAATTATTACACCCCATCAATCATAGACGCCACGACCATAACTACAGAGCTTGTGATAGATTTGGATAGATTGGAGATTAATAGTTCCACGAAAAATTGCTTTGAAACTGGAAGGTTTGTTGATGTCAAGGTCAAGGGTAGGTTATCAGTAGATAAGACCAAGGTTTTTGTCAAGGAATTGGAGTCTGAGCAAAGGTGTGTTGAAAAGACTACATTGGTATCAGGATTCTTAGCGAATTACAATGAGGCAACGTGTTCAAGCCTAAATAATGACGATGCAATAGTTAGATTAACTGGAAAGATGTCTGTGATTTCATATACGGACACAGATGCAATAACTACACTATTAGCCGAAGAAGAAGTGGTCTTTAAAATAAGAAGCAGTAATGGTTCTCTAAAAATCAAGGCAGAATCAAGGGAGTCAAGGGAAGCAGTATATAATTTCTTATCATTGCCTGAATCCAGCAGCAATCCAGCCTTAGTTTCTGTAGGAAACACTGTTTATGTTTATTCAAGCTTGGATAAAATTGGTGGTATCCCATCATCAGAACTAACAATTACAAGCATCGGCGGGTATATCAAAATCGCCAACACAATTGGAGAGAGCGTTATAGTTAAGCCTCTTGATGAAGATGAGCACAGAAAGGCTGTGAGTTGCGATTTTCAATTAGTTGATGAAGATGATACCAATATAGGAACCATCAAAACAAATGAAAAGACTAGGTGGTTGGGCAAAAGCTATAAATTCGAGAACTCAAGAGAGGTGAATGCGGTAATTGACGTTAATAGTGTTGCTCAGTCAATAAAATTCGGCAAACTAAAGAATCCTGATGATGAGAAAGAGACTTTGGAAGAATTGCAAAAAGAGGATATGTCCAAAAAAGATTCAGAGACCGAAGAAGAGAATAGGCTTAGGAAAGAGGAATATCAAAACAAGCTAAAGGATGCACTTGACGACGCTCTAAAGGGCGGTTTACCAGATGACAAGCTGGGAGATAAACAGCACAAGGATGAAGAAACTAAAGAGGAAAAGGAGTTAGAATACAAAGAGAAGATAGATAAAGAAGAAGACAAGAAAAGGCTCAAGAGTTTTGATTACGGGGACTTTGTAGATGAAATAGAAAGGTACACAAAGGATCTTTACAAAAAAGTAGAGAAGGCTGACGATGTTAGCACAAAGGCTGACGTGATTGCTGAATTTTATGATGAACTAGAGTCTTTGACAAAAAAAATCACTGAGAAACTAGAAAGTTATAGTTTGCCATCACCTGTACCGGCAGAGATTCAAGAATTAATAGATTCACTAGCAGATATTTCTAAATTATACGATGTATTTGATAAGCATAATAATTTTTTTGAAGCCGATGAGGAGGAGAAATACACTGACGGAGATGATGATAGTAGGGCGGAAGATGCTACAGTGACAGGCGAAATACTAAAAATAAATGGGATATCATACGAGGTAATTTTCTCAAATCAAACTATCACCGGCGATCATCATAGTTTTACTGGTTGGGATGTGCGCAAAATAGATTCAACCGATCAATCCAATGCTAAATACTATTTAGAGTTAAAGGGTAAGATATCTGCTAAAACAAATATATTTGAATTGCCACACACGAACAATGATGTTATTATCAATGAAATAGTGGTTAAGTCCGATGAGTTGGGTACTAAATCTTATGATTTAACCAGTCTAAATGTGCAAATGCTAGATATTGGCATTGAAGATGACCTTAAGGATGACTTTCATTTTATTAATATTGAAATAACCAACGGGGTGGATAGTGAAATTAATTATTATTATGACCTTGATGGTGGAATGATTGAAATTTTCAACAATAGAGACGCAGAAATAGCCAATTTAACTATTTATAATTTTAATTTTAAAGTATTTTCTGATCCTGATTATGATGTCGAATTTTACACAGACTTGACTTATAAAAACAAATATACATCAATGGATGATGATCAAACCATTGACATTAATGTGAGAATCAAACGCCAAAAAACACCAAAGGATTCAAGTGGTAAAGCACTGGTATTGGAGGACATTTCTACTATACATGGCGTGGCATCAATTAATGGCAAGAAGTATGAGTTGACCGGAAATGAACATCACATAATAATGGAAAGGAAAATGGATGATGGAACAATAGATAGAATAGTGTCCAAAGGCTCAAATCCTAAATCTCCATTTGCCAGCGTTCTGAATGAAGATGGAATGAGGGATACTAATTACGATGGTACTGCAAATCTTCAGTTTATGCTAAATGATGTGCCACTGGCAAATTGGTCTTGGGGCGAAGCTTCTAGCTTGGATTGTGTAAACTGTGGGTACTTGGTTAAGAAGTATGGGGATAACACAGTTATGCTTAAATACACAGATACTACAGGTATAAACCCTAATCTGAATCCAACCAACTTCTATTTAAACGGAGTTGAGTATCCTTTAGTAGATGTTGTATTGTCACTAATAGAAGAGGATGCGGACTTGATGAACGTGTCCCCATATAGCAAGAAAAAAATTGTGCAATTCACAGGAGATGAATTTGAAACTTTGGTACATCAAGCTACAAGTTTGGAAATAAAGTTTGGAAGGGATAGGCTCAGGTATATTACTGATTCAGTTGAGCCAAAGGATAAAGTAAGTATTATTCCGCCAGTATTCACAATGGCGGAACAACTCATTCAAGTTAGAAATATGGCCGTCATTACCAAGGCACAAGCCTCTATTAATGAGTATGGTATAGATTACACAAATGGCAATACAGATACACTCATTAAGTATGAAGTATGGCTTGATGCCTCTGCCTTAAGCTCACTTGATGCTAATGCCACCGAGATTCTTGGTTATCAATTTAATATGGAATTCGATTCAGCTAAAGTTGGAGAATTTAATTTCTCAACTATTGAAGGTATTAAGATTGGTTTTAATCCCGGCAATAAAGGGAATTCTGCTATTACCTTTAATTCAGCAAGTGGAGCTCTCGCTTTCGCTAGTGCAACAGCTGTTGTTGATAACGATCCAACGAACGATAACCCACCGTATTTAATAGGCACCGAGAAACTAATTGGAACCTTCTATGTTAATCCAATTGATGCTAATGAGACTTCAGTAGACATCACTATTAGTGGTATGCTAGTGGTAACAGATATGAGTAATAATATAGAACAAAAGTTTTATGTTTTCTCAGGAGACAGCAATTGGATAGAGATTGGAGTGTTTAATGCAAGAGCCCTATAGTTGAGGATTTATTTATCTACTAAATCTTTATAGCAATCGGATAAAGTGCATTCTTTATTAATAGTGCTACCACTAATACCACAGGATTTTAAAGTTTTAACCAAAGCCTTAAAGCCACTTTTTTTTGTTTTTAAAATGCTAAAGCCAGAACCCCTCTTATTAGTATGGGCTAATTTTACAATATATTCATTTTTGAATGATGTATCAGAGAACAAATTATTCAATGAACCAAATAGGCCTTTAATGCCATTTGTATTTTGCTTGAAGTCTGTGGATATTTTATAGGGTTTTTTGTTGTTTAATTCCATGTCAGTGGATATGAAAAACCCATTCAAGGATATGTCATGAATCTGCCCAGAAAATGTATCAGATTCAACGTTGGTAATCGAGCATAGACACTCAAATTGAACCCTGGTAAAGTTTCTAGTTGAATATTCTTCAGAAAAATCATTATCGGACATTGCTTATATATTAGATGTTAAATATCAGTTTATTTTATACAGACCAATGTAAAAATCAACATCATGGAGTATTTAACTTGCGACACAGTTTATTTAAAAGTATAATTATCGTTAATTAATCAACTTATTTAAGCCATGTCTCAAACATCACCGAAACCATTTAGAAGCTACTTAAACTCAGCAATATTAATTCTGGTAGTTACACCATCCCTTATTGCCTTAAGTTTTAGCCATGCGGCTATTGAGCGACAAAATGCATTAATTTTGGATAAATTAGATAAATTAACAACTAGCTCTTTGGCAACTGGAACTCAGAAGCGTATGACTCAAAACTTTATCAATAAGCTGGAGTTTAAGGATAAGGTTGTAGGTGAAGGAAAAGAGGCAGTTTCTGGAATGACCGTTAAATTAGAATACACGGGTAAACTAATTGATGGAACTGTGTTTGATACTTCAAAGGGTAAAAAGCCCCTTGAGTTCACAATCGGCACAAATACTGTGGTTCCTGGCTTTGAAAAAGGTGTCATGGGTATGAAGGTTGGAGGCGTTAGAACTGTTAATATCCCACCTGAATTAGCTTATGGTTCGCAGGGTGTTCCTGGCGTCATACCGCCAAACTCAGTGTTGATTTTCGAAATAGAATTAATTTCAGCAACAATGGTTAAAGAAAAGCCAGTTTCAAAAGAAGAAAAAGCGGTACCTATTGCGTCAGAGTATAAAAACATCAATAATCAAGAACTCAAAGAACTGTTAGATAAAAACACAGTTTTGATTGATATTCGTAGACCAGAAGAGTGGAAAGAAACGGGGGTTATATCTGGAGCACACACGTTAACCCTATATGACTCTAATGGTAAAGAGGTTCCTGGTTTTTTAAACGAATTTATGAAATTAGTACCTACTAAAGAAACACCAGTGATATTGATATGTCGTACCGGAAACAGAACTTCATTTGCTGCAAAAGCATTTTCAGAATTACTTGGATATAAAAATATTTATCATGCTGAAAAAGGTATGGTGGATTGGATTTCTTCAGGCAACAAGGTTGAAAAGTACACGAAGTAAGTGGTTTTAGAATACCATCTACGCTCAAAATAAACAAATCCAAGAGAAATTAAATCCTTGACTGCCATTTATTGTTTGGTGGTCGTATGCGTATGCTAGAATAAATCCACAACCCCTTGCTAAAGTAAAATAATAGTCTAATATTATAAGACTAGATTCTATTTTTAAGAATTTAATTTTAAAAAAAACGCTCAAAGGAGAGATTATGAATAATAAACTATTAGCAGCACTTGCGGTGCTTGGATTTACGATGAATGCACAGGCTGGAACTTTTTGTGGCTCAGACCATAATTGGAATAATGCGTGTGTTCCAGTGGTTAAAGCCCCAATGATTAAGGCTACAGTGGCCCCAGTAGTTAAAGTAGTATTAAAGAAACAAAAAAAGACAAAGAGGTCAAAGCCAGTAGGAATTTCTAATGGTGTTATGACTGTTGCTGGTATATCTAGGGTACAGGACAAAAAGAATACCGTTAATCCGTCCTTCGCGAAGACTTCGCGTCCATGCCCACCATTCTGTATTCAACCATCTAACCCTTTTGCCCCAGCTAGGGTTAAAATGGTTTCTGAGTTGGACATAATTGATGTTGCGGATAAAATATCAAAAGGCGACAAGACAGTTCTATTGGTAGATGCTAGAACCCCGTCATGGGTGAAGAGAGGAACAATTCCTCACTCAACGAACGTTCCATTTACAACACTTAGCTCTAAGGCTTTAGCAAAAGACCCAATGGCAGTTGTTGATTTATTAACAGAAAAGTTTGGCGTTGAAGACATGGATGGTGTATTAAACTATGACCAAGCCAAGACTCTATACTTGTTCTGTAATGGTTCATGGTGTGGTCAGTCTCCAGCTTCAATTAATGCTTTATTGACAATGGGATATCCAGAGCATAAAATCAAATACTATCGTGGTGGCATGAACGATTGGCAATTATTGGGTTTAACTACTAAATAATTTATTTAAATTTTATATTGTCGAGAAAAACTTGGGTGGTTTTTATGAACCACCCAAGTTTTTTTTTAAGTAACGGAAAGTAACATGATTGAAAATGTTGAAAGCATTAATAATAGAAGGCAGGCTTATTTAAGGAAGATATTCATAGGATATTTGTTAATTATTACTTTTGGATTATTATTTAGCTGGTATTTAAATGAAATATACTTAAAATTACCAACAGAGCCTTTTGTAATCATTGTCATGCTGGCAATATTGTTTTTTGTATCTTATCATGTTGTCTGGTTTAAAGTACAAAAAATATACACCAATACAGCTAAAACTGATATCATGAAAAAGATAATTTTGGATTCAAATTATGATTTAAAGTATCAACCAGAGTCAAAAATTAAATTAAAAGAGGTTTTTTTGAGCCGTTTGTTTAGCAGGGAAAGAACTTATGGTCAGTCAGTTTTTGATACTGAGTTTATTTTAACCGATTATTTTTATGGAACCGTCAATTCGATATCGGTTTCATTTTGCGAAGTATATCAATATCATAACAAGGAGGTTCGCAAGTTCCATGAGTCTGATGGTTCCCAATATATTGCAAGAGAAGAGGTTACTGATTTTAATGGAATATTTTATAAAATCACTCTACCTGAATCATATTCGGAATCCACAACATTGTTAACAAGAATGAAGTATCCAGATGATATGTTCCACCGCATCAAAATCCCCCCGACTTCATCATTTACAGATGTATCTTCATCAATAACAAAAGGCGACGGGTTTTATCTATTAGATGAGGATGAGATGGATAGTTATTTTAAAATAACTTCTAGTAGTAAGAAGGCTGCCCAGAATACACTAACGGAATCACTTATAGTTAAATTGAAAAAAGTACGAAAAGTAATTGGAAATGAATTTGGGATTACTATACATAGAAATGCACTCTACCTGGCCAAACCATATAAAGAAGGCTTTGATTTAATAGAGCCTCATTTACTTAAAAAAGTTAAGGTGGAACAAATTAATGATACTATAGAAATGATTGATAACTCGGAAAGGATATGCGAAATATTGACAGATAAATAATATATTTAGCAATACATGTATTGAGAATTTCCAACATATTCAAATCTTCTAAGCAACTTTCCTTCAACCTCTACCTTCCCCAGGAACATATCTTTGGGTCTAGCCCACCAGCTCATTTCACCATTCTCATCCTCGTACCGACACTGATAAATAACCATTGCCTCTTCAGTTTCTGAGTGCCTAACGACTTTGTCCACTAAATATAGTTTTCCTTTATAGTGTCTGTATATTCCTTTTTTCATTTTTTTATTTAATCCCGCCTATTGTATTTTTTGGTGTTTCCTTTTGATAATTCCACAGGATATTTAAGTTCATTCAGTGATATTTTATCTTTAATGGCGACATCAAGGTCAATATCTAAAACATCAGCCAATCTAAATAAATAAATAGCAACATCAGCAATTTCTTCTTTCACTAAGCTCATTTGTGTATCACTTAAATTGGCCACCTGTTCATCATTCAACCATTGAAAAATTTCCAACAACTCAGAGGCTTCAACGCTCATGGCTGTCGCAAGATTTTTGCCTGTATGAAACTGAGACCAATCTCTATCTCTAGCAAATTCGTCTAATCTCTTTTGTATTTTTTTGATATCCATGGTCTTTTAAATCCCTATCCGAAAACAGCCAAGTGGTCGTTTCCATTTTTATTGTTAATGTCATCAAACAGTTTATCACATGTTTTATCAATTAGTTCAAGAGAATTTGATTTTTTTTTAGTAATTCTATTGTTGTGTTTTTGTTTTTTCCAAAATTCCAAAGATTTTTTATCACCATCCCAACATAGGTTTTGTTTGATGTTCCTGCTCAGGCCCCGTAATTTTTTCTCTGCTAAAAATTTCTTCTTAACGCTGAGGGTGTAAATATTGTTCTTTATTAGACTCTTCATGTGTTTATTTTTTGCCTGGCATTTTGTACTCGCCAAAATAAGTAAACTCAAATTGCTTCCATGGGATACAAGTTGTTTGATTACTTTTTCATCAACACGGTTAGATTGTAATACCTTGGATATAAATGGGTGGAAGATGAAGTTGTCATAAGAGCCCCCTATGGTTCCAAGTCCATAAATTACCCCTTTGTTGTATGTGGAGTGAAGCAAGGTCATGTCAATAACTGCCTTGATGAGTTTTTGGGATGGAGGTGTTTTGTTAAAATTTGAATATAAGTGTAAGGCATCTAGAACTGATAAAATAGTATCATACTTTATGGTGTCTTCATGCTGACCCCCAGATAATTCCACACAACGCAACCACCCTAAGGTGTTAATAATTCCAAGATTACTAACAGCTAAATCTTTAATTATTCCAGCGTTAACTCTAGTTATCATTTTATTTTTAACAATCTTTAGTTCAATGTGATTGTTTATCTTCGCAACTTGCTGTGCCTTTAATTTACCCACCAGTAATACAGTACAGTTGTGCCTTAGTGTTCTTTCTATGCTACCACAACCACCATGATATTTTATTAAAAATCCACTAATGGGTCCTAGGCCACCAATAGTAATAGAATGCATATTTGCAATTATATTATATTGTTGGCCAGGCTTTATAATATCACTTTGTAGTATATTGGGAATAGTCTTTTCTAATTCAGAGATATTGATATTAAGTTCATAATCCTTAATTTCTTTCATGGTTTTTTTTACAGCGCCCTGACAATAATAATCCAAAGCAATGCTCGTCAAGTTGTCTTCTACATCTACATCTTTTAGTTTTAAAAGAATAGGAATAATGAAGTTTTCAAGTTCCAAGTAATCATTTTCATTGTGGTAAAGCACAGAAAGTGGAAATGTGTCATCAAAAGCATTTAGTAGCTTGGAATTATCTTTATTTATAATATTATTGTTAAATATATAAATCAGCGATGAGCGTTCAGCAAAGGTTGTATTTGGAATTTCTTCCAAAAATTGATTCCATTCTAGCGCTAGGCTAATGAGTGGATTTACGTTTGATTCCTTAATGTTGGTTTTTTCCAACTGAACATATTTTAGGAGTTCAATGAAATTTAATTTTGTTTTGTTAATGGAAAACAATCTGTCTGATAAAATGGAAATGGGATTTGCCAACTTTTGCGACTTAGATTGCTTCCACCACTTCATTAATTACAGCCGCGTTGCAGTCGCCACTGCTTTTCCTTGCCAATTGCTGTTATCCATCCAGGCACCTTGCAAGGTCCACTTACAACAGGTATTTCAATACGCTCAACAACTTTATTGGCATCATAATGGACAGCAGTATCACCATTTCTGATAATTCTGACTGTTTCCATGATGTCACCACCTTTGATTTTGTTAACCACATCAAATCCAGCAACTACATAGCCAAATACAGTGTGTTTTTTATCTAGCCAAGGTGTTGCACCATGAGTGATGAAAAATTGAGAACCATTGCTATTGGGGCCAGAATTAGCCATTGATAAAGTGCCTGCTCTATCATGCTTTAAATCTGTAATTTCATCATCAAATTTATAGCCTGGTCCGCCAGTACCATTGCCAAATGGATCCCCGCCTTGAATCATGAAGTTGTCAATTACACGATGGAACTTTAACCCATCATAGAATCCTAGACCATCTTTGAAATCATTCTTTTTTGTACCCTCAACAAGGCCAACAAAATTACCAACAGTATTGGGGGTTTTCTTATACTCCAACTTAACTATGATGTTGCCCTTATTAGTGTCAAACGACGCATATATACCTGCTCCTAAGTCATTGATTGCACTATGTGCTATACCAGATGCTAGGGTTAGTGTTAGAATTGCTTTTTTTATAAAATTATAATTTTTCATATTTAATGTCCCTTAAAGTGACCTGGAGGCCATAAAGTGCTGTAGGTTCTTTTGTTTTGTAGGACTTTAATAAACCCATTTTTATTCATAGAGATGTGTAGTCTGTGCATCTTGCCTAGAAATGGTGTTTTAAAATTAATACGCCATACTAACTTCTCACCAAACTTCTCACCAACACTAACCTGATCAACAAAAGTCATTGGTTTGGCGTAAGACTCTCGAAGTGCCGCATAGCCGATGTATTGCCAAGCAGCGTCTTCATAGCTTTTGTCATCTTGATAAGTATCAGCCAGAATCTGGTCTACACCCCACTGAGTGTCCTTATCAATGCCTACCAAAAAGTCAGCCTTAACCACCGAACTAAAAGTAAACATCAATAACAATCCTAAGAATATATTTTTCACCATATTTAATTTTTGCATTTTTTCCTCTCTTATTTTAAATAAACATATTAGCCATCTAGGCTAACCCTAATTACTATTTTAACATCTCAATAACAAAGACCTTTTCAGTTGGAGGGTAACAAACCCCACCGCTCCAACATCCTTGATATTTTGCAGTAAATTCAACACTCCCACCAACCACCTTCTTCAAGGGCAATTCAACAACCAAGAGGCCTTTATGCACCTCAACGGTGCCATACAAAAGGTCTTCTTTTTCCTCCCCTTTAGGCCAATTTATATCCCCAAAATCCGCTCCCTTGATGTCAATAAAGAACTTATTTCTATATATGTGATATTCTGGGTGAATATCCCAAGTGGCAATTAGTGTACTGGCATCCTTTGCATGAGCTGAAAACATAAATGCTTCATCCATTGGCAATGGCTCAGAAGAGGGTGCTGTCTGATCATATGCAGGTTCCTTTTCGGCCATAATAGGTGTTGATATTGTTTTATCTTCCCAAGGCCAAGCATTGGAATTCATTGACCAAAATGTAATGAATAATAAAGTTAATAAAATGCGGTAAGATTTCATCTAAAAATTATGTTAATTATTTGTGTTTCATCGAATGTGAGGCATGTGGGTTTTCTCCCGATGCTAATGCCCAGTGGTGTGGTTGATGATGATTACCATAAGCCATAACACCAATATATCCTAAGCCCCTAATTTTATTAATTTCGTTTACGTCTGTAGTAGTTACCGTGATGTTAAATACATCCTCTGTTTTTATAACTTCCATATGCCACCCAGTTTCAGTTTCAAGCATAGATTTGTGATTTTGAAGAACATTGCCAACAGCCCTAAGTGCACGCCTGCTAATTGGCATAATGATTGCCTCAAATCCGCCTTCCACGTTTTTCTCAGCAACATTAACATTTATGGTTATATCTTGCATTTCTACTAAATGTAGTCTGAGAGCCTCAAGGTTAACTTTTTCCCAATTAGTATTAGGATTAGATTCTAGTGCAGATATGACCTCTTGAATGACAGCAAAGGGATCTGTTCCCGCCTCTTTTAGCGTTGTTTTGCTTGATAAATTACCATGATTCATACTCTCATGGCTCATGTTCCCGTGATTCATGCTTGAGTGAGAAGATTCGGCTTGAACAGCGCTAATAAAGCAAAGACTAATAACTGAAATAATATTTTTTATCATGTTTGTTTGTGTTTTTTTATCCTAATAGAAATATTATACCATAAAAATAATAATAGGCTGAAGTATTTTGTTATTCTTTAAAAGAATTCTCCTTCCAGAACCACGCCAATATCAATGCCTAATTTTTTTAATATGTTAATCATCACTGAATAGCTTAATCCATCCAACTCATTAACCATTACCTGCCAATGAGGATTGCTTTCTTTGTCAATATCCATAAAGCAATCCTCATCAGACTTTATAACTATATGGTCTTCATCAGTATCCATAATAGCACCACCCCAGATGATTTCATCTTCCACAAACTTTCCATCAAACCCATTGTTGTAAAAAATTGTTTTAATATCACTGATGCTTTTGTGCTTTTCCCAAGTACGAGAAATAGAGATTTTTGCACTTGAATATTTGCAAAAGATATTCAAGCAACGAATGGCAAAAGGATCAAATAAAATGTCATCAAGATTTCCATTTATTACATCGCGATTACCAAGAAATAATTGGTATTTACCGGGAAGTAAGACGCCGTCAATATCAACTATTATTTTTTTAATATCACTATTCATGTTTTATTCTTACCACTTGAAGTTATAAAATTGTTTAGAACATTATATAGTTTAGTGCAAGGACTTGCAGCCCAATTTCACTATAACTATAGAAAACGCAATGAATGCATATAAGATATTACTCTAATAAATTAAGAAGAAGAGTTATGGAAGAAGAACAGAAAATGGCATATCTAGCATTTGCAATAGCCGTAATATTAATTGCAGCCCCAATAATTTACCACACACAATAGTTAGTCAACCAAAATAGACAGCAATCAATTTTGACATAATGCCTAGCATTTGATAGAATATTTGTATTAAACGAACTTAGAAAATTAGAGAGAGAAAAAAAATGAAGCTTCAAGATAAAAAAATTATTTTTAATAAAAAAGACACATATTCACTAGATTCAGTTTTGTCTCCAATCATCTCGTCAGGACTTAAAAAATTACTTGAGGTTTTAAAGGGTCAGAAGTCTGACTCAGAAGATTCTACATTCGGTATTCCAGGTGGAATGTTGAGTGCAGACAAGGATAATTATACAGAGAAAGAGTTAGATGAAGCTGCAGCGGAATGGTTTTTGATTATAGAAAAAATGATATACGCTTTTGATGAAAAAGAGCCTCAACTACCAGATGATGTTTTGGAAATGGTGGCGTCATCAAAGCCTAATGATAAGGGCTATTACACAATGGAAGTCAACATATTAGACCATGATGCTCACCACGAATTTAATAAGCGGAATGAGGCACACAAAGAGAAGGTGGATGAGGGGTTGGAATTGTTTGCCAAGTACTATGGCGATTTATGGTGGTAGGTTCAACCTTACATCCACCAGGAGAATATTGCTTTTATACTAATGATAATCCAGAGTACTTAATTGTGAACTCAGATGCCTAGAGAGGCAAAAGATAAAGCCTTGTCATTTGCTTTAATGAAGTGGTGAATCCACCGGTTGGTTTCTGACGTAATTATCCAAATATGATACGTAATTAGCGTAACACTTGTCAGGATTTTCCCCACTTTCTAACTTAACGACCATTGAGTCAAAGTTAGATAAAATTTTATCTCTTAATTCTGGATGATTAGTAATCTCTTCTTTTGTTTGTTTTGTGATGTAGTCCATCATAGTATGTGTCCTTTAAACTGCACTAGTAAATGACAGCCAGCTAACAATCGAAAGTATAGCCGTTGCCCAAATAATGAATTCACCCCATATGAATTCCCCAGAAGTATCAATGAAAAACCCGCTTTTACTTTCTATCTCCTGTAAACGCATATCAATCACTCCTTAATTTGTTATATTATACTAATATTATAACATATAAATTTGTTAAATATCTTAAGTCTACTACTTGCCTCCGCTAGTTAGTAAATTATGGTAAAATGTTAGAAATTTATTAAAAAAACCATTGCTTAAATGAGCCTTATTGTTTATACCCTAATTTCTTATTTGCTTTTGCCATTTTTCATTATTGGTATTTTGCTCAAGTCAAGAAAAGCCCCATTATTTCGAAAGAGAATATATGAGAGGCTGGGCATAGTAGATCAACAATCAGAACACACTATTTGGATTCATTGTGTTTCGGTTGGAGAGTTTCGTTCGTCAATAACTCTAATAGATGCATTAATTGAGAAGTATTCTCAGTATAGGGTTCTTGTTACTTGCACTACGCCAACAGGCTCAGAGTCAATTAAGAAGCATTATGGTGATAGGGTTTTGCATTTGTACTTTCCATTTGATTTGGCCTTTATTGTAAGACGGTATATAAAAAAAGTAAATCCCAAATTATGCATCTTAATGGAAACAGAAATATGGCCTAATCTAATTCAAACCTTAAAGCTTAACCATATACCTAGTATCTTGATTAACGCCAGAATGTCTGAGCGTTCTATGAATAGGTATCATAAAATAGCTCCTAAATTGGTAAAGGATACTCTTAATAATTTAACACTGATAGCGAGTCAAAACGAAAATTCTTCAAGAAGATTTATTCAACTTGGAGCCGAACAACAAAAGGTGGTGAATGCAGGAAACATGAAATTTGACTTTAGTTATAGTCCAGGCAATACTAGAAGTGATGACTTGATGGGTATAATTGCCGGCAGGAGAGTTGTTACGTTTGCTAGCACGCATGATGGGGAAGAAGACCAGATTATTAATAGTTTTTTAAATCTCGGGCGGGATTTGGATATATTGCTTGTAATAATTCCAAGGCATCAAGAAAGGTTTAGTGAGGTGGAGGATTTGATTTTAGAAGCCAACCTAAGCCTTGCACTTCGCTCCACGGCAACTAAAGAAACCAAGGCTCAGGTTATGCTTGGTGATTCTATGGGTGAGATGATGAGCTATTTTACCATTAGTGACATTGTTTTTATGGGAGGAAGTTTGAATAATACTGGAGGTCATAATATGCTGGAACCAGCATCACTTTCCAAGCCAATCATTTTTGGTCCAAACGTATTTAATTTTACCGAAATATCCTCTGAATTATTAAGGGCTAACGCTGCAATACAGGTACAAAACTCCGATGAGTTATTTAGCGAAATAGGTAAATTACTAGAGAACAGGGATGTTTCTTTGGATTTAGGTAAAAGAGCATTTGGCTATTTCAAATCCAAACAAGGGGCGGTAAAAAACATTATTCATCATATTGATGCTGTTTTGCCAAAAAATATTAATTAAACTAGCTTTAATTAATGCGAAAAAAAAGCACGTAATTACGTGCTTTTGAATAATTATTGAGTATCTAGCTGTCCATTAGTATAAAAATAAATCCAGCAACCATCACTACGCCAATCATTATCGGCAACAATATCATTCTAGCTACCCATTACTAATTGGTAACCGCTTTGTTGTTCATCCCAGCTAATTCCTTCGAAAAAAATGTGATGATCATCACCGGTTAAGTCTATCGCCGAATTAGCCACACCACAAAGATCATACCATGTGGGATTAACAATTACTGTTGGCTTAAAGGGTTTTTGGCCTTCTTGAACCCAAGCGTGATCCCATAGGATTTTGGCTTCACCTTCAACTGCAACTTCGCTCAAATTATCTTTTGGATTACCCCTTTTGTCGAGTTTATATGCACTGTATACTACATTTGGTAAGTGAGATAGTTTGTTTTGAATTACTAAATCTGCATCACACCAAGAGCCATAATCACCTTCAACGTCGTCTGCAGCTTCAATTTCTTCATTAGCAGTCATTTTAATATATACATGCTCAACTTCCTTCTTCTTCAGCCCAGCCATTTCTTGATCAAACTCTAAGTCAGCAATAACCTCTCCCTTGTTGTTTGTCACCTTAACAAATACATCGTTCAAACCCTCGGAAATCTCAATTTCAAACCCATTTACTTTAACTACTGTGCTCATATTAACTCCTATATATAGCATTATTATAACATATTATTTTAAATATAATTTTCACAAATGTAAATCTGGGGGTTATTATAGTCTTATTAATAAACAAATCTGGAGATAAACCAATGTATATATTACCTACCAACAATATTAACCCAATGGCAGAATATAAGGGCAACGCCCATAAAATCTATAAAGGATATGAAATATATGATGAATATAATAAAGATTTTTTTGATCTTCAGGGTGAAATGGATTTCCCAGACTCAAAAGATGATACTATAAGGGCAAGTGAAGTATTGGCTCAAATCAGCTGGTCAATTCAAAACTTGCCAGATGACTACCCAGATTTTAATTTTTTACAAGATTTCTTAGATAACGATTGCAGAAATGACGAAGAGTCTTCTATCACTGTATCTGGAGTGGGAGTACTAAATTATATGGATTGTATACAGATTTGGGAAAACCCAGAGATGTATTTGCCAGTTAAGGATAGGGTTAGTGAGCTGAAGTTTATGGTCAAGCCTGGAGCAGATGCTCCAACAGATATGAATGCAATAACGAGAAGACAAAGTATATTCTTGGAGGCATTTGGAAATGAAAATAACAATTTTAAATCATCAACCGCAGAGGCTAGGGAAGAATTTTTAAATTTGGTTTTAGATGAGATGGAATCAGTGGAAGGAATGGAAGAAGTTCCAATAACAACCGAAGCTATAGAGCAAGTGTTGATGCAGACCGAATGTCCAATAAAAATCCAGAAGCAACATAATTACCCACACACAGTAAATGCAGTGAACAACTATTACAAAAGTGCAGATGCTGTAATTTATGGAACATCGATCGCCAAAGTAATGGCAAGCAAAGAAAAAGATGCTCTAGATGAGAACATCCACAACGGCTCACTAGAAGAGGACGGAGAAGGGGATAGTGTTTATGTTCCTACGAACGTATTGGAAGCTTATGAAGGCTTGGAAAACAAAGAAAAGGCAGGAAAGTTCATGCGTCAGGTGTTTGCAAGGAAGTACAGCGAATCAGGATTACCGATGTTCGATGAAAACTCAGACCTGTTTAGAAAGGAGCTGCCAGAAATGAAATGGTCTAAGGAATTAGGCAAAAACAAATTTGCAAATTCTGTGTATACAATTAAAGACTTTTGGGATTATGAAAAGGATTCCCAATTTGAAGATGATGATGGCAATATCACAAGCTTCACTTGGACAGAATTCAAAGGAACTGGTAAAACCACGGAAGAGAACTTTTCTCAATTTTCTACCAAATATAAGGTTTCAGCTGATTTTAACAGATGGGCAGATGATATGCTTGAACAAGATTGGTTTGAAGGTAATGATGAAACGCCATCCTATGCGAATAAGGTTTTAGAGGCTTATATTGATGCTATGCTGAATATGGATGACTACGAGGGCAGAGTATTCAAATTGGCAAATGAGGCCTGCGGAGTAAGTAATGAAGAGATTTTGGAATACATTAATGGCACAAAATTCAAACAAGAGCGTGTGTTAATGGGCTGGATGAAGAAATAATATTATTGACTTCTAATATGGGTTGAGTATTATGTTGTTAATAATATAAAGAAAACAACAAATATGAAAGCAACAATAAATGATAACCAATTAAGCCCACCACCAGAATTTAACCTTGAGTGCTATTTGGGCTTTTGTGCTCCTTTTTTCGATATTTCACCCAGCAAAGAAGGCGAAGGCGAAGAAATAGACAATAATTTTTTATTCCAGACAATGACACCATCCACTTAATCAAAGAGAAGGCGATAATTGGATGTGATAAATTTGTTATTAACCAAAGTATCAGATATAATTTGAACAATCATGAGAGGTAATATGACAGATATATTTAAATCAGTAATAGCAAATTTATTAACCAAGCCAATGAAGATTATCGTGTTATTGGGCTGGAAGTTATTTATTTTTGGCGTGCCATTGTTGTTGTTGGCAATATATTTGGGCGACATTACTAATAGTTTCTAATATTTTTTCAACAACATGTCTATGTTTGTAGCCGATAACTGAATATTAGAGGGACGTTATTTGTTTTAATAAAATATTTATTTATAATTAATTATTATATTTTGTAAGAGAGTGAAGTGATATTTGAGAATTTCTTTGATGCGTGGTTCTTTTTAATGGCATCGATATTTGGCTTATCATTGGTATTAGGCTTCACAACGGGTAAAACCAATTTTTGTACATTAGGTGCAATATCGGATTGGGTTAATTTCCAGGATAAGTCAAGGATGAGGGCATGGGTATTGGCGATGGCTGTGGCCATAATGTCTATGGGCGTGCTTGAATATATTGGCCTTGTTGATATATCAGAATCATTTCCAAATTACCGCACCAGCAATATAATTTGGGGCGAACTCGTATTCGGAGGTTTGTTATTTGGAATAGGAATGACATTTGCTTCTGGATGTGGAAACAAGACACTAGTTAGGGTTGGAGGTGGAGATGTTAACTCTTTCTTGACATTAGCAGGCATGGCAATATCAGGATACTATATGTATAACGCATTTCCTGGTTCAGATAGTACAATATTCTCGGCACTATTCGCTGATTGGCTATCACCACTAGCATATGAGTTAACAGTGCCACAAGACATATCATCGATAGCATACATAATATTACCAGCCCTCGATGTGGTTGATATATCTGTATTTAGATTAATTTTTGCATCGACATTCTCTTTATTATTATTTTACTGGGTATTTATAGGTAAGACTGAGGTCATACATAAAGTTTCAGGCATGATTGTTGGCCTGTGCGTGGTTTCCTTCTGGGTAATTTCAAATAATACTTACATCAGTTATGACGGCGAAAACCATCTACCTCATAAATATATGGCAGATTGGGAGATGGCATATGAGGTTCCAGAGTACATGGAGGCGGAGGTTGATGACGTGAATGATTTAAGGCCAAGGGGCGTAGACTCTTACAGGCCACAATCATTTAGCTTTGTGGGTCCAGCGGCAAGTGTGTTTGGCTTGGCTAAAGAGGCTGTGTCAAGAACGGTAAAAGTTCGTGAGCTAGATGAAAAAAAGCTTTCACTAAAAGTGTTTTTAAACATGGGTGTATTTGTTGTTCTAGGGATTATTCTTGGTTCATTTGCGTCAGCGATAACAGAAAAATCATTTGGAATAAAGTTTTATAAATCAGGCACGACAATCTTTAGAAATTTAGCTTCTGGAGTGCTTATGGGGGTTGGGGGGGTATTGGCAATGGGTTGCACAATTGGCCAAGGCGTAACCGGTGTTTCTACAATGGCAATAGGGAGTTTCTTATCCCTATTCTCTATCATTCTTGGTAGTTATGGAACACACAGAATAATTTACTGGCTTTTAATGAGGAAATAAAAATGTTTATATATACGAAAATCCGCTCAATAGTGGGAATAATGATAATGGTATTTACACTATCATCTAGTGCAACTGCCTTGAACTTAGATTTTAAATTACAAGGTTTACCAGGCACAAGCCTTTCAGCGGTTCAGGATGGAAGGTGGACTATATTGCTGAAAACTTCTGGTATTGGCACAGACAAGCTAACGGCTCAAATCAAGGATAGATTGCTAGTTGTATCTGGAAATGGAAATGAAATAGATGGCAAGCCAGAGGCCTACACCTTTTCGATGGAGTATCATGCTGATTCAGAGTCTATCATGCTGACAAGTAATAGAGACCATGTATTGGTTGAGGTTTTACTTTGTGATTAATCTTCGCTGTTAGTTATGTCAATAGTGTCACCTTTTTCAAAATCAACATTTTCCCAGGCCTTATCCTCGTTGAATGTTGATAGTTTTAGATGTCCAATTTTTGTATAAATATTGTAAATTCTCATTATCTAAACAGCAATAGTTCCTGGGAAATCCCACTTCTCTAACACGATACCTTCCTTATTGGCGATATCAAGTAGCCAATCATTGACTAATTTCATGCTGGTTTTATCAATAGACCAAGACTCTGGATCACTAAGATCCAGACATAATCCGTGGGAACCATCATATTCCCCAGCTAAAGAAGACATACCATAGCGACCAATAAACTGACCCAATACTTTGCCATCTGGATCCTTATCAAAATCATAGCTTGCATCATAGAATTCTACTAGAGGCTCTTTTTTATCGTTTATTAGACACATCTTCGCTCCATAACTATCGCCCTGCATAACCACCCTAACATTAAAAGAGCGTTTATTTTCCGTATTCCAAATAGTCAACATTTTGCATTTAATCATGATATTTCCCTCTAAGTTGTAATTAATAATATATTACTATTATAACATAATTACTATTACTTGATTGGAAGATGCTATTTTAATAAACGCAAGCAATATTTAGAAACTAGTAAATTTGAGCTTAGTTCCGCACCAGTTATAAAAATGGAGTCATAGCGGTAATATAAATTTTTCTGATTCTTGCTCGTCAGAACCAAGAGCATTAAATACAGCAGTTTTTAATTTCTGGGTATTCTCGTGAATATTTTTCCCACAAATGTCAAATTCCACTTGATTCATTCCAACCTTGCTGACAAGTGCGAATATTGATTTATCATTTATTACTTGATTGGATTGCATTTCAATGACGAAATCCGCACATTTAGATAAGTTGGATTGAGCAACCCCTGAAAAGACAATTATTGATAGAAAGATTGATTTTTTCAAGCACATAGGCGACCCTTGAATATTTTAAAATAAGTATTGTTTCAA
>JYMV01037203.1_pt1 | contig 25539 bp, 10 predicted proteins | sample 338911 | NCBI WGS metagenome assembly JYMV01 (sample SAMN03354496, study PRJNA234377) | hydrothermal vent metagenome | biome: Deep sea; feature: Hydrothermal plumes at the Eastern Lau Spreading Center, Western Pacific Ocean; material: Seawater | place: Tonga | collected 2009 | depth 2000 m m
GTTATGCCAATTTGTTTGGGAGGTACATTTGTTTGGGATACTGAGCTCGATACGGCATTCTATGGTTTCCTATGGTCAGATAGTTCAACAGATTCCGCTCTCAATATTACTGATACAGGTTCCTACTATGTAAGCGTTGCAGACAGCTTTGGATGCATTTATTATTCAGATACAATAAGTGTTTGGATTGACTCTTTTGAAGTCACCATGATGATTGACCCCGATGATTCGGTATGTGTTGGAGATGAAATTCAGCTCTCGGTTGGAGCAGCAATTGCCGATACCTACGACTGGTGCTCCGGAGAAACAACACCTACAATTTTGGCAACTTCCACTGGGAACTACTGTGTTACGGTAACCGATACCAACGGATGTGTGGGGCAGGATACCGTGTTCAAGTATATTCAGGGTGTGGCACCTGTGGCTGCATTTACTATGGATACTGCCTGCTTTGGTGATGTGACGGGCTTCATGGATATGTCCACCACAGGTGGCGGGGCTCCGATATCAACATGGGACTGGGACTTTGGTGACACCTTCACTGCTACAGATCAAAATGCCAGCCATCTGTTCGCCAACATCGGCTATTATACAATTTCCCTGACGGTTATTACTGATTCGGGCTGTATTGCGATGGCCGTTGATACGCTGGAGGTGCACCCCGTTCCCCAGGTTGTTTTTACTCCTTCTATAGCATGCTCCAACGCGCCTACAACCATGCAGGACCAAAGTACTATTTCCAGCGACACCATTGTTAACTGGACCTGGACCTTTGATACCCTTGTTGTGGATTCAGTGCAATCACTGCTGCATGTCTTTCCCGATACGGGTGATTATGGCGTGGCCTTAACAGTTGTGTCTAATTACGGGTGCTCCAGTACACTAATACAACAAGTGGATGTAAAGGAGTCCCCGGATCCCGGATTTAATTATTCACTGTCCTGTGGTTCCAATGCGGTGAATTTCATTGATACATCGGTGATCAACTCCTCGTCTATTATGACCTATTCCTGGAATTTTGGGGATGGTAACACCGCTGCTGTGAACCCTGTAAGCAATACCTTTCCTATTGCTGGAGATTACAATGTAACATTGGTCGTACAGGCAGTGAATGGATGCTCGGCAACCATTGCAGATTCTATATCGGTGGCACCTATTGTGGCAGATGCAGATTTTACCGGCGACTATATATGCGAGGGTATTCCCCATCAGTTTATCGATAGCAGCACGGCTGTTGGCGATACCGTTGTCTTGTGGTATTGGGACCTGGGTGCCGTAGGCACCTCGAGTGGCCAAAACCCAGTGTTTACCTATCCTGACTCTGGTATTTATAACGTCGTATTGGCTATAACTTCATCCACGGGATGCGTGGATACACTGAAAAAGAGTGTTACCGTTCATGGAAGGCCCAGCATCAACTTTAGTTTTAGCCCACAGTTTGGAGTCAATCTGAGCGAGCCCGTGGCCTTCACGAATTTGAGCCAGGGTTGCACTTCATTTCTCTGGGACTTTGGAGATGGCACTGGTACCGCAACTGCAGAAAATCCTGTACACCAATACGCGGACACCGGTGTTTACCAGGTTACACTGCGCTGCCTGTCCGGATTTGGTTGCGGTGATTCGCTCACACAGGTACTTGATGTAAGGGAACCAAAGGTGGATGTAGAGGTAGCAGTACTGACGGCAGATTGCGAACCGGGGATAATTGAGAATATTACGGTTACCCTGGTCAACAGGGGTACGCGGGAAATTACGTCGATGGATCTCTATATGCGTATTGAGGGCAGTGATCCCATACGTGAGCAGTGGACGGGCTTCCTTGTGCCGCAGGGTGTTGAGACCTATACGTTTTCCGTGGCTTTCCCGCTAAGTGGCTCCCAGGCCATTAATTATATATGTGCCTGGGTTGAGAATCCGAACGGGGTAGAGGATGAGGTACCCGCCAACAATGAACAATGTATTGCCTGCGAGAACAACTTTACCATTATTGATCTCTTCCCTAATCCGGCGAGTGGTGAAATCAATGTGTGGTTCATATTGCCCCAGGCGGAATTCATTGAGGCCAATCTATATGATGAGCGGGGCACCTCCCTTGGCCGAGCATTCACAGGGACCGGAGTGAAGGGATTGAACCAGGTGCAAATCAATACTTCCGCCATGCGGGCTGGTATGTATGCCTTGAGGATCGAGTACCTTGGAAACTCTTATGTGCGTACATTCGTGGTGCGTTAGCAGTCCTGCATGAAACTCATACTGTCCACGAATAATCTCCATAAGTTGAGGGAGGTCCGGGAAATAATAGGCCCTCAGGTTGAGCTTCTAAGTCTCTCCGACATTGGCTTTTCAGGAGATATACCGGAGGATCAGGATACCCTGGAAGGCAATGCATCGCAGAAAGCCCATTATATCTACGACAAATTCAATGAAAACTGTTTTGCCGATGATACCGGCCTTGAAGTGGATGCCCTGGGTGGCAGGCCGGGTGTTTATTCGGCTCGTTACGCTGGGGAGGAATGCAGCGACCTCGATAATATGGAGAAGTTACTGGGGGAGATGGATGGCCTGAGTAACAGAACGGCTAGATTTAGAACCGTGATCTCTCTTATCATCGATGGTGAAGAGCAGCAATTTGAAGGGGTAGTAGAGGGAAAAATTACAGAAAAGATGATGGGTTCAAACGGCTTTGGATACGACGCGATATTCGAGCCTGAAGGTTATGATCAGACTTTCGCAGAGATGCCTTTGGCAGAGAAGAATGCGATAAGCCACAGAGCCCGGGCAGTTGCTAAGCTATCGGAGTATCTCAGCTTATTAGCTGAATAATAAATCGAACCCAGCAAGATAAAAAAGCAACCTCCCAATAACTATCACGGAACCATCTTCCCACTTCCCACTTTCTGCTTTCTACTTCCCACTTCCATCTTCCCACTAACACGTCTCCTCAATAACCTTTGAGAACAGCTCTCCCAATGAGATGCCTGTGTATTCAGCTTGCTTCGGTACAATGCTCACCGGGCTCAATCCCGGTACCGTATTGACCTCGAGGTAGTACAATTCCCCATCCTGCACAATAAAATCGAAGCGGCACAGTCCACGGCAATTCAAGTGCGCATACATGAAAAGTGACAGCCGTTCGCATTCAGCACTTACTTCAGGTGGAATAGCTGCCGGGGTTATCTCTTCCGCCTTTCCCGCCGTATATTTTGCTTCGTAATCGAAAAATTCATTCTCGGTTATTATCTCGGTAACTCCCAGCGATTCCATCAATAAACTGTTCAACCATTACTTCATCGTCCTCGGTAAATCCCAAATCCAGCGCTTCCTGAAGATCCCCAGCTTCTTTGACCTTGGAGATGCCACAGCTTGAACCTCCGTTGTTGGGTTTCACAAAGCAGGGTAATCCAACTTTTTGCAGGACTTCCTCCTGGTTGACTTCGTCGCCTTTCCCAATTAGCAGAGATGTGGCAAGCCTGACTTCCGTGTCTTTCAGATGATCCTTGCAAGCCTCCTTATCAAAGGTCAGTTTGGAGATCGATGCACCACAGGTAGAATAGGGGATGTTCAGGCCATCAAGATATTCCTGGAACACTCCAGTTTCTCCGGGGTCGCCGTGAATGGCGATGAACACATAGTCAAACGTCAGGAGCTCATCGTTGATAAGTACTGTGAAATCCTGCTTATTCAGCGCAATTTCATCCCCATTATCCCGTTTTAGCAGCCAATTATCCGGGTTAACGATAATCTGATAGGTGTCATATTTCGCCTTGTCCAGGTTGTTGTAGACGGTTTCACCGGATTGAATGGAAATGTCGTATTCAGAAGAGTAGCCTCCAGATACGATTGCAACTTTTAGCATGAGAATAAATGAGGCATTTTGCTATTTGAACAAACATAGTATTTTTTGCCAATCCAATCGATATCTAGAAAAAATATATCTTTACCGCCTGATTGGAGGAACCTATTTGAATTGTTTACATGTTCCGATTTTTGATAAGCCGAACGTTCTTCATTAACCTGCTCATAGCTCTTGCTTTGCTAGGTGGCTTGTTGTGGTATAGCCTGAGGTTTCTGGAGGATTATACGTTACATGGCCAAACGATCACAGTGCCGGATCTATCTGGTTTTGCGGAGGAGGAGGTGGGTGCCTTTCTCGCTGAGCGCAAATTGAGATATAAGGTAAGAAATATCATTTATGATGTGAACAAACCCAGGGGAACCGTGCTTGATCAAGATCCTGAACCTGAGTCACAGGTTAAAGAAAATAGGACGATTTACCTGATCGTGAATGCGAGCGAGACACCAAAAGTACCTGTGCCCAATCTGGTTGATGAGACAATGAGAAGGGCAATCAGCATATTGGAGACCAGGGGATTCAAGCTGGGGGAAATAGAGGTGGTGCATGATCATGGAAACAAGGTGGTGGGATTCAAGTACAATGGTGATACCATAAGTGCGGGATTTAAAGTCCCTAAAGGGGCGACGATCGATCTGATCATGGCTGGTGGCCTGGGTATGGAGGAAGTACAGGCACCGAATGTTATCGGGTTGGGCCTTGAAGAGGCAATATTGAACATAAAAACGAGTTCATTGAATGTAGCACCTCCCAGATGGGACCAGGAAACCATAATCACCAGCTCGGACACGATGAATGCCATAGTATACAAACAGCACCCGGTACACGGGAAGAATCTGATCAAGCAGGGCAGCTATATTAGCCTATGGCTGACCATGGATGCTCAGAGAATCCCCGCTGATTCTATTGCTGCATCTGATAGTTCCGGCGTAAGTACACCTGAATAGATCGCATGAACAAGGCTGTCTCCCTTTTGTGTTTATACTGTTGTTTTTCATTCTTGTCCTACGGGCAGCAGAATGGCCCGGAGGTGCTGACTCCACTCAGAGTCAATGCGGAACTAAGTAAAGCAAAAAATGCTGCATCATATACGATGATGAAATCTCCCAGTGAGGAGTTTTACTATTTGCTTGACACCTTGTCACTTCCATTTGTGGATGATTTTTCCAGGTATAACCTGAAAAACTATGATACCCTGAATTACAATCAGGCACTGGTGGTCGATTCAATGAGTTTTGCTTTTACCGTTGACGGTATTCCATTGGACAGTTTTTTTTGTGCAACAGATACAACCTGGAGCTACCTGTTCAACCCTGATTCCACACTCAACGACACCACCAAATTAACGGAATACGAGATTGTCCATTATAACAATCCCTACAACCCCTTTGTCCCCACAGATACCACGTATTGCTGGTCACCTTTTGAAGTTTATGATACGGTTTTCCAATTTTCGCCTGACACAATCGATAGTCTTGGAATTACAATAGACACTTTGGTCAATGCATTCGATACTTTGAGCGTCTATCCTCCGGATACGGGCTTAGGGGGCACTGTCCTTTCATTGTGGATAGATGAAGATGCGTTCATCAACTCAAGATATCCAATTGACCCCGTGACCATAGGAGTCGCAACGCTTGATGGCCTCAATGAATTCGGGGTTCCACACAATGGTTTTTCAGATCCGGCAGCGTACGGTGTCGCAGACTTTCTCACCTCAAAGCCAATAGCCCTGGCTGACACGATGAATGAGGTGTATCTCAGCTTCTATTACCAGCCGCAGGGCATAGGGAACGACCCGCAATCAGAGGATTCCCTTGTATTGGAATTCTATGCACCAAAGGAGTTCGCATGGCACAACATCTGGAGTGTGCCTGGAAAGAGCACTCAGAATTTCAGGCATGTCATAGTACAGGTAACAGGTTCGGAATATTTACAAAAGGGATTTCAATTTCGCTTTAAAAACTATGCGACAATTTCTGGAGCAATGGATCATTGGCACATTGATTATGTGCGTCTCAATAATAATAGATCGGCAGAGGACAGCCTGATTGTTGATGTCGCCGTAGTCGAGGCTACCAGGTCAATTTACAAGACGTATGAAGCAGTACCCTGGAAGCATTACCTGGCAGATACCACCCTGGCTTTGGCAGATAGCATGGCCGTAATAATGCGCAACCTGGATTCTGTGAAGAACAGGACGGATTACCACTATCTCATCAAGCACAATGATGGTGTGACTGACAGCTCCCTTCTTTTTCCAACTATCATAAATGAAAAGGATGTACAGCCGGTGAGCTCCCTGGTCAGGGGCCTGCCTTTGGACTACTACTGCAACTGGTCAGCTGAACCAGACAGTGCGACCTTTGAAATTATCACGGCCCTTGAGCCTGAATCCAAGGATGTCAACTCAAATAACGATACGGTTAGGTATTACCAGAACTTCTATAATTATTACGCTTATGATGACGGCACGGCAGAGGCAAGCTATTATTTGAATACCTCGGGTGCCAAGCTGGCTTATCAATTCACGACTATCATACCAGATACCCTGAGGGCAGTGGATATGTACTTTGCCCAGAATATTGAGGATCAGAGCCAGGAAGAATTCTATCTAACAGTGTGGAGCAGCCTCACGCCAGAGACGATCATCTATCAGAGGGAAAAAGTAAAGCCTGCGTTTGAAGACAGCCTCAATGAATTTCACACGTACTTGTTAGACACGGTACTCGTAGTCTCCGGCACCTATTATATTGGCTGGCTGCAGTTGTCTGATGCAGCCCTTAACATCGGGTATGATTTCAACAGCGATAAGAGCAGTAAAACATATTATAACACATCTGGTACGTGGCTTCAGAGCCTATTGGGAGGCACAATGATGATCCGTCCTTTATTTGGGGACAGTGTAATACTGCCGATGGCCATCGAAGAGGCCGAAGTGGCCCTACCGCCAATCGTGCAATTTGCTATCTTTCCAAATCCAGCCAACGACCATATTCAGATACAGCTAGATGAGCATGCTGAGCCTGGCAGTTCCATTGAGGTGACCATTGTGGATATGTATGGCCGCCTGGTAGTTTCTGAAATGAGCTCATCAGGCCTCGTAGATGTCAAACACCTGGCAGGAGGTATTTACTTCGTGAAGGTGAGAATTCCAGGGACGACGGAATTTGAAACGAAAAAGATATTCGTGTCCCATTAAGCTGAGGGTACCATGGCGGATAAATCAGAAGATAGTCAGCTGCAGGAGTCTCAGGATGACTTGTTTGAGCACCATCGCTTTGAGGTAGATCCAGGGCAGCAACCGCTTCGCGTAGACAAATTCCTTGTTGACCGGCTGCCCAATACATCGCGGAACAAGATCCAAAATGCGGCTGTGGCCAACTGCATCCGCGCGAATGATAAACCCGTCAGGTCCAATTACAAGGTTAGGGCAGGGGATGTGATTACCCTGGTACTTCCTTATCCGCCTCGGGTGATCGAACTGATTCCGGAGGATATACCCTTGGAAATAGTTCATGAAGATGATGATGTGGTGGTGGTCAATAAGCAAGCGGGTTTGGTGGTACATCCGGGATACGGAAACTATTCTGGCACCCTTGTCAACGCTTTGATTTTCCATTTTCAGAACCTGCCCAAGGCACAGATAAAAAGCTATGGCGAAGATGGGGTAGAGGAAAACACCGATGGAACCCGGCCTGGCTTGGTACACAGGCTTGACAAAAATACCACTGGCTTGATGGTCATAGCGAAGTCGGAGCTGGCATTGCCCCATTTGGCTGCCCAGTTCTTTGACAGAACCGTGACCAGGGCCTATGTGGCGTTGGTATGGGGTGATGTTGAGGATAATGAGGGTACGGTCACCGGACATGTGGGCAGGAGCCTTAAAAATCGTAAGGTAATGACCGTTTTCCCAGATGGAGAATTCGGGAAACACGCCGTTACCCACTATAAGGTATTAGAGCGGTTTGGTTACGTCACATTGATTGAATGCCGCCTCGAGACAGGGCGGACACACCAGATACGGATACACATGAAACACATTGGCCACCCACTGTTCAACGATAACGAATACGGAGGGGATAAGATTCTAAAAGGGCTCTCTTCTAATAAATACAATCAGTTCATCAAGAATTGCTTTGACCTCCTTCCGCGGCAGGCCCTGCACGCCAAAACGTTGGGGTTTACCCATCCTGTATCAGGGGAAGTAGTTCAATTCACTTCAGAGATTCCCACCGATATTGAAGCAGTGTTGAAGAAGTGGCGCGTTTACACCACAAGCATGAAGGACTAGTTACGCTTGAGGAACTGTTTCTTCGGAATTGAAGACGTAGTCTTTATAATCGGTAACTACATCGTAAAGTGTCCCTCGCTCAATGGGATGCCTGCCCGCTCTTTTGATAAGTGCTACAAGCTCTTTAGTGCTCATCGCAGGATTTTGTTCTTCGGCTCCCGCCATTGAGTAGATCTTGGTTGAGTCATCAATGGTCCCATCTATATCGTCAACCCCATAGGAAAGTGACAGCTGAGCGGTCTCCCTGCCGATCATGGGCCAGTAGGCCTTTATGTGATTGAAATTATCCATGAAAATTCTGGAGACTGCATAATTCCTCAGGTCTTCAACGATGGATACCTCTTCAAGGTATGACATTTGGTTGTCTTTATTTCGAAATTTCAACGGTATGAATGTGTTGAAGCCACCAGTTTTGTCCTGCAGGTTCCTTAGGCGATCCATATGATCAACCCGATGTGCGTAGGTCTCTACGTGGCCATATAGAATAGTGGCGTTGGACGGCATTCCCAGTCCGTGTGCGGTTTCATGAATTTCCAACCACGTTTTGGTATCGCATTTATCGGCGCATATTTCATTTCGAACGGTCTCGTCAAATATCTCCGCACCTCCACCCGGCAATGAGTCCTGCCCGCTGTCTTTTAAGATCTGCAGTCCCTCTTTATAGCTCACCTTGGCCTTTCTGCACATATATTCCAGCTCTACCGCGGTAAACGCCTTTACGTGCAGTTCCGGTCGTATCTCTTTGATCTTCCTGATGAGGCCAGCGAAGTAGTGCAGCCCCATCTTTGGATGTACACCTCCTACTATATGCACCTCAGTGATGGGAATGTCCTTGTATGAGCGGACCTTTTCCAATATGTCTTCCTCCGTCATCTCCCACGCGTCTATCTTGTCCCTGAGCAGTTTGGAGTAGGAGCAGAACTTACAATCAAAAACACAAATATTGGTTGGCTCAACGTGGAAGTTCCGATTGAAATAGACGAACTGCTCGTTTATGCGCTCCCTTACATGATTGGCGAGCACTCCCAAAAATCCCAGATCCCCTTTTTCAAAAAGCACTATGCCTTCCTCAACCGAGATGCGGTCTTCACGCTCTATTTTATGGGCAATGGACAGCAGCTCCTCATCTGTGGAGGAGGCCTCTATCAGCTCTGTAATGGACTTGCTCATATACCTTGATTTCAGGATACAAAATTAGAGAAAATAGGGACATTCAGGAAAGAATAACACTTTGCTTAGCGAATCAAGCTGATCTTCCTGGTAGTGGTAATGTGTGAAGTTCTTATGGTGATAAAATACACTCCACCTGGTAGATCAGCCAGGTTCAGCTCTGTACTACCTGACTTCACTTCCGGATATTGAACAATATACACCAGCTCTCCAACTGTGTTGATAACTGCAATTTCCTCAGCCCCATCTACCAGTAACGTGCTTTCAATATGAATGAGCCCATCAGATGGGTTTGGATAGATAGAAACCAGATCCTCCCCGCCCATCTCTTCATTGATTGAAGTAGGAGGAAGTACTACACAAAAAGGAAACGTATAAGTAAAGATGTCTTCCTGTACAATGATGGTATCCCCTGTTACATCCACTAACATGAAGGAACCTTCTCCATTGTCTACATTATCATAGAGGTGGAAAGTATAACATCCAGGTTCCAGGCAAATAGACTCCAAATTAGTTGTATTCTGACTGTAGCCTCCTCCAGCACTGACAATTGCACCAGAACCATCGGTGATATCCCAGGTCACCAAATTAGCCAACTGGAAAGTGTCATAGTCAAGCGTAAGGCTGACAGAGTTTCCATTCATGAAGGTGAATGATGAATTGGTGGAATCATTGGCTGTCTGTTCATCTGGGCCGCCATTCGGTGAGGAGGTCCATGCCTGGAACGTGTGTACACCGAGGGATGTCGAGATCATCGGAAGGGTTACGTCCTCCGACGCTAGAGTCGCCAGGCTTCCAGACCAGATATACGTAAGTGTGTTGCCCGCGTCTATCTGATAATTAATAGTCGTGCTCACAAGTGTTGATGAGCCGTAATTGTAAAGTGTCACCACCGGTGCAAAATGATCCGATCCACAAATTGTATCTGTAGGAATCACCAATGAGATACTGGCATCCAGGCCACTCACCGGAGTGCATCCCAAAGAATTATCCAATTCCGATCTTGATGTATTGAGTACAGACCGCATTCTTGATTTTTGGTCATCGGTAAAGAGGTTCATGCATCCGTCGTCTACATAATCCATATAATTCATGTGCTGGTCATTCTGATCGACAGGTGTTTCGGTACAGGTGTTTTGAGTGACCGAGGGGCATCCATAGTTCGAATTTGCAGTAGGAGGAGTGTCACAGATGTCATCGCCTGAGGTAGCACAATTGGATGGGGACGTACCGGAGCATCCACCCTGGAAAGTGTGTGCTAACCCTAAATAATGCCCCACTTCATGAGTGGCAGTTCGTCCTTTATTGAACGGGCTGCTGAAGGGATTATCCGGTGGTTTGCCAATATATTGATAACCGCAAACAACACCGTCCTGCGAAGGGTTTCCACCAGGAGGAGTAGCGTATCCCATTGGGCCATCCATCTTTTCCACCTGCACTGGTCGACTTTGGGTTACCGAAAGAAAAGTTGGTTACTGTTGTTGACGTTCTGGTTATTCCATTGGTTGCATTACCGTCCGGATCTCTTACAGCAAGGCAGAACTCAACTTCCACGTCGGCAGCTACACTCTTAAATTCAGCCGGTACATTACCGGTGTCTGAATTGAGCTTCCTATAGTCATCGTTCAGTACCTGTATCTGGGAGATTACCTGGGCATCTGAAATATTCTCAGTTGAATTCTCATATATAACATGTACAACAACAGGAATGGTTATGATTGTCCCTGTTTTCTTTGCGGCAGAGCCATTCGCCTTCAACCATTGATCAGACTGCGCTTTGGCATCCATGACACGCTGCAACATAGCAGGATCTTCCTTTAGCGCTTTTTGAAAATAATCCCCGGTACCGCAGGTTCTTTGAGCTAAAGATTGAAGAGGCAGTGTGGTGCCAAGCACCAAACACATTAAGCATGCAATTCGCGTCATAGTCCGTTTTTTATCTGATTAGCGATATCTTCTTCGTCACAACGTAGGAATTGTCCTCTATCACCCGGACAAAGTAGATTCCGTTTTTATGCTGGGAAAGATCCATCGTATAGACATCCGCCTGGTACCTTTCCAGAACATCTTCAATTATCAACTTGCCGGAAAGATCGAACACCTTAATGGTCAACTCCTTGTCCCTTGTATTGCTAAAACTAATGTTTACTTCACCGGTTGTCGGATTTGGATATACTACCATGTCCATATCCAATAAGATCTCATGAACTGACATCACTACCGAATCCACATAGATGGAAGAGACTGACGTGCAACCATTGTTATCGGTTATGGTCACACCTGCAGACCCCATGCACAGTCCAGTGGCAGTCATTGAAGTTTGGTTGGATGGGTCGTTCCACTGGTAGGTATAGGGGCCAACTCCTCCTGAAGCACTTGCAGTGGCTGATCCATCACACGCGGTTCCGCTACTCACTACTGAGTAGGACAAGGTGATTGCTATAGGAGTTGGTTCCGTAATCATAATAATTTCTGTCGCAATGCATCCGGCAGCATCAGTCACTATAACTGAATAAGTACCTGCTGACAAGCCGCTAACCGAACTTCCAGATGAAGCTCCCGCATTGCTCCAAAGATATATATAAGGTGAAACTCCTCCAGTCGCAGTTACAATGGCCGTTCCGTTACTTCCACCGTAACAGTCAACACCCGTTGACGTCGTACTAGTGGATGGAGCACCAATGTTGTTTACGGACACTGATGTAGATTGTGAACAGCCATTGTTGTCAACCACTGTCACATTGTATACGCCTGCGGATAACCCTACTGCCATTGATGAAGTTTGTCCATCACTCCAGAGATAGTTATACGGTGCGGTTCCATTCGTGGTGGACGCTGTTGCACTTCCATCCGACGATCCGCAGCTGGCATCTGATCCCGTAGCTGATATGATCATGGGCGCAGGTTCGGAGATAGTGACAGAAGTCCCGCCAACGCACCCCTCGGCATCTGTGATATTGACGCCATAGGTGCCGGCACACAATCCCGTTGCTGTAGCTCCTGTTTGTACCGGGCTGCTGTTCCAATAGTAGGTAAAGGGTGCGGTACCTCCGGTCACATTAGCCGATGCAGCACCATCGCATCCTCCCGCGCAAGTCGCATCACTGCCAACAGCAGATACTGGAACGGCGGCTCCACCTGACACGGTTACTGAACTGGTTGCGGAACACCCATTTGCATCTGTTGTAGTAACGACATAGGTGCCTGCACAGAGGCCCGTTGCGGTGCTGCTGTTTTGGACTGGAGTGGTATTCCATACATAAGTGTAAGGTGCTGTCCCTCCTGAACCTGAGGCTGTTCCTGTTCCAGCGCATCCTCCGCATCCAGCATCCGTACTGGTAGCTGTTGAAGTAACACCACCTGTAGAACTTACGGTTGTACTGGCCGTACCCGAGCATCCATTGCCATCTACAATGGTGACGGCATAAGATCCCGCACAAAGGTTACTTGCTGTTGCACCGTTTTGTTGGGGCGACGTACTCCAGGTATATGTATATGGGGAAGAACCACCGGTTCCGGCTGCGGTGGCAGTTCCATCACAGGTCCCACATCCTGCATTGGTCGAACTCATATTCCCTGATGGACTTGCATTGACGGTGATATACGTCGTCAATGTCTTGGTATCACTACCACTGCTGTTGGTGGCTGTCAGGGTAACTGCATAGTTGCCCGCTGTGTTATACGTGACTGAGGGATTCTGGGCCGTTGATGACCCGGGACTGCCTCCTGCAAATGTCCATGACCAGCTCGTTGGCGTATTGGTGCTTTGGTCGGTGAATGACACGGTTGCTCCCTCACATATGCTGGTAGAACTGGAAGTGAAGTCCGCCACAGGAGCAGATCCCCCGCCCCCGCCTGTGTGAATATTGATGTCGTCCAGATACAGGTTATTACCCCAGCCGCTGTAAGCATGAAACTGAATCTGGACAACTCCAAAACCGTTATAGGTATCCAGGTTAACTGTTTCCGCACTCCACTCAGAGGCAGTAGGTGTAAAGGCATTCGTATTGTCTGCAGACGTCTGCATGGAGGTGCCTCCATCCTGCCATTCCCTGTTCCAGGTCGCACCGCAATCGGTGGAAACCCAGATGATGAGAGAATCTTCATTCCCTGCCGCATACCGCGTATAGGCCAAATTAAAGTCCATCACAGTAGGGGAAGAGGCACCTGAAAGATCAACATCTACGGTGTAGAGGCGATCGCTTTGCCCTGATATGTCTTCTGTGGGCGAGTAGAAATTCATTTGTGCGCTTGCGGTGCTGTTGCCGAAGCCGCTCGCTGTGGTTACGCGGCTGAATGTTGCATTGGATTCTGGATTGTCCAACACCCATCCCGATGGCGGGAATGTCGTGCCCTCAAATCCCTCCGTAAAAGGCAGGGGCGCCCCAGAGGATCCTGAAATAGTAAAAGATGTTGAGGAAGCGTCATTTGATCCATCCTGGTCAGTTCCTCCGTTGGGGCTGGTTGTATTCGAATTGAATGTATGCGTGCCGGCCGAAATAGTCATGCTGGGTAGCGTAACATCTTCAGACTGCCCATTTGTCAATGATCCTGTCCATGAATAGGTATTGTTGGGGCCGCCGTCAACATCATAGTTGACGGTAGCGGTTGTCAGTGTATTGAGGCCGAAGTTCTCGATCGTGACAACTGGTGAAATACTCGTAGCACAACTCGTACCTGTAGGCGCAACAATAGCCGAAATACCCGCATCGAGTGCATTGGAGGTGGGATTTACACAGCCGGATGAAAACTGTAAACTGGCTCGGGCGCCAGTCATTACGGCTACCATACGTGCCTTCTGATCCAGCGTGAAAAGATTCATGCACCCGTCATTAACATAGTCCATATAGTTCATGTGCATGTCATTCTGATCAGTGGGGGTTTCTGTACATGTATTTTGGTTATTGGAGGGACATCCTCCATTTGATGAAGACGTTGGCGGGGTATCGCAGCAGCGATCTCCATTTGTAGCACAGTTGGAAGAACTTGTTCCGGCACATCCTCCATCAAAAGAATGGTAAAGTGACAACCAATGTCCCACCTCATGAGTAGTGGTTCTCCCTTTATTAAAAGGACTTGAAACAGTACCCATATCACCGAAATAATTATACCCGATTACAACACCATCAGTAGAAGCGGGCCCTCCAGGGAATAGTGCATATCCCAGCAACCCACCTGATAGTGGACATACCCATATATTCAGGTAGTCATTCCTGGGCCATGCATCCTTGCCGCCGCTGGAACTGGACTTGACATTGCCATTACCACTAAACGATGAAGTAGATGTTGATGTTCTTGTTATACCGTTTGAGGCATTACCATTTGGATCTTGTTGCGCCAAACAAAATTCGATCTCACAATCCGCTGCAACATTTTGGAACCAGGATGGCGTATTTGATGCATCTGCATTGGTTCTCCTGTAATCTTCATTCAACACATCAATTTGGGATAAGACCTGGGCATCACTTATATTTTGGGTGCTGTTGTTGTACACGACATGCACCACCGTCGGGATGGTATACACTACTTTGCTTGCGCTGTTTCCGCCCGGATTGGCTTGAATCCATTGTTGAATCGATTGCTCCAGAGCAATCCGCGACGTTGCATATTTAGGATTTTCTGCTACTACTTGCGCCCAGGCAGCATCTGTTCCGCATGTTCTTTGGGCAAAGGCCTGGTTTGCAATACCAACGCTGGCAACTAAAATTCCGAGTATCAGAATGGAGGTCTTGTTCATGTTCGGTTGTTTAACTAATACATACGGGAGCAACGAGTGCTTCCCACAATTCATCAACTTTACAGATTACATATTGTCGTAAGATGGATATAATTGCTCCACCTTCCGTAAAAAAGTTCTATCTTATAAGAGACACTTTCTTAATAATAGTTCCCTGATTGGTAATTAACTGTACGTAGTAAATACCATTCGCTTGATCCGTAAACTCTACCACGTGGGTGCCAGACTTTTCCATTTCTATATGGTCATTTACTACCACCGCTCCAAGTTTGTTGAACACACTTAGATCGAAGTCAATTGCTTCGGTAAAGGAATACTCGATATACAGGTGCCCCTGTGTTGGATTTGGATAAATACTGAAGTTGATCAAATCCGTTACAATTGGGGAAGTGCCTATATAGGTTCCAATTGTGGTCGACATAGTACTTACACATCCATTACCGTCAGTAACGGTAACACCGATCGGTCCGGGGCATAGGTTAATCGCAGCAGTACCGGTTTGTCCATCATCCCAAAGATAGGAGTAGGCTCCGGTTCCACCTGTTACCGAAACGGTAGCAAGGCCATCGCAGGTACCTAGCAATGCATCATTGGGCGTAAGGGTGATTACCATTGCTGACGGCTCTGAAATAGTCACCGTATCAGAAGTTTGGCAAGAATTTGCATCTGTTACAGTGACGATAACATCTCCAGCGCACAAGCCAGTGGCTGAAACCCCTGTTTGACTCCCCGGGTCATTCCAGGAATAGACAAATGGTGCAGTTCCACCAGACATGGTGCTGGTTGCTTCTCCATCGCAACCTCCGTTACATTCTGCATCTTTAACCAAAGAGGCTGTAACTATTCCTCCTCCTATATTAGCGACCGTTGTGGAACTCGAAGCAGTACAGCCGTTGAAATCTGTAACTACAACCATGTATGTATTGGCCGGTAAGTTTATAACAGTATCAGTCGTTGCCGCTGATGGATCATCCCAAAGATATTGTAAGGTTCCTGTTCCACCTGATGCAACTGCACTTACTTCTCCATTGCTTCCTCCACAATTTGCATCAACTGAATTAGTTGTAACCACAATGGCAGCAGGTTCAGCAATGGTGAGGGTGCTACCCGTGACAGAACAGCCAGCTGAATCTGTTACCACAACATCGTATGTTCCTGCTCCTAAGCCAGTAAATGAGCTTCCCGCCTGGAATGTGCTACCTGCGTCAATGGAGTAATTATACACTCCGCTTCCTCCGGCTGCAACGATGTCTATCACGCCGTCGTTTGCTCCATTGCAAGATATGTCCGTAGCAATTTCTGAGGTGATGGTTGGCATCGGACTAATTGTGAGTACCATATCATCCGTTACCGCTAAACAAGATCCTGCCGGATCATCTGTCGTTACTGTCAGCGTAAGTGAACCAGCAAGAATATCAGCTGCCGATGGGGTGTAAGTCGCCCCTGGCAACGTTGCATCATCGAAACTTCCATTACCAGAGGTCGTCCAGTTAATACTCGAAGCACCTCCACCAAATGTTCCACTGAGCGTATACGAGAGTCCTTCACAGACTGATGCATCAGATCCGGCACTTGCAGTGGCATTGGCATCGATTGTCAGAACCATGTCATCGGCTGCTGCTGAACAGGGCCCTGCTCCGTCTGGATCATCCGAAGTAACTGTTAAGGTAACAATTCCTCCCGAGATATCTGCCGCTGATGGAGTATAGGTCGCAGCACCTAAAGTTGCATCATCAAAACTACCTGTGCCTGAAGTGGTCCACACAATTGATGAAGAACTTCCGCCCATAGATCCTGCTAGAGTATAAGTGTCGCCATCGCATATGCTGGTATCAGCACCTGCATCCGCTGATGCTGCTGTATTGATGGTCAGTAATAAATTATCCGTGGCAGCAATACATGACCCGGCAGGGTCATCAGTAGTGATGATAAGAGTGACCGTTCCTACCGTTACATCTAGTGCAGAAGGCGTGTAGGTTGCTCCTGGAAGGGTAGCGTCATCAAATGCTCCGGTTCCAGACGTGGTCCAGGTAATACTGGAAGCGCCACCACCCATGGTTCCGCTTAAAGTGTGTCCACTTCCTTCACAAACTGTTGCATCGGCACCAGCAATCACTGTTGGCGCCTGATTGATTACCAGTACGAGATTATCCGTAGCCGCATTACAGGGACCAGTCGGGTCGTCTGTTGAGATCGTTAAAGTAATAGTCCCGGCAATGACATCCGCCGCTGAAGGTGTATAAGTTGCACCTAACAGCGTCGCATCGTCAAATGTACCTGTACCTGAAGAAGTCCAGGTCGCAGTTGAAGCACTTCCTCCTATACTTCCGGAGAGTACTTTCACATCACCTTCACATATGGTGTCGTTGCTACCGGCTGTTGTTGTCGCAGAAGGATTGATGATCAAAATCATATCATCAGTTGCTGCATCGCAAGGCCCCCCTGGATCATCAGTAGATATGGTCAGCGTGACGTTACCACCTGAAATGTCAAGAGCGGAAGGAGTATAGGTAGCTCCAACAATTGTGGCGTCGTCAAAAGTTCCTGTTCCTGAGCTGGTCCAATTTGATGAAGCTGCACTTCCTCCTCGCGTACCGGACAATGTATATGAATCTCCTTCACAAATTGTGGCATCAACTCCAGCGGAGGCAGTAGCCATAAGGTCAACGGCAACGCTGAACGTCGCCGAATCACCAGCACACCCTCCTGACGCTACTATCAGGTTCTTTACTGTGTACGTTCCAGCCGTTGAACCTGCCAGATCAATCTCGCCAGTGCTGGCATTTACAAACACCATACCTCCCGGCGTTGCTGAGAAAATCCCCGCACTACCTGTGGTAAAAGTAGGCAGAGGATTAACATCATCCTGACAATAAGGACCTACATAACTGAATGAAGCATCAGGTGACGTAGTAATTGTAACACTTACGGTACTGCTATCCGGACATGTTCCGTTCGTTACATATTCCACCGAGTAAGGACCACCGAGTGTACTTGCGCCCAGATCAATTTCTCCTGTAGAAGTACTGATGAAGACAACGTTCGCAGAAGCCTCAGAAAATAGTCCGCCTGGAGTACCCGAGATTGTTGGAGTAGGATCTATCCCTGTCTGACAGAACGTGCCACTCGAATATGCAAATGCTGGATCATCCTTTGCATTTAATGTCAATGTCATTGCATCGAAGTCAGGACCACACGGTCCGGAGGGATCGTTTGTTGTTATTGTCAGTGTCACAGACCCTGCACTCACATCTGCCGCAGATGGCGTATAGATCGCATTTAACAATGTTGTATTGTCAAACGTTCCAGTTCCTGAAGTCGACCATGTCGAACTACCGGCACTACCTCCGATACTACCGGCCAGTGTGTGATCGACACCTTCACATATTGTCGCATCAGCTCCTGCGCTGGCCGTCGCTGCTCCGTTAATCGTGATGGTCATATTATCTGTTGCTGCAACACATGGCCCAGGTGGGTCATCTGTTGTTAAAGTCAGCGTAACAGTACCCGCTGTAATATCCGCAGCAGAGGGCGTATATGTTGCCGCCAACAAGGAAGCATTGTCAAAAGTTCCAGTACCTCCCGTTGACCAGGATGAACTTGATGCTCCACCACCTATTGAACCTGAAAGCGTATTCGAATTTCCCTCGCAAATTGTTACATCCGCTCCGGCGCTTGAAGTTGGATCCAGGTTGATCGTCAGTATCATGTTATCCGTAGCTGAAAGGCAAGGACCAGGGGGATCATCAGAGGTAATGGTCAATGTTATCGAACCTGCAGATATATCCGCAGCTGAAGGCGTATAGGTTGCATTTACAATTGTCGCATCATCAAAAGTGCCAGTACCAGAAGTAGTCCAGGTTGAACTAGAGGCTCCGCCACCTATTGAGCCAGCAAGTGTATAGGCTGATCCTTCACAAATTGTTGCATCAGCACCTGCATTGATGGTGGCTTCCGCGTCTATTGTTAAAGTTAGCACATCACTAGCTGCCGTGCACTGACCTACTGGGTCATCAGTGGTGATTGTCAGGTTAACAGTACCCGCTGAAATATCTGCAGCCGAAGGTGTGTAAACTGTAGTGACCAACGACGCATTTGCGAAAGTTCCCGTTCCGGAAGTTGTCCATGTCGAAGTAGAAGCACTTCCTCCACGACTTCCTGAAACGGTATGTGTGCCATTGCTGCAAATTGTAGCATCCACGCCTGCAGAAGCTGTAGCCGCTGGATCAATGGTCAAAACCATTGGATCTGAATCTACGCCGCAAGGCCCAGGTGGATCGTCAGTGGAGAGCGTCAATGTTACATTGCCAACGGTAATATCACCTGCTGAAGGCGTATAAATTGCTGCTAGCAGAGTGGAGTTGTTAAACGTTCCGGTACCTGAAGTTGACCAGTTAGAACTACTTGCGCCTCCGCCAATAGCGCCACCTAAAGTATAGGTACTTCCCTCACAAATTACATCGTCTGCACCTGCACTCGCAGTGGCTGCAGCATTAATAGTTAGCACCATAACATCGGTAGCAGCTAAACATGGCCCAACTCCGTCCGGGTCATCAGTTGTAATAGTTAAGTTCACAGTTCCTGCAGTTATGTCAGCAGCGGAAGGTGTGTATGTTGCCGTTAGCAGGCTTGTGTTGTTAAATCCTCCTGATCCTGAAGTACTCCAGTTTGAGCTGGTCGCACTTCCACCTCGAGAGCCAGCGAGTGTATGTGTTGTCCCCTCACAAATAGTTGCGTCTGCACCTGCACTCGCAGTGGCCATAGGATTAATGGTAAGTGTCATATTATCAACAACCGGTGGGCATGGTCCTGCCGGATCGTTAGTAGTAATTGTCAATGTGACTGTACCCGCGGTGATATCAGCAGCTGACGGGGTGTAGACAGCATTTAGCAAGGTGGCGTTGCTGAATGTGCCGGTACCTGAACTTGTCCAGGTCGAAATTGAAGCAGCCCCGCCTCGAGTTCCAGCCAACGTGTAGGTATCTCCTTCACACACTGCGTCATCCGCTCCGGCGTTCACTGTGGCTACCGGTGCAATTGTCAGTGTCATTACATCTGCAACTGCAACGCATGGGCCCGCTCCATCCGGATCATTAGTGGTCAGGGTCAAAGTAACGGAACCAGCCGCTGTATCCACGTTGGACGGGGTGTACACTGCAACCAGCAGCGCAGTGTTGTCAAATGTTCCCGTACCTGAGGTAGACCACGTGGAGCTTGTTGCGCTGGAGCCAATAGCCCCGTTGGTAGTATAAGTATCACTCGCACATATTGTAACATCAACATCGGCATTCGCCGTTGGTGGTGGTATGTTGCCAATATTAGCCGCAGAGAAGAAATCCGTTTCTACGGAGCAGCCAATATTATCTTCTATAGTAACATTATAGGTTCCCGCTGCCAGACCAACTGCTGTACTGGTGGTCTGCGCATCACTCCAGGTATAGGTGTACGCACCTGTCCCACCAGTCGCGGTGACCGTTGCAGTACCGTCTGAATTACCGCAGCTCTCATCGACCGTACTCATTGTCAATGACATGCTCGCCCCATCAGTTACTGATATACCTGATATAAGTTCACACCCATACGTATCCAGCACACGAACAGTGTATGAGCCCTGACATAAACCCACTGCAGTTGCGTTTGTTTGTGAAGCAGGATCATCCCAGAAGTAGGTATATGGCGCGGTACCACCATTGACAACGGCAGAAGCCTGGCCATCGCATGCCCCTCCGCAGCTGGCATCAACAGTTGACATATCCAGGGAATCTAAACATCCCAGGGCAGTAGAAGCCATATTTATACGAATAAATGGGGTGTAACTGATGTAATACCAGGTACCGGTACCATAAATATAACCAGGTACCTCTGCCGGGGTTTTTTGCCATGTGTGCACCACTCGCATGGACGTATCATCTCCAGCGAACTCTTCAAAGGCTGCAAATACATTTGATAATGCCGTTACCGGCAAAGGATTTTGCAATTTCAATGTCAAAAAGTTGGGCATCGTATCGGCGGCTGTTACGGTGTAAAATGAGGTTTGCTCCAGAGGTGCTGGGTTCAGTGCGTCATCGTATATCTGTCCTCTTATTGTGGTACCAACGACCGTACCTGGGCCTAACAACACGGTAATGGAATTAATGGTATCAGCCACTGCAAATTCAAAGAAGTTGGCAAACCTATAAGCCGATGTCAACCCGAATGTGGCTGCATTGAATTGATACCACGGAAAGTTATTATCACGGCCAAAGACCGTATCGGTAATATTCAAAAACGTGTTAACAACATTATCAGCTGCAAACGCATCAACGGAATCAGAACTTGCCGTAAATGTCACATCCCAAAATCCAGTATCCACAGGATTCAAGCTCAATGAAGGCGTGACCGTTAACAATGAATCGATGCCTGAATTAAGAGTTAGCGGCACACTGGTATTGTTGAACCTGGTATTTAGGCCTTTTGTCATTTCCACCGTCAGGATCGTGTTTGGCTGATTCGATGCACCGACATTAGCCACGCGCCCGCTGAAATCTATAATCCCGGTTTGTCGAATGGGAATATAATTGAATATAGGTGTTAACCAGGGATCCATTTTTCTGGTTTGTCCCACCGCTGGACTGATATACAGGTCGTTATCCGGGAGATCATAGATCACAATATCATCAATTGCTAAACCGGTGGCCCAGCTTCCAGCATCGTCATAGGCGAACCGGATTTTAACATCAGCGAAACCAGCTGATCCTGTAAGAGGGCGCCGTATAGTCTGCCAGGAGGCAATTTGATCAAACGTATGGATAACATTCCAACCCGCATTGTTGACATTCATCTCCAACGTTGATGGATTTTGCCCATAGAGGCCATCGTCATAAACTGCCATCTGTATTCCCATTGGCGGTTGGCCAGAAAAATCAAAGGTGGGTAGTTGAAGGTAATCTTGAGATTTGTTGCAATTACATACATCGTCATTGGTCATAACAAATTGGGTGTGTGCAGGCACAGGCCAGAATCCGCCTGCATCGGCATCAGCATCATCTCCGGTATAGAAGCCGCCATCTGAGCCGAGCGTAGCAGTCGAAATTCCTACAGGTAAGGCTGGCGCGGTAACACTTTCAAAATCTTCACAATAAAATGCACCTGGGATACCACATGGAGGCAATGCAATTACATCTATATATGCTGTTTTCAAAGTGTCATCGCTTCCGAGGCTGTTCGTAGCAGTGAGGTAAACATCGTATGTTCCAATAGTGTTAAAAAGAATATTTGGATTCTTCACTGTAGACGTGTTTGGAGTCCCGCCACCGCCAAATGTCCAGCTCCACTGATCTGGAATACCCGTGGATAGATCTGTGAATTGGGCGTTGCTGCCTACTATAATAGTTGTGTTCGAAACAGAGAAGTCAGCAACGGGTGGAGCGGTAGGCTCACATCCTGTTGATGTTAGTAAACTTGCCCGCATTCCAGTGAGGATAGCGTTCATATATGCAGCCTGATCGTTGGAATACATGTTCTGGCAATTCGCATAGCTCATGTAGTTTTCAATCTGATCTCCGTTTGGAGTTCCACATGAGTTTGTAGAATAATTACAGCCATATTGCTCGGTTCCGGCGTTGGGAGTATCTGCGAATCCATCATCATTGCTGCAACTTGGTGGATTATTTCCCCATGTATGACCAAGACCTAAATAGTGCCCAATTTCATGGGTGCCTGTTCGATCTCCGTAACCAATTCCAATGTCAAAATCCAGCACCAAACCATCAATGCTACTTCCGTGCATGCCAGGTGTAGGTAAATAGGCATAGCCCGCAACTCCAAAACCAGCGTAGTTAGAAATGTTGCACACCCATATGTTGAGATACTTGTACGGATCCCATGAGTCAGCACCTCCCGTAGACGCACTTTTCATTTTATTCGTCTCCGTATTGTTGTTGTAGTAAACTTCGCTTGTTACCGTCCGCGTAATTCCCGTAGTTGATGCACCCAGCGGATCTTTCGAGGCCAGGCAGAACGCGATCTGCGCATCTGCTGCATCAGGTAGAAATACTGATCTGGTATTCACGGTATCAGGATTCAACCTCTGAAAATCTTCATTCAGTGTATTGATCATATCGAGAATAATCGCATCTGGCACGTTCTCGGTTGGATTATTGGAATTCGACGGGTTGTGTACAACATGAACTACAACTGGAATAGTGTAAAGTGCAGGTTTCTTTGCATAAGTCCCATTATTGATGATCTGGAAGATGGACTGCTGCATGGCAGCGTATTTCTTTGCATACATAGGGTCAGTTTTCATCTGATCCTGAATATATGTCTGTGTGATTTCGTCGGTCCTGCACCAGGAAGTTTGCTTTGGTGTCGTAGGTTTTGAAGGAGATACCACTATCGGCGCAGAACTCTGACCTACTGAGGTGCTAACCGGTGTGAGTGCGACCGGTTTAACATACGAGTTGACTTTGAACTTTTGCGATTGTGCATTAAAAGCACAAAGGCACAATGCAAGAATTAAGATGGAGGCTCTTGTTTTCATGAAAAATTGAAAATGAGATTGGTACTGGACTTGCCGATACCGATCTGGTTAATAGATATGTAAAAGATTAATTTATTTAATAAGCGATACCTTTCTAATAAGAATTTCGGATGCAGTGGTAAACCGGACATAGTAAATGCCATTGGCTTTTTCAGCCATGTCTATACTGTAAACTCCTGATTCCGTAGATCCCAGTGCATAACTCATAAGTAGAGATCCAATTTTGTTGTAGATCGAGATAGTGACTTGTTCAGAAGAATTCAAGTTATACTCAACTTTAAAGCTACCCTGATTCGGGTTTGGATATATATTGACAGACCCAGATTCGTAAATGTCAACAATTCCGATAAATGTTCCCACGCTGTCACTGCCTACAGCCGTACATCCGTTTCCATCTGTCACGGTGACTGATGCATCACCCGGACACAATCCAGCCGCTGCTGCAGTTGTTTGCGCCGCCGGATCATCCCACAAATAAGTATATGATCCAGTACCACCAGTGGCGACCACCGTGGCTGTGCCATCGCATGAACCTGAAGTAGCATCAGTTGTTGTCACGGTAGTGGTCAGCAAAGCAGGTTCAGCTATGGTAACTGAATCCATCAGCACACATCCATTCGCATCAGTAACATCTACGCTATGTGTACCAGCACAAAGTCCCACAGCAGTCTGCGTAGTTTGAGCTGCTGGATCGTTCCACAGATAGGTAAATGGCGAAGTGCCACCAGTTATCGCAACTGAACCAGATCCATCGCAATCACCATTACATGTGGCATCTTGCACAACGGAGGATGATGAGGTTCCACCACCCACATCAGTGATTGTAGCCGTTGAAATACTCGTACATCCGCTGGAGTCAGTTACCGTTACGCTGTACACTCCTACCCCAAGGCCGGTAATGGTATCAGTTGTAGAACTACCCATATCATCCCACAGGTATGTGAATGGAGCTGTACCTCCAAATACTGCCACAGAAGCCTGTCCATCACCTTGCCCACAATTTGAAGGCACTGCATTGGTATTTGATGTCTGGGCAGTTGGTTCTGTAATAATTAATGTGCTTCCAGCAATGGTACAACCATTGGCATCCTGAACTGAGACCGCATAAGATCCTGCTGACAACCCTGTGAAGCTACCTGTAACGTTCGGATATGTGGAACCGCCATCAATAGAATAAGAAAGGGTTCCAACTCCACCAGATGCTGTTATCGTGATTGTTCCATCAGTACCTCCGTTGCACAAGACGTCAGTGCTAAACTCCGCGTCTATTGAAATCGCAGAAGGCTCAGTCACTGTAAGTGTGCTACCAGCAGTTGTACATCCATTGGCGTCCTGCACAGATACGCCATAAGTGCCGGGAGCAAGTGCTGTGAACATACCAGTAGTGCTTGGATAAGTTGAACCACTATCAATGGAGTAGTTGATTGTACCGATTCCTCCAGTAGCAACAATAGTTATGGTTCCATCATTTGCTCCGTTACATGTAACGTCAGTAGCAATTTCAGAACTAATTGTGACAGCCACCGGCTCCATAATGACGAGCGTGCTACCCGTGGTAGTACAGCCATTAGAATCCTGTACTGATACATTATAGAAACCTGCACCCAATCCTGTAAATATACCGGTGGTACTTGGATATGTGGAACCGCCATCAATGGAGTAGTTAATGACTCCAGTTCCACCAGAAGTCGTGATAGTAATAGTACCATCACTGTCTCCATTACATGTTATATTAACTGCTACGACGGAATCGATTGTCAATGCAGCCGGCTCGTTGATCGTGACATTCACAACAGAAGCGCAACCAATACTATCCGTTACAGTTGCTGAGTGCGTTCCTCCAGGCATATTCACCTCAACCGTATCGGTTCCTCCTGTAGACCAGGAATAGGTATATGGTTGGGCACCGCCCGTAGCAGTTACCTTGGCTGATCCATCATTGGCACCAAAACAACTGATGTGAA
>JYMV01032797.1_pt1 | contig 25510 bp, 21 predicted proteins | sample 338911 | NCBI WGS metagenome assembly JYMV01 (sample SAMN03354496, study PRJNA234377) | hydrothermal vent metagenome | biome: Deep sea; feature: Hydrothermal plumes at the Eastern Lau Spreading Center, Western Pacific Ocean; material: Seawater | place: Tonga | collected 2009 | depth 2000 m m
GGAAAACTACCACTTCACCCTCGCCTTTCTCGGCAATGTCACCTCCGGAATGGTTGCTCGGCTTTCCTTGCTGATGGAAGCCTTGGACCAACGTTCACCAGTACCCTTGCAATTCCGGGAATTGTCCCCATTCCCCTTTTCCAAATCCCCCAAGGTCGTCGCCGCACTTTTAGAGCGTGGACCCGCGCTGATCGCCTTGCAAGAGAAAGTTGCCCAAATCTCCCGGAGCGCAGGAATCCCCCTTGAACGTCGGCGCTTTGAACCCCATGTGACGGTTGGACGAATGGGGCGCACAAGGAAACCCCTGCGCCTGCCCCCGCTTCCGATATTCCTCTCCGGAAACGCGGAGACGGTGGTGCTGTATGAAAGTGAGTTGACCCGGCAGGGTGCAGCTTATACCCCGCTCATGGAGGTCCAGCTTGAAGGGGATGAACCGTAAGTGAGGGCCACAGGTGACCCTCGTGAGGAAATTACGAGTTGAGTTCAGGACCGCTTTCTTTGGCCCAGCAGGAAAATTTCCACGCTCTCTGAGCGCGAGCTGTGGGGCTTACAGATTCGGACCTCTTCAAACATCTCCCGGAACTCCTGCCGCAATCGCTCGAATGGCGCTCCCTGAAATGCCTTCACGAGCAAATTCCCCCCGGATTTAAGATGCTTCTCGGACAAGGTCAGCACCTGTTGATTCAAGGCATAGCAGCGGTCGGCATCCAGGCTGCGAATCCCGGAGGTCCGAGGAGCCATATCACTGAGAATGAGGTCGAATGGATCAGGGGGGAGTTGTTCCGGAGTCAGGCCAAACACGTCCTCTTGCAGCGTTCTGACGTTTTTGGGAAAGCCAACGTTCACCGTCTGCAAATCCACCCCCAAGGTTCTTCCCTCCGAACCGATGCGCTTGGCGACGTACTGCAACCACGACCCCGGACTGCACCCCAATTCCAGTACGCGCATGCCTTTGTGCAGCAACCGGTGCTTGCGATCAATCTCCTCCAGCTTATACGCCGATCTTGCCGCGTACCCTTCTCGTTTCGCCCGATTGAAGTAGTGATCACGGACCTTCTTCACAGCAATCCTTTGTCGGCAAAACTGAAATAATCATCTCGACCGACTACCACATGATCCAGCACACTAATGCCAATCAGCTTGCCGGATTCCACCAAACGCTCGGTGATGCGGCGATCTTCTGGGGACGGTTCCGGATCTCCGGAGGGATGGTTGTGGACGCACACCAACGCAGCCGCCCTTGCTTCAACGGCTCGGGCAAAAACCTCCCGAGGGTGGACCAGACTTTTGTTCAGCAACCCTTGTGTCACGTTCACTTCCTCCAATACTCGGTGCTTGTTGTCCAGCAGAACCACAAGAAACTGCTCTTGGGGAGATTCCCTCAAACGCTCTCGAAAATGCTGGAAAATATCTCGACTACTCCGAAACTGGGCACCGGGCTGCAAACGCTCCTCTGCATACCGCTGACATACCTCTTTGAGAAGGCTCAGCTTTGCAGGCAAATCCGAACTCGCACCAATCCTTTTTTGGAGTTCAACCAACTTGTTGCGATCCAGAGATTTCAGTGTCTCCAGCTCTCCCATTTCCTTTAAGACCTCTTGTTCTTCCTTATTGAGATCGATCAGATTCTCTATTAAATCAATGACATCAAATTGCTTCCAACCTTCTTTTCGGATCAAATCAGCGGTTCCCAATCGCTCATTCTGGTCGTTTTGAACCCAGTGGCATTTGTCCTGAAGAAAGCAGTTTTCGCAATCGGGAGTATCCGTACAGGGGCCAATCCTCCCGGACCTACTCCAGACACCAGCGAACATGGCAGCAGCATGATCCGCACTTGCCGCATCCCCCCAAATCTCCGTTCCTTCCTCCCGGCAATGTTGCACCCATTCTCGTGGATGCTCATCCGGCTCTGGAGTTCTCCCGTGAACAACACGGCCCCAAGCTCGAAACCCATCCCGTGAATACGGGACACGCAATCCCAACGAACGCAACCACTCCAACACTCTCCATGCCTGATCGTCCGGAAACAACGCCCACCAGTCTTCCAGCCGTTGCTCCTCGACCAAGCGTTCCGGATTCAGTTCCGTCTTTTCAACGAGCAACAAAAACCCGGAAATCGCTTCAACGAGTTGTTCTTGTTGAGGCACCGTGAGAACATGGCATTGACTTAGCAAGTGCCTCAACTCATCTTGGCGAACATAGTACCCGTCCAGTTGCTTCACCAGTTGATAAACCACCAGAAGTTCGTCAAAGGGCGTCCCCGGATTGACTGGGACACCTGCACATGGGAGGTAGGCATCCAGCCACTTGGTGTACAACTCATCTCTGTTCCAGACAGGATTATAATGGACTGATTTTCTATTAACTAATTGATATTGTTTAATAAATCCTGAATTTTCTTTGAGCAGGTGAAAAAACATTGAGAACCCGGACATGGTTTTTCCGTAACGTTTTTCTGACTTGGCCAGTATCAAGTATGTTGAAAATACTGCCGGAGTCCTGCAAGATACAGCCAAAAGAGTCAACCCAATGATTTAAACACTCCGCCAGCACTATGAAAGACACCATCGGCACAATCTTTGGCCTGATGCTAGGCTGCTTCTTGGTTTTTCTCGGCATCACTTGGCCGGATTACCTCTCCAACTTCTACCTCTACCAACTCAAGGAGTTCGAAAACACGATGGCCATACTCCGAGGGCAGGGAGCAGCAATCGAGGAAATCCGGGCACTTCAAGCTGAGTTCGAGAATTTCCAAGACTCGTGGGTGGGGACAATCGCTCGCTTCGCCGATCTGAAATCTCTGCTCATTGTCCTTGGAGGTGCTTACGCTGCCACGATGATCGCTTTCCGTTTCAGTGATGCAGTACGGGCAATTTTATTTGTTGGCCAAGCTTTCCGCCAGGGTCGTCGGGAGGTTGAGTTTTTGGAGGTGTATCAAACAGTCGTGAGCATGTGCGAGAAGCGGACAAACAATGAGCTGATCACAGATGAGGAAATCGAAGCGGTTAAGAATACGGATTTGCGGGCGTGGCTTCAGGATTTCATTGCGGTGGATCTTGTCTCAGAGGAGATGATCGAGGAGATCGTTCGGTCCGAGATCGAGATGTACAACTACCGATCCTTCGAAGAGATCGACCTGCTGGAATTCATGGGCAAGGCCACCCCGGCCTTTGGCATGATTGGAACGGTGGTTGGGCTTATCCTCATGCTGGGAAGCTCCAGTGCCGAGGGAGCGGACATTGCTGGAGTGATGGGCGGAATGTCGGTCGCGCTCATCACCACGCTGTATGGGGTGCTGCTCTCGCAGCTTGTCTTTACCCCCATTGCCTCCAAGCGTTTTCAACTCAAGGAATCACAGGTGCTTTTGCTGGAAATGATTCGGGAAGGGCTCCTCTACCTCAAACGCCGCGAACTGCCAGAAACCGCAGCAAAGGATCTCATCATCTACCTGCCACCCAAGCTGCGCAAGAAAATCTTGAGCGAGGAGCAAGCGGCACTGAGCCAAGGATTAGGGCTTTAGGAAAGCAGAATGAGACGACGAGAAGGAGGAAGTGCTTGGGTCATCACTTTTGCTGATCTCATGACCCTGATGTTCTGTTTTTTTGTGTTGCTGACAGTTCTCTCAACCCAACCCAAGAACTGTAGTGGCCTTGAAAACTTCATGAAGGAAAATACCGGATTCTTTAAGAACTACCAACTCCGTTCAACCAAACTCTCCTGCATCATCTCTCTTCCCCAAGACTTCCTGTTTCGCTCCGGGGATGCCGAACTCAAGGCTGGAGCGATTCAAGTCCTCACTCCGTTCTTCCAGAAAATACGTGATCTTCCGGAGCACCAAGGCGATCTCGTCATTGTGGAAGGTCATGCCGACAACGTTCCCATTCACACTGATAAGTACCCCAGCAACTGGGAGTTGAGCACCACGCGTGCCACCAATGTGGCCACTATGCTCATCAACAAGATGGGCTATCCTTCGGATGTCATCTCGGTAAACGGCTATTCCGATACCCGCCCCAAAGTAAGCTACAAAGACCCCAGTGGAAACTCACTGCAAGGAACCGCCTTGGAGGCAGCCCGCCGCACCAACCGTCGCGTCGAGATTATCCTTACCACTCCCCCTAAATCAATGGAGGAGGCTAGCCTCCTCTTTGACGGGAACCGGTAAATCCGGATTTCTGAACGTTCAGAAAAGAACCCAGGGGGTCAAGGAGGAGGAGTCTTCGCCTAACCTACAGTAACAGATTTGGCAAGGTTACGCGGCTTGTCAATGTTGCGCTTCAGGTCCAATGCGACGTAGTACGCAAAAAGCTGTGCGACGACCATCTGTAGCACAGGCGCTAGCACAGGGTCGGTGGAAGGAAGTTCTACGGAATGATTTAGTAACGGTCGGGCAGCTTCGTCACCTTCAAAGTAAAAGCCCACCACGGTTCCACCCCGGGTGCGTATTTCCTCAATCGCAATCATTGTCCGTTCATACAAGACCGAATCCTCCGGAGGCGGAACAAAGAGCAGAGAATGGACCCGAGGCTCAACCATCGACAAGGTGCCGTGCTTGAGAAAACCGGCCGGCATGCCTTCCGCGTGGCAGTAAGTCACCTCTTTCATCTTCAGGGCCGACTCCATGGCAACGGGGTAGTAAGCTCCACATCCGAGATACAGCCAGTGTTCCACATGGCTTGTGGCATTTGCCAGGTTTCTCACAAACCCCGACTTCTCGTTCAAAACACGCTGAACCAAATCCGGAAAATCCCGCAAGTTTTGCTCGAGAGCATTTCGCTTTTGCTCAGAGATGCTCTCACCTCCCGCAACCAGCGCCGTTCTCAGCAGAATGAGTGCTTGAGCAAGGGCAGCTTTGGTGGAAACCACACAGATCTCGGGTCCGGATCCCTGCATGATCACCTGATTCACCATCATCGAGATGGACGACCCTATCACGTTTACAATCCCCGCAGTCTGGGCACCTTGCTCCTTTGCCATCGCCAAAGAGTGCTTTGTGTCGTAGGTCTCCCCGGACTGTGATAGTGCCAACACTGCATTGCCGGGTTCGACTTGGCCCACAGCGTGGAACTCATCGGAACTGACCACCGGAAAAAACCGATTCGCCAAGGAAGAGAAGAAATACTGCCCCAATTGGGCTACATAGTAGGTGGTTCCAACCCCAATGAGGTAAGTCTGCGTCGCCGAAGTCAGTGTTTGTGCGAGGTTTCCAATCTGCTCATCCGGAATCCTCAGCACTTGGCGAATGGTCTGAGGTTCATCAAAAATCTCCTTGATCATGTAGTGGGGATGACCACCTTTCCCGGTGGTCTCCAAGTCCCACTCAATCTGTAGCACCTGCTTTTGAACGGTTTTTCCGGAGGGGAACTTCCGGACAAGCACCCGCTCTCGATCAAGCATCGCATACTCTCCATCTTCCAACACCCACGCCCGACGAGTGTATTCCAAGAAAGCGTTGATGTCGGACCCAACATAATTTGCCCCTTCTCCCAAACCAATGATCAGCGGGGATTCTCGCTTTGCAGCGTAAATCTGTTCCGGATCGTGCAAGGAGAGCATCACCAACCCAAAGGTTCCCTCCAGATCATTCAACGTGTTTTGAAAGGCCTTCTCAACATCCTGCTCCTCAGAAAAGGCATCTTCCAGCAGGTTGCAAACCACTTCGGAATCGGTGAGGGACCGGAATTCAAACCCTTTTTGCGTTAAACGCTCCCGAAGTTGCTGATAATTGGAGATAATCCCATTATGAGCAATTGCAAACTCGTTCCGCATCGAGAGGTGGGGGTGCGAATTTTCTTGAGTCACTCCCCCATGAGTCGCCCATCTTGTGTGTGCAACTCCAATGGTTCCTGGTAATTGGTCCAACTGCTCTGTTGAATTTACCTCGTCCACTCCTCCGGTATTTTTCCGAACATTGATGCGACCTTCATGCAATGTCGCGATACCACAAGAATCATATCCACGATACTCAAGATTTCGGATTGAAGTAAACAGCCGGGTGCCAATAGGTTTTGAGTCAACGATGCCGCTAATGCCACACATTCAATTCAGTAGCTGATGTTATCCGGAATTACAGTTCCACTTGGGATTCTGGTATTGGGGTTGAGAGTCTGTCGCGCACCAAGAAAGGCACGATCACCAATAAACGCGCCGATTTTCCTTAATCCAGTTCGTGTTTCTTCCCCATTGATATTACAAATTATTTCTGAGTTGTCTGGAATTCTGTTCACCGTTGTGACCCCGGATCCCAAAATGGCGCCCTCCCCCAGCACACTATCCCCAAGGAAGGAAAGACGCCCAATGTCATTCCCCCCGAACATGATGCAATTTTTTAACTCACAGCCATAACCCACTACAGATTTTGGCCCCACAACACTGCTATTTCGGATGAGGACGTTGTTGCCAACATAGGAATCCTTTCCGATCAGGCAAGGTCCCTTAAGTACACTTCCAGATTCAATGATCACATTCTCTTCGACCCGGACGGCTCCCTCGATCCGCACGTTTCCTCTGAGTTGAGCGGATGTGTCAATACTTGCTGCGGTCCACTGGCCCAAAATCATTTTATTCGCTTCCAGAATGTGCCACGGATGGACCATATCCATCCAATCCTTCTCCCAGAGCTGGGCATGAAACTGCCCCGTTGCAATGTGCTTCTGGAAGCACTCCAGGATGTCTTGATCGGCTTTTTCCAAACGTTCCAAAAAATCATGGGGCAGCACGAAAACTCCAGCAAGGACGTAATTTGCCTGCCCTTGCTGCGGCTTCTCCACAAGTCGGCTGATTCGCATTTCGTGATCGAAATAAACATTGCCATACTCATGGGATGACACGGGTAGCGTGACCACAGCAACCGGTTCACCAAATTCTGTGAACCGTCCGAGTGTCGGAGAATAGACATCCCCAACCGCAAGCATATCCCCATAGATCAGCAGGAAAGGTTTCAGGTTAAGGTACTCTTGGCAGCAAAGCAAAGCATTGCCGATCCCTTTTATCTCGGCCTGGACAACATACCGGATCGTCACTCCCCAAGCGGCTCCGCTCTTGAAATGCTTGCGAATCTCTTCTTGGTGGTGATTCACGACCAGAATAACCTCCCGCACTCCAGCCTCACGAAGCTGGTGGAGGGTATGGCTAAGTATAAAGTCCCCTCCAACCCAAAGCATGGGCTTTGCCCGCGTTTCCGTAAACGGGTGAAGGCGTTGACTGGCGCTAGCTGCAAGTATGACTGCCTGCATGGTTCAACCAGAATAAGCGGTGTTTAAGATTTCATCAGACATCTGTTCAAGCACTTGTTCAGGAGTAAGGTGCGTTGTATCCACTATAATCGCATCCTCAGCGGGTTTCAGCGGGGCGATTGCCCGAGTTTGATCTTGCAGGTCACGTTCTCGGAGAGCTGCTAAAACTTCAACATAATCAGCTTGTTGCCCTTGCTCCAGTAGTTGGTCAGTTCTCCGTTGAGCCCTGATTTCGGAATCCGCGTCAACGAAAAACTTGATGGTGGCGTCCGGAACCACCACCGTGCCGATATCCCGGCCTTCCAAAACGGCACCGGAATAAGCGTTTTGCCCCTCGGTTTCAGCGACAAGCTGACGCTGCTGTTGTTTCAGCACTTCACGAACCACTCCAAACTTGCTGATCCGCGAAGCCAGCCTAGAGATTTCCTCCGTCCGGATTTCATTGCTCACTTCCTTCTCGTCACAAAACACCTGTCCTGTGGCCGAAAACGAGATATGAGTCCCCTTTCCGAGTGTTTTTAGCACTTCCTCCTCCTCCGGACTCCCCAGAGCCTTCCACTTCAAGGCGAGGCAACGGAACATCGCTCCGGTATCCACGTAGAGAAATCCCCATTGACTGGCCAACTTCCGGGCTAGTGTACTCTTTCCTACCCCCGTCGGACCGTCGATCGCCACAACCACAAACTTCTCTAACTCGATTGTTTCACGTGAAACACTCCTATCCATTCTCTAATACGTTGAGTTGCTTCTGGATTGTGCTTCGTCGCTGCACATCTTTCAATCGCAGAAGCAATTTACGGTAAATAGCCTTGGCTTCTCTGGTACGCCCAAGCTGCTGGTAGCTGTCAGCAATTCGGAGGTGGAGTTCGTACATTTCGGACTCCAGCATAGAGCGATCCAAGTAGGAAACTTTCAGGCTGGCTGCCAAAGCACGTTTATGCTGACCCAACTCATAAGCGGCAATGCCTTTTTCCTTAAGCAGCCCTAAAGTCCGTTCCCGTTGCCCATCACCTCCCATCTCTTTATTTAGCACCAATCCCTGATCCACCCAACGCTCGGCTTCTTTGTGATCGGCCAATTTGTTGTATAACCTTCCTATCTGAACAATGAGTCCCAAACGCTCCTCCATTGGGAGTGAGACTTGACCAGCCGTAGCTTGGTAGTTCGCCGCTAGCTGTCTCCAATGGGGTTCTGCTCGGTTCCGCTCCCCTAGATGCTCATAGTAATCACTCAGCCATATCAATACTTTATTTTCCTTGCTATCACTTTGATTTTCTTTTACAAATTTTTCCCCAAGTGATGTGACTTGGGAATGATTTTTGAGAATGTGGTGTATCCAAATGATTCGGTATTGAATGAATCGAATTCGGTTCGGCGGGGGGTATCGTTGGGCGTTCAGATAGTGACTCAACGATTCGTCCATCCGCATCATTCGGAAAAGCGTGTTTGCGTGGTGGTAGGATAGGAGTCCTTGCTGATCATTTGTGAATTCGTAGTCTTGTGCTCGACTTGTCAACTCCAGCATTCCTGAATCATCCTGTAGTTTACTTAGAACGTCCAAGTGGAGTGAAACAAGTTGGAAATCCGGGTACACGGGAATATCCTTCAGTAACAGAGCATGTGCCTCTTTCAGTCTCCCAAGCTTGATCATGTTCTGCGCTTGGCGCTTGATCACTCGGACTGCATGATTAAGTTGCTGAAATTCTTCACGAAGCCCTGAAAAAGCCTGATCAGCCTCCTGATGATGACCTTGTTGGTAGTAAGCGTCCGCAAGCCGGTAGTAACCTTCCTCCCGGAACGGTGATCGAGGATGACTATCAATAAGTTGCCTCAGAGTGGTGATCGCTCTTCCCCATTCCTTCGCTTCATGATTCGCAAATCCCAGTACATACAAACGCTCATCACCACGAGGTCCATCCGGAATCACCTGGCGCATACTGAGACGGACGCTCCGAAGCGATTTCCGCTTCTCCAGTTGCAACACCCCTAGCCAAAAATAGTACTCGGAACGCTGACGAGACTCCTCAAACCTTGAGAGCAGTTCATGAAGATGTTTTCTGGCTCGCTCAAAATCACGGGTGCGCAGCTTAATTGTGGAGCGCAGGAAAAGCGCCTGCTCCTGAACCCGATCTTCTTCATCCAGAGAAGCTACATAAGCTTGCTGGAAGGTGTCATAAGCCCGGAGGTGAAGCCTGCCTTGGTACAATGCATAGCCGTAAATGAGATGATCTTCTGGATCCTGCTGGAGGGGGGATTCATTCTTCAAGGACAGCAAAAATCCGTAGTCTTCTTTCATTGCAGCCTTGCGAACCAACCGCTTCCACATCTTACTCCGGAGGAACAAATCTCGAATCGCTTGAATACTTCGGAACGCCAGTTCTAAATAGTTCTGCTGGAGTGCAATTTCACCGTGCCCCAACAGTCCAAAATCACTCACTCCTCCTCTGCTCCCCAGCAACGCCAACACGGCCCGGGCTTTTCCCCACTGCTGCCTTTCCAAGTGAGAGCGCAGCACCAACTTTAGCACGCGCTCCGTTTCCTCATGATTAAATAAGCGACTTGCCATCCGGCTTGCTAACTTCTCCAACGCCTCCCACTGCTGAGCTTGATAGTGCAGGCTGGCTTCGGTTGCAAGGTATGAGTGCTGCTGGGGAAACAGGGTCTGAAGTTCTTGCAGGGCAGCAACGGCATCGTTGTAGCTTCCCTTCTTCAAATAAGCATAGAACACGAACTCCAGTGACTTTTCATGCTCTCTAGAGCGTCGTGCTATCATCTGCTGGTACTGACCAAATGCTTGCAACACCTCCTCATAACAACGCTCCAAAAGTGGTATCCAAACCAATGAAACAGCAACTTGTGACCGATACCTGCTGGCAGAGTCATTCCCCAAGAGCTTCTTCAATCTTTGGCGAACGAGTTCCAAGTCCTCATTCTTCTGACACAAGTGTCGCTTATTGGACTCGGCATTCTTCAACTTTTCTTTGGTTTCAGAGTTGGTCAGCTGAAGTTGCGCATAGCCCCCCCAGAATTCCGCAGGAATTCGCCAGTGGGTGTCCGGATATTCTGAGGCAACCTTTGCAAACTGCCGAACCGCTCGAAGCAGGTTCTCGCGTTTCTCGCGATAATTCTCAGACTGGATGCTCACCAACTTCTTGAACGTGCCTTCCACTTCCTCCCCTCCACGGTCCAGCCATCCAGGCTCCGGAGGTCTTAATTGCTGGACGAGGTGCCACAGTGGCAGCTCAGGGAAAACAGGATCTGGAGTTGAAGGCAACTTCAAAGGCTGAAGCTCAGGGAGGATCAATTTTGGTATTTCCAGGGGGAATTTCCCCATCCGGGTTTCCACATAAGGAGGCAGCTCACTGCCTAACACTGGAGCACTTCCTCCGAGGAAGATGATGATGCAGCAGAGCGGAAGTACGACTGTCACCCGCATGATAAAATTATTTTTAATCAGTTACTTAAAGAGTATTTCGATATTCCAGCAGTTCTTGTACCGCCGTATTTAAATTCTCTGTGGAAACCTCCAAATCATATCGGTAGCTGCGCATAGCGTGTTCATAACGCAGATCGTAGTGTTCTTGCAAAAGCACTCGTACAACTTCAGGAATCTCTCCTCGCCTCAGACACCCCTGGAGATAGACTACCCGCTTGCCTCCCAAAGCGGGCTTCAGGGAGCAGATTATTTGATCTGCCTCCATGCGCGAGGGTTCATCCACAATCCGGTATTCTTCAACGATCCGACGAATTCGGGTTTCAAGCGACGCCGTCAGCAACACCAACTTTCCCTCTCGCATTAAAGCCACAAGCCCATTTGGAAGGTAAACAGGCCCCACCTTTCGGCTCTCCCCCTCAATGAAGCAAGGAATGCTCTTAGGAAGCCGCAGAAATTCATGGTGCAACCACCCCTCAAACATCTTCTGGGTTCTGGGCTGTCGGTGAATCCCTCCAAAAAGGGAACTGCGATGCTGGGCCAAATCCTCTAAGTCAAGGAAGTGGGTCAACCGCTTCAAGACCCGAGTCTTCCCAACCCCAGTTTGCCCGTGCAGCACAATAAGCGGCCACCGTAAATCCTCAAGAAATCGCAGGACATGCTGACGGTAGCGTTTGTAGCCTCCAACGAGTTGACGGACTTGAAACCCCTCATGATGAAGTAGGCGGGCAACGGATGCTGAGCGCATGCCTCCACGCGCACAGTAAACGATGAGGGGTTGAGTTCGGTAAGAGGAAAGGCGCTGAAGGAGTGAATCGATACGAGGGGAAACGAGGGTTTTTCCACGCTCCAGTGCAGCGGCAGACCCGGAGTGCTTGTAGAGGATGCCGATCTGGGCTCGCTCTAAGTGATCAAAGAGCGAGACATTTACGGCTGTGGGTATCGCCCCGGCTTGATACTCCTCAAACGTTCGGACATCCACAAAGAGGTCGTCCCGCTCTAGGGTTTCCTCAATATCAACAGTGTCGCACGTCCCACGGAGGTAACCCTCTATGCGGTTTTGGAACTCCTTCGAGGCAGAGGGGGCCGCTTGTTGCTCACTCTGCGGATTCGGTTGCAACTGAAGCCTCTGTGCCTTCCTCCGGGCCTTCCGGAACCAGCTTGTGGAGTTGGCGTATCTGCTGATCAAGATCAGCGGCGAATTCCGGGTTCTCCTCAAGGTACTTGATGCTGTTATCCCGGCCTTGGCCAAGGCGTTCCTTGCCGTAGGAGAACCAAGTTCCGCTTTTCTGGATGATTTCAGCATTGACCGCATAATCCAGCAATATCCCCATCTGCGATACGCCCTGCCCGTAAATCAAATCGAATTCGGTGGTCCGGAAGGGCGGGGCCATCTTGTTCTTGACCACCTTCACCTTCATCCGGTGCCCCCTCACTTCGTCTCCCTGCTTGATCTGGGTGGTCTTGCGGACATCGAGCCGGATAGTGGCGTAGAACTTGAGCGCGTTCCCCCCAGTCGTCGTTTCCGGGTTTCCAAACACGACCCCGATTTTCGAGCGGAGCTGGTTGATGAAGACGAAGATCGTGTGTGACTTGGAGACCGAGCCCGTCAACTTGCGGAGAGCCTGAGACATCAAGCGGGCGTGCAAACCCATGTGGGAATCCCCCATGTTTCCCTCAAGCTCATTCTTGGGAACGAGCGCGGCTACGGAGTCCACCACCACAATGTCTGACTTACCGATCCGCACCAGTCGCTCCGCGATTTCCAGTGCTTGCTCCCCATAGTCAGGCTGAGCCACCAGCAAGTCGTCCATGTTGACTCCCAAAATACTAGCATTCACGGGATCAAGCGCGTGTTCCGCATCAATGAAGGCTGCCACCCCACCGGCTTTTTGGACTTCGGCAATCGCACAGAGCGCAAGGGTCGTTTTTCCGGAGGATTCCGGACCATAAATCTCAATAATCCGCCCACGGGGGTAGCCCCCAACGCCCAAGGCGATGTCCAAACCGAGGTTTCCGGCACTGACCACCGATGCCAAGTTCACCGCCCCCTCCCCCATCCGCATGATGGATCCCTTCCCGTACTGGCGCTCGATCTGAGAAATCGCCAGCTCAAGGTCTCTGCGCTTGTCTTCACTCCACATGGTAAGGCCTTCGTGAGCTTATGAGGAAAACGTCAATGCTGTTATCGACTGGAATTCATGCTATTTACGTAGGGAGGAAGACGCAAACTGAAAGAAGGCACGGTTGGGCACTTGGGCAGTCAAGTTGCATGGCTTCATCAATGACATCAACCACTCCAAACACTGTATGCTCTCAGCTACCAAACGTACTCTTGTCACTGGAGGTGCCGGTTTTCTCGGATCCTTCCTCTGCGAACGACTGCTGGCCGTAGGCCATGAGGTCATCGCACTGGACAACTTCTTCACTGGCACCAAGCGAAACCTTGAACACCTCCTCGACAATTCAAGGTTCGAATTGGTTCGGCACGACATCGTGGAGCCGATCCTGCTTGAAGTCGATTGGATTTTCAATCTCGCTTGTCCTGCCTCTCCCATCCACTACCAGTACAACCCTGTCAAAACGGTCAAGACCAGTGTGATGGGCACGATCAACATGCTGGGGGTGGCCAAGCGAGTCCGGGCGCGGATGCTCCAAGCCTCCACCTCCGAGGTGTACGGCGATCCCGAGATTCACCCCCAAACCGAGGACTATTGGGGTTCCGTCAACCCTATTGGCCCCAGAAGCTGCTACGACGAGGGCAAGCGGGTGGCCGAAACGCTGGTGATGGATTACCACCGGCAGAACCAAGTGGATACGAAAATCATCCGGATTTTCAACACGTATGGCCCCCGGATGCACCCCAATGATGGCCGGGTTGTCAGCAACTTCATCGTTGCCGCACTCAACAACCAGCCCATCACCCTCTTCGGAGATGGCTCACAAACCCGTTCCTTTTGCTACGTCGATGACCTCATCGAAGGCATACTGCGAATGATGCAATCCGAGGGATTCATTGGTCCGGTGAACCTTGGCAACCCCGGAGAGTTCACGGTACTGGAACTGGCACAAAAGGTTCTTGATCTGACCAACTCCCGCTCCCAAATCGTCATCCAAGAAAAACGGGAGGATGATCCAACCCGGAGGTGTCCGGATATCTCACTAGCCCAACAGAAACTAGGCTGGCAACCCCAAGTTCCCTTGGAGGAAGGCTTGCGGAAGACCATTGCTTATTTTGACGAGCTGCTCCAAGAAGGCTGAAGCTTTTCTGCGGGATGGAGACGTTATGCATTGGTGGAAAACCGGACTGGCTGGACTGATCATTTTGTGGGCAACAGCTTGCCTGGCAAGTCCCAGTTTTCTCAGCCAAATTGCATCTCGCCAATTCCCTTACTCCGCCAGCGCTCTCGCCTTCACTGCTGATGAGGCGCTCCTTCTTGTCGTGCGCGCCAACGATTCCGGAGATGGCGTTGTCACCATTCTGGGCCGCCAGACTCTGAAACCCGTCAATCACATCATCTCCCCCCAAAACCCACCTGTCTTTGTCAAGACCTCCCCCAAGCGGCGGTTGCTGCTCTTCGGCGGAGAAAAGCGATTGGAGGTCTGGGAGATTGAAGAGCTTTCCTCAGACCCAACTCCGATTCCGGAAGCTCACAAACGTTGGGCGAAGGAAATTCGAGCCAACCATGGTTCGTTCCGAGCGAAATCCTCTGGTCTTGATTGGAGTGACAATTCCGGGGTTCACTCACTGGACCTTGAAACTCTGGAGGAATCCGAAATCCTGTCGCACTCATCCGGGGTTCAGCATTTTGCCTTGGACGAGCAGGAACTCGTCCTTGCCTGGTCTGAGCCTTCCTCCTCTGGAATCCAGCTTCACCACTTGCAAGCTGATCGAGACACACCCGCACTGGATTACCACCTGTTCCCTTTGGCGGATTTCCACTTCACCTCCTCACAACACCTGCTCTCGCTTGACCAGTCCCAGCACCTCATCCGGGGAAGCGTCCGCACGCGAATCAAGTTGAGCAGCCCCAAAATTAAAGGTTCCCAACCGGATGAAACCGCACACTCATTGACTCCTCTCTACCAAGACCAAGTTTTTCTGGTCACCACTCAAAGCAAAGGCGGGCAAACCGGGTTTGCGTATGTGCTGGACAAGCATGGCACCACGTTCCACCGAATTCCGATAAGCCGACCCGAGGCCGTTGCAGTCAGCCCAACCGGCGCTTATGTTGCCTTAGCTGGGGAGGACTCCAACCAACTCGTACTCCTCCGCTCGGCACTCAGCATTCCTCCAGAAACCTATTTGCGTCGCTTAATGGAGTCCGGGGCGAACGAAACGGCCCGACGTTACCGAAATCATCTCGCTCCCGAACCTGCTGCTGGCGTGGAGAATTCCGAGGAAAGCAGCACCACACTCCGCATTCTCGAAGAAAACCTGAAAGTCTCAGAACGTATGGAACAGTGGTTGGAGGTGGAGAAGCTCATTGAGGAAATCCTAGTCCTCTCTCCCAACAACTCGACCGCGCTCGATGCGAAGCAACGTTTGCAAAGTCGCCAAGATGCCCTCCAAGTCAACAAGGCAAACCAACTGTTGATCAATCAAGATTATGAGGGGGCGATCACCCTACTCACGCAGATTCCCCCGTCAAGCCCGCACTACAACGAAGCAAGACAGCTCATTTCCATTGCCGAGCTACAAGCACAACTTCTCCTGACCCTGCAAAATGCCGAACAGGAAATCCGGTTGCAAAACTGGGAAGGAGCAAAGGTGCATCTCCAGAAAGCACTGAAAAATGATCCGGAAAACGAACGGGCGTTGGAACTGCTGGACCTCACCGAAGCTCAAGAGCGGCAGAGTTGGTGGACCCACCTTCTTGTTGCCGCAGGCTTAGGGGTACTGTTGGTTGGCTCTGGAGTCTGGGCGATCAAAAACCGAACAAGGTGGACGGGATGGATTCTTGGTGAAGAACCCCAACAGCCCTCCCCAAGCCAGCAAACCGCTCAATCGAATCATTCCACGCAATCGGGGGGATCAATCGAGGAAGACATCCGTCAATTCGCAAAAGCATTGGATAAAACCAAGGAACTCCTGCGGTTGGTCAAGCAACGCGATGTGCTGCACGAACACACAATGCGGCTGATGGATTTTGAAGCTGAAGTGGTCGCAATGGAGCATGAGGCGCAACGACCGGAAGCCAACCTCCGCGATTTGGCAAGCAAGCTTCTCGTGCTTCAGCAAACCCTGCGAAGCTTGAGGTTCAAGGCGGCTTCTTCTTCCCGGAAGCCTCCTCCACCTCCTGCTCCGGAAGCTCCCTTGCCAGACCACTACCAGTTGTTGGGGATCTCCCGATCAGCGTCCCCAGAAGAAATCAAACGCGCCTACCACGTAAAGCTTAAGGAGTATCACCCCGACCGGCATCAACAAGCCGAGTTTGCATGGATTCGTGAACAAGCCGAAGCCATGACTCGCCAAGTCCGGGAGGCTTACGATATCTTGAGTGTCCCCCAGTCTCGCAAGCGGTACGACCAAACGCTGGGCTGATCCCTCCGAAACACTATACTCCCTATCAAATCATGCACCTTCCGGAAGAAATTCTGGAGATTCATCGGCACTTGGAGAGGCACGGTGGCCGAGTTGTGGTGGTAGGTGGAGCAGTCCGGGATTTTCTCCTTGATCGGAAAACCGGAAAAGATTTTGATCTTGAGGCATTTGGTGTCTCGCCAAAACGGCTGGAAGCAGTGCTTGGAGGTTTCGGCGAGGTTCATCTGGTGGGTCGCAGCTTCAGCGTTTGGAAGCTGAAAACTCCGGAAGCCTGCTATGACATCAGCCTGCCCCGCCAAGAATCTAAATGCGGACCCGGACATCGTGGGTTTCGGGTCCATCCCAATCCCAAACTCTCCTTCGCAGAAGCGGCACGGCGGCGTGATTTCACGATCAACAGTATCGGATTCGATGTGCATTCGAGCACTTGGCTGGATCCCTACGAAGGCATACAAGACTTGCAAGCTCGTGTCCTACGGCACGTCAGCCCCGCGTTCAGCGAGGATCCGTTGCGAGTGCTGCGAGCAGCGCGTCTCGCGGCTTGCTTGGGTTTTCGTGTTGCAGATGTGACCATCTCCCTTTGCCAGTCCCTGAACCTGCACGAACTGCCCCGCGAGCGAGTTTTCGAGGAACTCAAACGCTTGCTGATTGAAACGCCTGCTCCATCTGCTGGATTGGAGGTGATGCGCGAAACCCACGCCCTCGTACTCTTCCCAGAGCTAAGCAGGGTGGTGGAGTGGGATTCTGGCAACAAGAACGCCTGGCTTTGGCCAAAAACTCTCGCCGCTGTTGATTACATGGCTTCTTACGCGAGCAGCAATGGTGACACTCACTTGGCAATGATGCTTGCGGCTTTATGTCATGCGCTTGGCCAACCACTCGTAGGCAAGCACTTCACCTCCAAATGGACTTTCCCCCAGCACCCGCTTCACGGCCAACAAGCTTGCACGGAATTTTTACAAAACCTTGCTTCTGTGCGTGAACTGGGCCGAATTGTTCCTCCTCTGGTTCGTGAGCAACAATTGCCCGACTTGCTTCACCGCTGGCGTCAACGGTTGAGGCCGGGCACTCTCCGCCGACTCGCTCTGAAAACCTCGATTGCTCAACTCACACGACTCTCCCACGCTTGCCACGCTTGGGAAAACTCCATGCAGGGCCACCCCCCCGCAGTGTGGCTGTACACCGAAGCTCAAAGGCTGGGAATCTTAAACCATCCTCCAACTCCACTACTCCAAGGCAGAGATTTACTGAAGCTTGGAGTGCGATCCGGACCCCAGTTGGGGCAGTTCCTTCATAAAGCGTTTCAACTCCAGCTTGATGGTGAACTGAATGACAAAGGACAAGCACTGAGATGGGCCGAGGAAGCCGTATTGACTTGCTCTTGATGCTGTCATGTTCCCATGATTATGGTTTCGCCTGAACCCGACTCACATGAGCGTCAAGACTCTCATAACCAACCGACGTGCCCGGTTTGAGTATGAAATCCTAGAGACACGAGAGGCTGGAATTGAGTTGAAGGGAACAGAGGTCAAAAGTATCCGATTGGGCGGAATCAACCTCACCGAGGGTTACTGCCGAATCAGTGAGGACATGCAGGCCATGCTGCAAAATGTTCATATTTCGCCGTATAATTTTGGGAATCGGCACAACCATGACCCTTTGCGGCCAAGACGACTGCTGTTGCATCGGGAAGAAATCCGGAGGTTGTACGGCAAGATTCGTGAACAAGGACTCACGCTCATTCCCCTGAAGCTTTACCTGAAAAAGGGGCGCATCAAACTTGAGTTGGGACTCGCCAAAGGCAAGAAGTTGCATGACAAGCGAGACGTGTTAAAACGTCGTGAGGCCCAAAGAGAAGTGGAGCGCTCTTTGCGTGATTCCGAATGACTCTTTCCCCTGATGCCCCGGAAAATTTTTGGCTCGCGCTGAGTCTCGTGGGCGGGCTAGGTTTCAAAACCATTCGCAAATTGCAAGAGCGGTTCGGAAGCGTCGCGGACGTTTTGAGCCGTCCGGCACAGGATTTGAAGGATTTAGGGGGAATATCTCATGAGTTGGCCTTACGGATTTCACAGGCAACTCAGGCTCAAAGCTTTCGGATGGAGCGTCGTCTTTTGGACGAAAGCCCCTCCACTCGGTTACTTTGCCCGGAATCACAGGACTTCCCGACGCGCCTAGCCCAGATTTCCACTCCCCCCAGTGTGCTGTACTGGCAAGGCAACCTTGGTCACTTGGAGTACCCGTGCTTTGCGTTTGTCGGATCACGACGCTGCACCGCTTATGGACGGCAACAGACCCGAAGGCTGGTGATGGAAATCGCTGAAGCCGTGCCTAATGCCGTTATTGTCAGTGGGCTTGCCCGCGGTATTGATACGGCTGCCCACGAGGCTGCGTTGGAACACAACCTGAAAACAGTCGCCGTGCTGGCTGGAGGATTAAGGCATCTCTATCCATCGGAAAACCAGAACTTGGCTGAGTCGATCAAAGAAAAAGGCGCCGTGATTTCCGAGTTTCCCCTTGCAGTCAAGCCACTCGCCCGGAACTTTCCGATCCGAAACCGAGTGATCAGCGGAGTTTCGCTTGGGGTGGTGGTCACCGAAGCACACAAAAAAAGCGGAGCCAATATCACCGCCGCCTTTGCTCTCCAGCAAAACCGAGAGGTGTTCGCCCTCCCCGGACGAGCGGATTCACCTTCCAGTGATGGCACCAATCGTCTGATCTCCCGGAGTCAGGCGAAGCTGGTCACCTCTGGGGCAGACATTTTAGAGGAATTCCCGGATCTACCAACGGGAACCCTGAAGATCCAACCTTCGCTACCACTGACTTCCCAGTCCCAACAAGTTGCTGAAGGAGATTTACCGGACTCGCACAACCAGATTCTCAAGGCTCTTGTGCAGAAACCCTTCACAGCAGACGATCTTCACGCACAAACCGGCCTTGAAATTGGCAACGTCCTTTCTGCCCTCGTGGAATTGGAACTGATGGGGCTTGTTCGCTTGCACGGACAAACCTACCAGCTTGAAGACAACATCTCCCTTGAGACGAGAGGCTGACATGTCAGGCGAAGCCACCAGCAAGCTCGATACCGTCATCTACATTGTTGGAACCAAGAGAACTCTCCAACTCCAAGAATCGCAGGTCCGGCGCATCATTTACACCCTCGTCACTCTGTTCTTGGTACTCGCCGCCTTCATCGGGGGGCAGTATTGGTTTTTTCAAAAGGAACAAGTGCGACTCGATGAGATGTATCAGCGTGAGTCACTCAAGAACCGGAAACTTCAAACACTTCTGCTTGAACAACGCTCCGAGAGCCGCGAATCCGCATTGGCTCTCACCGAGCAGGAGCGCGAGGAGTTGCGTCAGCAAGCCATGCTCATCGAACAGCAAAAGCGGAAACTTCAAGAACTCCGGTCCGTCCTTGAGCAACGCGAGAAGGTGGTCCAGCAACTCCAGGTGGAAAAACGTTCCACCCAGCTTCAAATCGACACTCTCCAGCAACGCCTGAACGAATCCAAGCAAACCCTGAGCGTGGCTCAAGCAGAGCGTAAGCAGCTAGATGAGCGGCTTGCTGTCCTGAATCAATCCCACTCGGATGCAAGAAAGGCGGAAAAAAAAGCAGAAGACGCCGAGAGTACAGCAGTTCCAGCAACGGTTTCTGTAGAGCGGCTTCAGATGCAGTATGACGGGGAGCGCCTTGCTGTAAACTTCAGGCTCACCAACACAACCGATGAGCAGCAAGCGGGTCGGGTCGGCGTGATCTTGTCACGCCCTGGCGAGGAGAACAACCCAATAGTTTACGGAAGCATCCGGACCAAGAACTTCCGAATCCGGCGGTTCCGTTTGATTTCAGAAAACCTGCAGGTGAAATTCCCAGATGCTCTCGTCCGCATTGTTGCTTGGAACACTGAAAAGTCCCTTGTGATGGATCAAACCTATCCCCTGCCTGGCAATTAACGGAACAGGGCCACCCGTGCCCACTCCTCTTCTCTCCGCAGAGCAAGTCTCCAAACGATTTGGCTACCGTACCGCCTTCCAGCAGGTTACATTCAACCTGTTCTCGGAGGAGTTCATCTTATTGATCGGCAACAATGGTGCCGGAAAATCCACTCTCTTTCAGTTACTCAGCAGTCTGTCGCGCCCCTCCTCCGGAACTCTTCGCTTCAATTCCCGTCCTTACCGTGAATGCCTGCCGGAAGTGCGGAGAAACGTGGGTTTCCTTGGGCATGAAAGCCGATTGTATCCCGACCTTAGTGCTGCTGAGAATCTCCGAATCTTCGGGACACTGTACAACATCCCGGAGCTGGAGAAGCACACGGACTCTGTATTAAGTGAAGTGGGGTTGGCAATGGCCAAAACCTTGCCTGTCCGGACCTACAGCAGTGGTATGACCAAGCGGTTGATGATCGCACACATGATCCTCATCAACCCCAAGATCTTGCTCCTAGATGAGCCATACACTGGCCTTGACACATCCTCCGTTGAGTGGCTCCAAGCCTACCTCAAACGCTTCCGGGAATCTGGAGGGGCCGTGATGCTCATCACCCACCAGTTTAATCTGGGTTTGGAAATCGCTGATCGAGTGATGGCTTTGCATCAGCAACGTCTCATGCACGACATTCCTGCAACCGGCCTCACCCCAGAAACCTGCTCAGGGTGGTTAGAGACCCCATGAGGTATTGCACTTACCTCCGGGACCAAGCCCAGCTTGAGATCTTGGCGAGCACCAGCATTCGTGAGGTCATCGTTGAGCACAGTCGACTCTCCCAGCTTGGAGGGTTGCCGACCAACGACTTGATCCACCTCACAGATCAGTTGAAGCAGCGGGAATTCTCCGTTTTCCTCCAGTGGGACCGCCTCATGACGGAGCCGGAACTCCGGGAATGCTTGCAGGTCTTGAAGCGCCTTCGTCCCTTGCCATTCGACGCAATCCGGGTGCAGGATGCAGGAGCGGCGGAGTGGGTTCGCACTCACGAAACCGATACGGCACTGCACCTGATCGCTGAATCCGGGCACCATAACTTGGCATCCATTGACCGATTAGCCAAACACTTTGGCCCCCAGCGTGTTGTGGTGTCCCCGGAACTGGCGTCAGCTCAAATCAGCGAGTATACCAACAAGGTTAATGCTCCAATTGAAGTTCTGGGTCTGGGATCACTGCTTCTTTACCACACTCCCCGAAAACTGCTGTCCACTCGCTTCAGCAAGGATTCAACCCAGTCTTTGCGAAATCCGGAGCATCTCCAGAACAATCCTGTCGTTGAGAGCCAACACGGCACTTTCCTCTTTGACCACCGTGATCTCTTCCTGCTGGATCAACTTGATCAACTGGAATCGATCGGTGTCTTCGTCACTCGAATCGACCTCCGGCTCAAGCGCGATTTCTCCATCATCGAAAAAATTGATGCGGCCGTCCAAGCCTCCGATCCAAGTGAGCGAGACCAGTTCAAGAAAACTTGGCCACAGCAGACCACTCACGGATTTTTCAGGGCTAACCGGACAGACCGTGCATTTCGGTATCTGAGCAATCCCTATCTGCGCCCAGCAGGTTCCCAACCTGTCGGAACGGTTTTAGAGACGAATCGCGCCTCTGGAATCGTGATCATGGTCCATGAACCTTTCCATGAAGGAGAAATTCTGCATTGCATCACCCCACAAGGCCAAAGCGTCACTCTGGCAACAGCCCCGCTCCTCGATTTTGAGAAAGCCCCCCTGCCAGTTGCGACTCCCGGCGGTTTATGCCGTCTCCCACCTGCAAAGCATGTCACGCCTCAATCACAAATCTTTCGGGCAAACTCCGAGATGGATCTTGTCAATTCTACGCTGGAAAGTTAGCATGATAGCGTTTGCCAATCGACGGAACACCTTGAATCCTGCCCACTGTTATGGATGTGATCGACCGGCTTGACATCAGCCGTCCGCTACCCCGGTCCGTCGTGACCATCGGCAACTTTGATGGGTTCCACCTCGGCCACCAAGCCCTAGTCCGGAAAGTTGTTGAGGAGGCTCAGCGGCTCGGATGCCGAAAAGTGCTGCTCACCTTTGATCCCCACCCCCAAGAGGTGATTCATCCGGGACGTCCCGTTCATCGCATCTGCACGTCGATGCAGCGGCTGATTCTTTTTGAGCAGGCTGGGCTGGACGAAGTCCATATCCTTCCCTTCACCCATGAACTGTCACAGTTAGAAGCTGAAGAATTTGCTTACCGATTTCTGATCCAGCGCTTTCAGTTGGAAAAGCTCGTCATCGGCTACGACTTCCGATTCGGGAAGCACCGGAAGGGCGACTTCAAGACGCTTGAAGAGTTGGGATACCGCTACGGGTTCGATGTTGAGGAGGTCGCCCCCATCAAGGTGGATCAACAAACCGTGAGCAGCACTCACATCCGCCAGCTTATCCAAGTGCACCAGTTTGAGGCGCTCCCCGAATTCCTTGGGCGTTCCTACAGCATCACCGGCGTCATTGAGCAAGGAGACCAGCGGGGAAGGCAGTTGGGCTTTCCCACAGCCAACTTTCGTCCGGGGGTTCCACTGGCGTTGTCACGAGGTGTCTATGCATCACGGTTTTCTGCACAGGGTCAAGAGTACCTGGGCGTGACAAATGTTGGAGTGCGGCCTACCTTCGGCCAGAACGAGACCACTGTTGAAACTTGGATTTTCGATTTTTCCGGCGATCTCTATGGAGAGGCGGTGGAAATGTGGCCGGTGCGGTTTTTGCGTGCGGAGCAGCGTTTCTCGGGAGTGGACGAACTCAAGCAGCAAATCGGCCAAGACATCCAAGCTGCTGCGAGCTTTTTCAAGACGGTAACATTCTCCTCAAACATGCTCTGAGCATGGATTCCACGTCCACGTTGTTTGCCGATGTTGTCCCACTTTTCCCGCTTAGTGGGACCATACTGTTGCCCAACACCGTGTTGCCGTTACACATCTTTGAGCCACGCTATCGGCAGATGGTCGAGTACGCCTCAGAAAAGGAGATGGTCATTGGGATGATTCAACCCATTCAACAGGATTCCGAAGGGCTTTATCAAACCGGATGCCTTGGGAAAATCGAGCAGCTTCAGCAACTTCCGAATGGAAATTACATGATCCAACTCCATGGAGCGATCCGCTTCAACGTGGTCCGGGAACTGGAGGCGGATACCCTCTATCGGCAAGCACAAGTCGATTACACTTCCTACGAACAAGATCTGGACGATCAGTCTCTCAACGAGAACCCTCAGAAGCTGTACGATGCCTTCCGGCGCTACACGGAGAAGAAGTTCATTCAGATCGAGTGGAAGAAAATCGAGGCTATCCCCGTTCACTATCTTGTCAACATCCTTTGTATGAACCTCGATTTTTCCTGCACGGAAAAACAAGCTCTGCTTGAAGCCAAGAACCTCGCCATGCGCTGGGAGTGCCTCCTCACGCTGATGGAAATGGCTGTTGCTGAGACGACCAGCGGAGAAACCCCCAACGTACAGATCAACTGAACTATGAGACCTCAACAAACACCCCAAGCTTATCGGTCCCTCCTGGTGATTCTGCTGACGCTGTTCGCCCTTACAGCGCACGCCGAATCGCTTCCCTACCAAAGCAACCCCCTGCTGGCCACTGTGGAAGGTCAGTCCATTGCCTTGGACGACGTTAAAACCAAAGCCATCCACGACCTCACCCTGCAGCTTTACCAACAGCTTCAGCAACGGCTTCCGGAGGTCGTTCTGGCGCGTCTTCAATCTCGTCACAAAGAGATCGACCTCAATCCAAAAATCACGGTTTCTGAGCAGCAAATCCGGGCCTTCTACAAAGCAAACAACCTCCAAAGCCGAGGCAAGTACCAAGCTCTGGCCCCACAAATCCGGGACTTTCTGGAGAGCCAACTGCGGCTGGAACACCTCCAGAACCAGTACGGCTTGGCCTTGGAGAAAGGCTGGGTCACAACCTACCTCATTCCCCCATCGGATTTCTTGGTTCGGGCCAGAGTGGGAACGGCTTATCTTCAAGGAAAATCGAATGCGAAGGTGATGCTGCTTGAGTTCTCCGATTACCAGTGCCCCTTTTGCCGACGTGCGCGAGGCACGCTCAAAAAGCTGATGGAACGTTACCAAGACCGCATTTCTTATGGCTATCGACATTTCCCCCTCTCCTTCCACACGGAAGCAGACGAAGCGGCAATCGCAGCCGAATGCGCCCGTGAGCAGGGAAAGTTCTTGGAACTGCATGAGTTGCTTTATGAAAACCAACAGACGCAAACCCTGAACCACCTCAAGCAGTATGCCCGCCGCATCAAGGTTCCTGATCTCAAGGAGTTTGACCAGTGCCTTGATTCTGAGCGTTATCGCAGCTTGGTGGATCAAGACATGGACGACGGGAGCGAGATTGGCATCACCGGAACTCCCGGATTTGTGATCGGACGATACAATCCCAAGACTAAGGTGGTGGTGGGAGACCTGCTCTCCGGCGCACAGCCTTATCAGAACTTCGTCGAGCGCATCGAAAAATACCTGAATCCAGATTCTGGATCATGACCCCCCAAGAACTCCGGAACTCCCTCGAAACCGTCGAGGCTCCTCGAATACTGGTCGTTGGTGACATCATGCTTGACCGGTACTCTTGGGGTGCCGTGGAGCGCATCTCTCCAGAGGCGCCCATCCCGGTTTTGCGAGTTCTGCGGGAAGATCAACGGCTCGGTGGTGCAGGAAACGTCATGATGAACCTGAGTACGCTTGGGACAGAGGTCTTGGCGTGTGGGGTACTCGGGGAGGACGAAGCGGGCCAAGCCGTTCGCACCATCATGGCTCAGCATGAAATCAGTACCGAAGGAGTCATAAATTCCTCAACGTACAACACGGTGCTGAAGCACCGCATGATCGCAGGACACACCCACCTGCTCCGCATGGACGTGGATCCTTCTACAGGTGCCAGCCCTCCCGAAGAGCAGGCGTTGCTGCGATACCTGCAAGCAACGATTCCGACGGTCAACGCCGTTTTGGTTTCAGACTACGGCAAGGGGGTTCTCAGCAACTCGATGCTCCGGACCATCGCAGCACTGGGCAAAACGCATTCGGTGCCGATTATGGCCGATCCGCGACGTAACGCGGACCACGGCATCTACCAGGACTTCACGCTCATTAAGCCCAACCGCAAGGAAACCGAATTTGCCGTTGGCTTCACACTCAACAATCGTGAGAGCATCCTGCGGGCCGCCCAGCACCTCAAGTACCAGATCGGCGTGGAGTATGTGGTCATCAGTCTCGATAAGGAGGGATTGCTGTTATTCCAAGATCCCCAGAATTATCAGTTCTTTGGGGCAGAAACCCAA
>JYMV01039482.1_pt1 | contig 25488 bp, 23 predicted proteins | sample 338911 | NCBI WGS metagenome assembly JYMV01 (sample SAMN03354496, study PRJNA234377) | hydrothermal vent metagenome | biome: Deep sea; feature: Hydrothermal plumes at the Eastern Lau Spreading Center, Western Pacific Ocean; material: Seawater | place: Tonga | collected 2009 | depth 2000 m m
TACCAGAAAATGTTTTTCAAGCTGTCATTGGCGCCAAAGAAGCTGGAGAGGCTTTACTAGAATTACCTTTAGATGGGTATTTCTTTACCGGCTCTTACAAGACCGGCAAATACATTTATGAAAAGGTCGCAGCAAAAATGGTACAATGCCAAATGGAGCTGGGTGGCAAGGACCCTCTGTATGTAACTGATGATGTTGAAAATATTCATGAAGTTGCCCAAGCCGCGGCGGGTGGAGCCTTTTACAATGCCGGACAAAGCTGTTGTTCTGTAGAGCGCATATACGTTCATGAAAAATCAGTTGATCGATTCATAGACGCGTTTGTTAAAGAAGTTGAATCTTATCAAATAGGTGGCCCAACCATTTCTGATGTTTTCATCGGACCACTGGCCAGGGAACCGCAATTGGAATACCTAAAGACCCAGGTAGATGAGGCCATTGAACAGGGTGCTGAGCTAAAAACCGGCGGTAAAATTGCAGATTGTACAGGATATTATTTTCAGCCTACCGTACTCTCCAATGTAACACACGATATGCGTGTAATGAAAGAGGAATCATTTGGCCCGGTGATTGGAATTCAGTCCGTAGCCAGCGACGACGAAGCAATTTCACTGATGCAAGACACTGTATATGGTTTAACAGCTTCCGTGTATACCCGTAATAAGGACCGGGCTGATTCGATCATGAAAAAGATGAAGACAGGTTCAGTGTATTGGAATTGCTGTGATCGGGTGAGTGCCAACTTACCCTGGTCAGGAAGGGGCAACTCTGGAATTGGATCTACCTTATCCCACCTTGGCATCCGGGCATTTGTACAGCCCAAGGCCTACCATTTCAATGGGCCTCAATAAGATCTAGAAGAGAATTTTACGAAATTATCAGATAAGCAGCTCTGAGCTTACGCTTTGGAAGCTTGCCAGCTATTTTTCCCTCAGGCATTGCGATTAGCGTGAGAGGAGGTTCTTTATAATCTTGTATATCCTTTCTCCTTGAGCAGATCGTTGGCGAGGTCTGGGTAATCTGTAATCAGCCCATCCACTCCTACATCCAGTAGTTCTATCATGGAGCCTTTGTCATTAACTGTCCACGGAATAACTTTCATGTTATTCTGAGCAGCATACTCCACTAGCTCGGCGTTGACCAAAAAGAAATTAGGACTGTAGATTTCAGGAATGAAGCCAAGCAGCTTCAGGTTTTCTTCAAAGTCCGAATTTTCTGCAATTAAGAATGCCAACGCTATATCCGGGAATGTCCTATTGGCAACCATCAATATTCGAGGGTCAAAGGACTGGATGTTACACACTTTTTCAATATTTTTTTCCACGATGACTTCCATCAGCAAATCCACGAACTCTGCAGGCTTGGGATGATATTTTTCATCCCATCCCTGCACGCTCTTCGCCTCAATATTGTAGTAAACCAGAGGTAGGGAATTTTTCTCTCTATACTCTTCAACCGCATCTATTACATCCGAGAGTAAGGGCTTATGTGTCTTCATTTTCGTCTGTTCAGGAAATCGATCGAGAAGCTTGGAACCACAGTCGAACTTTGCGATGTCTTCGTAATTCATCTTGTACAAATTAAAAGAATCCTCCATGTTCACTCCTATCTCCTGCCCTGTGGAATCGTAGCATATTTCTGGGGAAAGAAAAGGTTCATGGGAAAGAAGCACCTTTTTATCTTTGGTGATCACCACATCCATCTCCAGGGTCGAAACGCCTATTTCCAACGCTTTTATAAATCCAGCAATGGTATTTTCCGGCATCAGCCCCCGACAACCCCGGTGACCCTGCAAATCTATTTTGTTTTGTTCCTTCACTCCTTCTGAACAGCTAAAGCTCAATACGCTGACAAGTAGCAGCACCAGGATCTTGACAGAATTATTACGCATCCGCCGGTTCTTCTATGTTGGATTCTGCAGTTTGTTGCAATATCCACGAATTCCAGCATTCAAGCACTTTCTCTTTTTCCGGATCATTGTGCGGCTCATGCGGCATTCCCTCCCACATCTGGAATGTAGCATTCGGCCCCGCCTGTTCCGCGAAGTCTTTGGAAGCTGCTGCGGATGTCAATTTATCTATACTTCCGTGTGTTACCAGGGCTGGAATATTCAGCTTGCTCGCATTATCAAGTGCCCAATAGCCAGCTTCATAAACATTCAAGAACAAGGACGCTGAGATCTTAGAATGCACCAATGGATCTTCCTCGTATGCTTTCACCACTGCCGGATCCCGGCTAAGGTCATTGGCATCTAATTCATTGTCCTGTGTGAACGCAGGATAAATTCCTGACATAAACTTTCCAAGCGATACTTTAAAGGCAGGTGGCTCGAATGCTAATTTGAACCAGCCAGATGAAATTATTGCAGCAGCTAAAGGCTTAGTATCACCTCTAAGTATATAATTTGCCACCAAATTTCCGCCCATACTATGTCCATAAGTGATTATTGGGATATGGGGAAACATGTCACGAGCATGTACAACTGACCGGCACACATCCGCCATGAGCACATCATAATTCAGGGCGTGGCCTCTTTTCCCATCCGATTTACCATGACCCCTGGCATCTGTACCTAAAACAGCTGTATTTCGTGCATTAAAATAGTCGGCTACATGCTGGTAACGCCCTATATGTTCACCGAGTCCGTGAACAATTAAGAGTACTCTTTCTGGATTTTCTGGAATCCAGCTGGTGCCTCTTAGCAAGGTGCCATCATCTGCGGTAATCTCATAGTTATCCTGACGCATAGAATTGTGAAATTAGGGTTGGGAAGCAAAGATAGCAAAGGGCAGAAGAAATATTGCCTTTTGAATAGACGAATAAAATTTCAGCTTCAGGCTAAAATGCATGTGCGATGTTTTGGTTGGTTACACAATTTAACGCTCGATGATCAATTTGTTTGTGTACACGCTGTTTTTAGAGGAATATCTGAGGAAATAAAAGCCTTCATCCAGCGCAGAAAAATTCACCTTCACAATATTATTTGAGTTAGCAACATCGTTAGAAAACACTTCCTGACCCAGGTAATTTAGCAATTGCAAATTATAGGACTCACCGGGAAACGGTGACTCCATCTCAAAATTACCGTTACTCGGGTTGGGATAAATTACGAGCTGTTTATCCTGTGGCTTGGATAACTCACCCGTACCCAGATTCAACAGCAGATTGTCAATGTCAGCTACAATGTCTTTCGGAGCTTTGTGAAACCAACCGTGTTTAACGTACACGGATCCATCCGTATTGATCAGGTAAGCGTTGTTTGGAGCATAGGCCATGTTCGTCCAATATTCGTTGCATGGGCCGTCAATAAGAACGGGCACATCAATGGTCATGGCGTTTAACATGGTAGATACGATTGTTTTTCTCTCGCCATACGTTGTTGGCTGCCGGTGTAAAATTCCTTCACTTTGGTTGGCAGCTGTGGTCCAAACCTGGCCGCTGTATGGGCTTACATCAACATCTGGGTGCGGTTCAACAACGTAAATAATGAATGTCGAGAGCTGGCTGCTGTACGTTGCTTGAATTTGATTGATTACGGGAATCTTTCCTCTGTACACCGGACAGGTATAGCTCCCACTAATCAGAAGAAGGGGTTTGCCTTTTTGGAGTTCGGTCAATATATCGGTGCCAGCTCCATTCACATCATAGAAGTTAAAGTGTAGTAGTGTATCGGCAACCTGTATTCCAGGAGTTTCATACGTTCCATCAGGATCTAGATAAACGCCAATTGTGCAAATAGGGTCACCATCACCAGGCAAGGAATTTACACCAATGGTGGGCCCCAGAACAATTTGGGCCATTGCGAAATGAGAGATGGCCAGCGCTATGGCAACAAATGCTAGTTTGATTTTCATGGTGTGCGATTTAGGGGTTTAGCTGTTTTGCACTGTTGGACATTCGCTAAATTCAAAGGTTTAACGATTATTATCGATGAGCTATAATAAGTGCATTGCTGATGCTCTAAGTTACAAATTAATGGGCTATTTAAAATTAACTTAATTTTGCCGACCGCTGAATAACCAGCTTTTTCAAAGTTTTGAACTTTGGAAAAAGCTGGTTAAACTATAAGGATGTTTATACCTCTAGAACCTGACAAATACTATCATATATGCAATCACGCAAATGACAGCGAAAATCTAAAGGATTGGGAATTTTCTTCTTACAACTCCATACTATCTGCACAAGAATCAAATTTAGTCAGCAAAGAGGTGATAATATGGTTTAAAGATCGAGATAACTTTATCTATTGCCATGAATCATTGACAACGGATGTTGAGGTTAAATTACAAATTGAAACTCTATGAATCTAGTAAACAACAGATACGAAACCGGAGGAGTAGACCTGCTTAACATTGCAGAGGAGTTTGGCACACCTGTTTATGTGTACGACGCTCAAAAGATACGGGATCAATATAAGCTGCTCACTTCTGCATTTTCCGATGTAAATGTTAAAATTCGTTATGCCTGCAAGGCGCTGACCAATCAGAATATTCTCAGGTTGTTGAAAGGACTCGGATCAGGGTTAGACACCGTTTCTATTGAAGAGGTGGAGCTGGGAATAAAGGCTGGCTACCAACCTGAAGAAATTATTTTCACACCCAACGGTGTTTCAATTGAGGAGATTAACAAGGCAGTTGAAATTGGTGTGACCATAAACATAGACAACATTAGCATCCTGGAGCAATTTGGAAATATCCATGGGGCAAAGGTTCCTATCTGTATCAGGTTGAACCCACATATTCTGGCAGGAGGTAATTATCAAATATCGACCGGGCATATTGACTCTAAATTTGGTATTTCTATTCACCAGCTGCGGCATGTGGAGAGAATAGTAGAATCTACAGGGTTAAAAGTTAACGGCTTACACATGCACACAGGATCAGAAATAAAGAACATTGACGTATTTTTAAGAGGCGTTGATATTTTATTTGAGTCTACAAGCTATTTTAAGGAGCTGGACTTCATCGACCTCGGCAGCGGATTTAAAGTAGCCTCCGCTCCAGATGAAGATGCCACCGACATTATAGCGCTAGGCAAGGCCCTGTCGCAACGATTCAATGAATTTTGCAAAGAATACGGTAAAGAGCTTGAGCTTTGGTTTGAGCCTGGTAAATTTTTAGTGAGTGAAGCGGGTACCTTCCTGGCTAAAGTGAATGTGGTTAAACAAACTACAGCCACCGTCTTCGCGGGTGTTGATTCTGGGTTCAATCATTTGATTCGCCCCATGTTTTATAACGCATATCATCATATATGTAACATATCCAACGCCGCAGGAGTTGAGAGGATCTATACTGTTTCGGGCTATATCTGCGAAACGGACAATTTTGCCTGGGACAGAAAAATTACGGAGATAAAGGAAGGCGACATACTTGCTTTCCAAAATGCAGGCGCCTATGGTTTTGTGATGGCCTCCAACTACAATTCCAGGCTTCGTCCACCGGAGGTTTTAATAAATAACGGAAAAGCACAGCTGATCAGAAAACGTGAAGAGCTGGAAGATAATCTCAGGAATGAGATAGAAGTTTCACTCTGACTTAATCGAGTGACCGGGTTGTTACCCAATACCTATACCCAATAATTATATAATCCATTTTACTGAGCTTGTTAAGGTCCTTGTGGCTGTAGCGCGGCAGAATTACCTTATTGATTTTGGCGAGTATCTTGAACAGTGGCTTCATGGGAGCTTTTATTGAACGCGAATATAAGCTCCTTCATCCATTCTAGCTAATGTGCGACCAATAGATGCTAATTCAAGCCCTTGAGCATTCGAAAAGTCTATAAATTCATTTTCACTTCCTTCCTTGACAGCCACCAATAACCCACCGCTTGTTTGAGGATCACAGAGCACATTTCGCTGCTCATCGTTCAATGCTACTATTTTATTTCCATAGCTCTCCCAGTTTCTCTTTGTACCTCCGGGTATACACTTCAAATCCAAGTATTTGTAAATACTGGCGATGGTTGGTATTGCCTTATAATGGAGCTCCGCATTAACGGAAGCGCCCTCACATAGCTCCAGTAAGTGCCCTAACAAACCAAATCCGGTAACATCAGTCATGGCCATAACATATTCCAACTTAGAGAATTCAGCACCCACCGAATTTAACTTTACCATTATATCCCGTGCAATGTTCTTATCCCCGGGTTCCAACAATTCTTTTTTCTGAGCGGTGGAGAGTATTCCCACACCTAGCGGTTTGGTGAGAAACAAACTGCAGCCAGCAGCTGCCTCTGAATTTCTTTTGATATTGGCGATATCCACAATGCCAGTCACTGCCAAACCGAATAGCGGCTCTGGGTTATCGATACTGTGACCTCCAGCCAGGGTAATACCTGCCTCTGCACACATGGATCGGCTGCCCTCTATTACGTGATTGGCTATTTCTGCCGAAAGCTCATTGATCGGCCAACCGAGTACCGCTATGGCTGTGACTGGAGTACCACCCATGGCGTACACATCGCTTATGGCATTGGCTGAAGCAATTCTCCCAAAATCAAACGCATCATCAACTATGGGCATAAAAAAGTCTGTTGTGCTAATGATTGCTTTTCCATTTCCAATATCAATTACCGCCGCATCATCTCTGGTGTCACTGCCCACCAACAGATTTGGATCGTCCGGTGCCTGATGGACACTTGCAAGAATTTCCTCTAACAACAAAGGCGATATTTTACAACCACAGCCAGCACCATGACTGTATTTTGTAAGTTTTATGCTTTCCATAAATTCATATTATTTTCTTGAAGAAACTGATCAACGAGCTGAGCGTTAAGGACATGATCACCAGATTTAACTGGCAAAGCATGAACTTGTACAGGCTCTCTTTTATTAAGGCCGAAAGTATATGCTTTGTCATAATATTGTAATGCAATCTTCACAAATTCCGTATAATCCTTTGATTCAAGTGCCGCTATAGCATTCTGTGCGTTTAGTCCACCCAGGCGCTTTCTTATTCTCAGGATTCCATCTCTGAGCTGCTCATCAGGGAAGTTCGTGTATTCCTTTGCAATACGTTCTGCTCGCTGTTCTACGCCCATTTCTATAGCCACAACCGGGCTGTTACGTATCTGCGCGTATAGATCATCCGGAATCCGAACCGATCCGATTGCCTGGCTCTCATCCTCAAGAATAACAGGTTTAGAAATGTTATAGTCCTTCCACGCTTCCCAAAGATCGTTTTGAAATTGCTCCGTAGTTGGTTGGGTATTCTGTCCCAAAGCTCCAAAAGAAGAGCCCTTATGACAGGCTAACTCCTCCAAATCAATTGTCTGATGACCACGTTCTGATAATTGCTTTAAGATATCGGTCTTCCCACTACCCGTCATCCCGCCAAGAATCAGCAACTTCCAGTTCAGCTTAAAACAATCATACACCTTATTGCGATAAGCCTTGTAACCCCTAACCAACACTTTAACATTGTACCCATTATCAGACAAGTATTCAGAAAATCGTTCGCTTCTCAACCCTCCGCGCCAACAGTGCACAAGCAGATTTTCATTGTCATCAATTTTGGCAACCGTATCCATAAACTCCTGAATTTTGGGTTCAACTATGTTTAAAGCGATCTCAATCGCTTTCTCCCGGCCATTTTGCCTAAAGGCCGTTCCAACTATGGCCCGTTCCTCGTTGTTCAATATTGGTATATTAATAGCACCTGGAATACAACCGCTTTCAAATTCCCTGGGTGAACGTACGTCTATCACCTTATCCGTCTTCCTTAATTCAATAAATTCTTCTATGTCCACTTTTATAATCACCTGGCCATTTATTTAATTGGATCAAAATTAGAAACATTAATGTTTGCGCATAAACTCAAACACCATCTCATTTATTTTTTTATTTGATATTTCTATACATTTGTAGCACTCACCAAATATTTAACAAATGAATGCAATCAAAAAAATAATCATTGCAATCGTTGCGTTTGTGGCACTGGTAGCGCTAATTTCACTTTTTCTACCATCTGAAGTAACTGTTACGAGAACCGCTATAATGAATGTCCCTGCAAAAGTTGTTTTTGAACAAGTGAATGACTTCCACAATTGGGTAAACTGGGATCCGTGGCAAGAGAAGGACCCAGCGATGAAAGCCACCTATGAAGGCCCAGAAGCAGGGGAAGGCAGTAAGCGATGTTGGGAAAGTGATCATGAAGAAGTTGGTAACGGCTGCCTCACTATTTTGGAAAGTGTACCCAATACCTCGATCAAAACCAAATTGGAATTTGAGGGGATGAGCCCTGGATTTGGAATCTGGTCGTTTGAAGAAGATGAAGGTGAAACTACAGTTTCATGGGGAATGAAAATGGATATGGGCATGAATCCCATTGGAAAGATCATGGGTTTGATGATGGATGGCATGATTGGGCCAGACTTTGAAAGAGGACTTGCTACACTAACAGCGCTATGTGAAAACATGCCTGTAGAAGAACCAAAACCTACTATTGATGCTAAATTGGTTTCAATAGAGTCAATTCCAATTTACTCCATCAAGGATTCGGCAGTGGTTCAGGACCTCGCTGCAAAGATGAATGATTTATATAAAGAAATTCATGCCTACGTGGAAACAGTAAAAGCTGAAATGACAAGTCCGAAATTGTGCATTTGGCATAAGTGGAACCCTGAAGGCTTTAGTGTTCTCGAATGTGCTATTCCAGTTGCGGAAACGGGCGAAGGTTCTGAAACCGTTATGGCTGCTGCAACATATTCTGGCAATGCTGTAACAACTACGCATTTAGGATCCTATGAAAGTTCTGAAGATGCTTACATTGGCTTAGAGGAATACATCAAAGCCAATGGGTACACAGTCAAGGGGCCTCCCTGGGAGATATACACCGTGGGACCTCAAGATAATCTCGATACCACAGAATGGATTACACAAATCTATTTCCCAGTAGAATAGTAGATCTGAAGCTCCATTTAAAAGAAGCCTCCTTGAGAAATTGAGAGGGCTTTTTTAATGTTCTTCATTGCGAGCGAGTGCGAAGCCATTTCTAGCTATCGTGAAGAAGAGTTGGAGATTGCTTCAGTCGTTCCTCCTTCGAAATGACGTTAAATATTAGAACGAGTTGTCTCCACTAAGCACATCGCCTATGCCGCCGAGAATGCTCCCTTCACCTTTGCGCTTTCCGCCCATTTTGGGAGCTGAAGATATAATCCTATCGGCGAGGCGACTGAAGGGCAATGATTGAATCCAGATGCGTCCATGGCCAGAGAGAGTTGCAAAGAAAAGTCCTTCCCCGCCAAAGAGCGTGTTCTTGATACCTCCCACAAATTGAATGTCATAGTTTATGGTTTGCTCAAAGGCAACCAGACACCCTGTGTCCACTTTTTGTACTTGTCCAGCCTCCAATGTCTTTTCAATAATGGTTCCACCTGCATGCACAAAAGCCATTCCGTCACCTTCGAGTTTTTGCATGATAAAGCCCTCACCTCCAAATAATCCAACACCAATCTTCTTCTGGAATTCAATGCCAACGCTTACTCCTTTTGCTGCGCATAAAAAGGCATCTTTTTGGCATATTACTTTTCCGTTCATCTGGCTGAGATCCAAGGCAATGATCTTACCCGGATAGGGAGATGCTAAAAACACATGCTTCTTACCTCGTCCCGTATTGGTGTAAGCGGTTAAAAATAAACTCTCTCCGGTAAGTACCCGCTTACCTGCTGAGAAAAGTTTATCCATTATCCCTGCATTTTCCTTGGCACCATCTCCAAAAATGGTTTCCATCTCTATTTCAGCATCCATCATCATCAGGCTTCCGGCTTCCGCAATAATTGATTCTTGAGGATCTAACTCCAGCTCTACGCATTGCATTTCCTCCCCGATAATCTTATAGTCTATTTCATGATTGTTCATAGTAACAAATATTTATTATTACCAGTCGCTTGTTTTATTTGGCTCTATGTGTGCCATGCCCTTCTTGAGCTTTTCGATGAGCTCCTCGACACCTTCCACACAGAGATCTTTTATACCACTCCACATCTCAGCACTCATTACATCATAACCACAGAATGGCTCTTCTCGCTCCAGCTTTCCTCCTGTACCAATCCTGTTGGTCTTGTCTGAATGTTTCAGTGAAGTTATTGTGTATTTATATCTCCCTTCCTTTATTTCCAGGTTCAGCATGTAGTGAACAAACCCTCCTTTTTCTGTTCCACCTGGTTTAGACATGATCTTAAACATGGATTTTGCATTGATCGTTCCATTCATGTCATTCTCAGACTTAATAACATTCGGCGATTTGTAACTGGAAGCAAACCATGCCTTGGCATTGGCGTACAATTCACCTTTCGATAATCCAGCAACTTTTACCACCTCTGTGAACTCTACCAATCCACTTGTACCCCTGGGAAGTTCTTTCTGAGCAAATAGTGGGGAGCTGAACAGTAAAAAAAGAATAATGTATCTCATATCAATTGCATTTATGTTGAGCTTCAAATATAAAAAACATAGACGTTCAATTCCAAGACCTTACCAAGCATTTATAAACCTATTGTTCATTTGTTTACCTTAGCCATCCTTCAAAATTAAAACACAAGCAAATGAGACTTTATTTATCCCTTTTGATTATTCCTTTATTGGTTGTTACATCTGATGCATTATCTCAAAAATCTAAGAAAGGTGATAAGTTCAGTGGTAAATACAAGAGCGCCACTTTCAGCGGACTAAAGTTGAGAAGTATTGGGCCTGCCCTCACCTCAGGAAGAATCTCCGATATTGCCGTTAACCCAAATAAAACCAGCGAATACTATGTAGCAGTTGCTTCTGGTGGTGTATGGAAAACGAGCAATTCAGGAAATACCTACACACCTATTTTCGATGGGCAAGGAAGCTATTCCATCGGTTGTGTAACTATTGATCCCAACAATCCTCATATCGTTTGGGTAGGTACCGGTGAAAACAACAACCAGCGCAGCGTAGCCTATGGAGATGGTGTGTATAAATCTGAGGATGGAGGAAAATCCTGGAACAACATGGGCCTAAAAACCTCTGAGCATATAGGTAAGATCATTGTCAAGCCGGGTAACTCAAATGTGATTTATGTAGCCGCCATGGGGCCCTTGTGGAATGCAGGTGGTGAGCGTGGTGTGTACAAGAGCAATAACGGTGGTGAAACCTGGAAACCAATGCTGGAAATTGATGAACACACCGGAGCCACCGATCTGGTTATGGATCCGAGAAATTCAGATGTATTGTATGCTTCATTCGAGCAGAGAAGGCGACATGTGTTTACTTACATTGGCGGTGGACCTGGTTCAGGAATCCATAAAACAACCGATGGCGGACAAACATGGAAAAAGTTAACCACTGGATTGCCCAAGGTGGATATGGGAAGAATAGGACTGGCCATCTCGCCCGTGAATCCAGATTATATATTTGCCATCATTGAGGCATCGGATAAAAAAGGTGGTTTCTTTAGAAGTACCAATCGTGGAGCGAGCTGGGACAAGATGAGTGATTACTCGACCAGCGGCAACTATTACCAGGAAATTATCTGTGACCCCAAAGACGTGGACAAGATATTCTCCATGAACACCTGGCTGCACCACACTGAAGATGGCGGCAAGAACTTTAAAAAGACGGGTGAGAAGAGCAAGCACGTTGACAATCATACGATCTGGATAGACCCAGGTGACACTGATCATTGGCTGATTGGATGTGATGGCGGCATTTACGAGACCTGGGATCATGCTGAGAACTGGCAATACAAAGCCAACCTACCCGTCACACAATTCTATAAGCTGGCAATAGACAATGCCGAGCCCTTTTACAATGTGTATGGGGGAACACAGGACAACAATACACAAGGAGGCCCCTCAAGGACCATCAACAATTCGGGTATCGTGAACTCAGATTGGTATATAACGCTTGGCGGAGATGGCTTTGAAGCGGCTATTGATCCCAAAGATCCCAACATAGTTTACTCACAGGCACAGTATGGCTGGCTGGCGAGGTATGATAAAAAAAGTGGAGAAAAATTAGGGATAAAACCCATGACTGGAAAAGGTGAACCAGGCTTGCGATGGAATTGGGATGCCCCCTTGCTCATCAGTCCACACAATAACAAGCGTTTATATTTCGCCGCCAATATCCTGTTCCGCAGTGACGACAGAGGCAGCAATTGGAAATCCATTAGCGGTGACCTCACCAAGCAGATAGACCGAAATAAGCTCGAAGTAATGGGAAAAGTTTGGAGCATGGATGCTGTAATGAAGAACAAGTCGACAACAATTTATGGGAACTGTGTTGCCCTGGATGAATCACCATTGCAAGAGAACCTGATTTATGTAGGTACTGATGATGGCCTGATACAGATTACAGAAAATGCAGGTACCTCGTGGACAAAAATGGCTAAATTCCCCGGCATTCCCGAAACTACTTACGTGAACGACATTGTCGCCTCGAAGCATAGCGCTAGCGTAGTCTATGCAACTTTTAATAATCACAAGAGAGGCGACTTTAAACCCTACATCCTGAAAAGCGCTGACAAAGGCAAATCCTGGACGGCAATACAGGGTAATTTACCTGCAAGGGGCTCGGTTTACGCGATTGCTGAAGATCATGAAAATCCGAAGTTGCTTTTTGCGGGAACTGAATTCGGACTATTCTTTACTATTAGTGGAGGCAATGAGTGGACACAATTGAAAAGTGGCTTACCCATCATTGCGGTAAGAGACCTTGAAATTCAAAAAAGAGAAAATGACCTGGTTCTGGGAACATTTGGGAGAGGATTTTACATACTGGATGATTATTCGGCACTGCGCACCTATTCTGATGAGCTGATGAAAAAGGATGCACATATTTTTCCAATAAAAGATGCGCTGATGTATGTGGATTCCAGGCCCTTGGGAAACAGGGGCAAATCGAGCCAGGGCGAATCTTTCTATAACGCTGAAAATCCTCCTCTCGGAGCTGTATTTACCTTTTTAATGACCGATACGTTAACTACCCTAAAAGAAACCCGTCAGAAACAGGAAAAGAAATTGAAGAAGGCGGGCACGGCAATCCCCTTCCCTTCACCAGCTGAAATTCGGGTGGAAGACAATGAGGAAAAGCCATACTTACTGTTTACCGTACGTGATGGGAAGAGCAATGTGGTCAGAAAAATAAAATCAGAAACGAAGAATGGCATTAACAGAGTTGTTTGGGATTTTAGATACACGGCCACCACACCCATCAAACTGAAAGAAGACAAGGTGAGCAGATATAGTGAAGCATCGTCTGGGCCGCTCGCTTTACCTGGAAATTATACGGTGTCCATGTCTAAGAGCGTTAACGGTGTAATCTCAGAATTGGTAGAACCACAGAAATTTGTATGTGTGAAGCTCAACAACACTTCACTTCCGGCAAAAGACAATGTAGAATTGCTAAAATTTGAAAATCAGGTGAATGAGTTGAGGAGAGCTGTACTGGCAACGCGCAAAGTAAAAAGTGAATCAGATAATCGTTTAGAGCATATCAAGATTGCGGTGAGGTCCGCGCCAGAGGTTCCTATTGAAATGATGGAACAAATTAAAACACTAGAAAAGGAACTTTTAGAAATAACCTTAAAGTTAAATGGAGACCACAGTCTTAGAAAACGAGAATTTGAAATACCGTCTTCTATCTCCGATCGGGTTGAAATAATCATATGGAGCATGTGGCGCGCGACGACAGCACCCACGCAAACCAATAGGGATGGCTATAGAATAGCTGCTGAGGAATTTGGCCCACTGCTGGAGGAATTGAAGGGAGTGGTAAGTAAGATTGATGCAATTGAAGAAAAGCTTGAAGACTTTAAAGCTCCTTTTACTCCAGGTAGATTTCCAACCTGGAATAATGAGTAGCAAGGCTAATCTTCAAGCAGGTGCTTTTTTTCAGCTAACCATACGGTTGCATCCTCAATATTTCCAAAAATCTTTGCTTCCCTAACTGGTTTTACTACCCTAAGATAGAATTTTGCTAATATCTTTATAGGCAGGTTATTCACTATTATCGCCTGAGCCATTCTTCGATTTATCAACTCTTTCTCTTTTGCAAAATATCTCAATGCCTCAGGAGATGCATTACCAAACACATTTGAAGCATCAATAAGTGTAAGAAACTTTCTATCAGGGAAAATTGCGAACGCCAGATTGCGGATCCTAATAGCCTCTTCCAAGTCTACGCTAGCGCCATTCTTGAGCCGAATCAAGACAGTATCGTCGTCGAATTTCGATAGAGTCGTCCCTTTAGTATGTCCGACAGGGGAATCTGATATAGTGAGTGGTGAACTAATCTTTCAGAGCTAATTTAACATGAATTCGTGATAATAAGTGTTTTGCTTGTACTTTATCTGCTGATGCCCCACAATTATCGTTTTTTTAGTTATACAGTTTTTAAGGCCCAAATGCCTGTTAACTATTCAAAACTATTTAAAACAAAAGCATTTAACCAAATATTCAAACGGCTTTGGGACGAAAACATGCTCTGCGGGGACGAACGAAAAGAATTAAATGGTCTGATGGCATTAAAAAGCCTGTTTTAGTTTGTTTTAGATAGGTAAGAAATTGTGTCACATCTATTAGCAGTGGAAATTTTTGATTGCCCCAAATTTTATTCGTAGAATCAGCTCTTGCTCACGAGATGCCTCAGCTCAGACAGCCATGCTATAGCCTCGTCTATATTTCCAAAAATTTTTACCTCTCCTGCGGGTTTCTTAACTCTCATATAAATGTTGGCGAACAATCTAATTGGCAAGTTATCTACTACCATGGCTTGTGCCATTCGTAAGCCTACCAACCTTTCATCATTCGTAAAGTAATCCATAGCATCGGGATCCATTATCCCATATATTTCTGTCGCATCAATTAGCAGAAGAAATTTTTGATTGCCACAAACCTTAATCGTAGAATCAGCTATCTCAATTGCTTCATCCAGGGATACATGCGCATCATTCTTAAATTTAATTTTTATTATCTCGGTATCAAACTTAGAGATAATAGAACCAGTTGTTTCAATCGTAGTAGAGGCGTCCATAAACAATAGTGATGGTATATGTTAAATAAGATTAATAGGTCAATCTTCTTTTTCAAGAGCGTAGAGGACACCTTCACCTACATCTACCTCATCATCTTCTTCTTCCTCTCTGGGGACTTCAAAATATTTCACAAAGGTCATTCCTGACTTTTCGATGACATTGATGGATCCCTTGTTTTCTGACATTACTGAAGCTACTATTCTAGTCAGTCCGAGCTCCTCAAACCCATATTTCAAACATGCTTTGGCAGCCTCCGTCGCGTAGCCATTGCCCCAATTTTTTCTGTACAGCCGAAAGCCAAGATCTATATCACCTGATTCTTCTGTTATCAGGCCACACCAACCGATGAACTCATTGGTCTCTTTAATGATGCAGGCCCACCTGCCCATGCCATCGTTTTTATAACGATCATAACCCTCTAGAAATACCCTTGCGTCATCAATAGAATCAAAAGAAGAGGCCTTACCAATATATTTGATCACCTCTGGATCTTGATTGAGATTGTACATATCTCGTGCATCCTCAACCGTGAGTTCCCGCAGAATTAACCTGTCCGTTTCTATGATAACGCTCATTGTTTCAATGGATTATCTCGCTTGTTTCAATCCTGCCTACAGTTCGAATTTGCTCACTGAAACCCGGCAGGGCAGGCTTCCTAATTAGGTGCTGGCAACAGCATCTGGATACTTCAATCAATACCCAAAAATACGATCCTTAATCTAATGTTCAAATAGAATAATTCCTGATAGTGTGAGCCAAAATGTTCCCAGCTGCCAACCACTTTTTCAGACAAAGCACCCCTGCTGCATGGTGATACACAACATCGTATCTAAGTGCGCCCACTCTTGGATTTATGATATAACCGATCATGCCCAGATCATGCAGCAATATCAGTGTGGGAATTATCCACACTAAAAAATCCGTTTGTTCAACAAATATTTCAGATAAAAGGAACTGATAAATGCTGCAGAAAAATGCCTATGGGATGGCTCATACTTTTAACAGTCGTCTATTTGTTCTTCTGTCTTGCCCAACGCTATGCTCATAAAACAATTATTTTTAAGCTTCCATTGACGTCCCCTGATTGGATTCTGAGAAAATACAGGGCAGGACGCAATTCAACTGACATGCTGCTGCCACTGAAACCGCTCTGCCTGAAAACCACTCTTCCACGAATGTCTGTAATCGTGATAAAAGCTGCATTTACAATTTGATTGAATTGAACCCAGCCTCCTACAATGGGATTGACCATGGTTATTGATTCAGCTTTTACACCTTCCATTTCGGAAAGAACAACAGTTGCACAAGAATCAGAATTGGAGTTTTGATCTTCGATGATCCCCTGAGGTGTGAGGTCCTTACCGACAAATCCAGCGTAGCTGCCAGGGTATTTTTCCGCTCTAAAAATCGTATTGTCACCCTGGGCAATGGTATCATATTGATCGAAAAAGCTGGCGCCAACTGGATTTTTGTAGGTCCACAAGTGATCCCCGTTTTTTGTGATTTCTGATACTTGCCCACGGGAAGATTCACATATTAAGAAGTTTCCATTGGGCAGTGGGAAAGCACCGCACTTCTTGCCCTCTAACATGGTTACACCGAAAAATGCTCCGTTCCAGGACCATTCAAAATCAGCAGGCAAAAATCTATTTGTCTGCTTTTGATAGATACCACCTGATATTTCAGGGGTTATTAAATGAACTGAGCTGAACGTACCGGTACCATCGCCGCCATTGTTGTAAACAGATATCTTATCAGCATCCAGGTATCCCGATTCCACCCATCTGCAATCATGTTGCAGGAATAACTGTTGATTGGAAGGGCCACCCTGTCTATAGATCTGTGGGTTCCCCCAACGCCAAAGGAAATCACCTCCCATATTTGCGTTTCCGCCCGTATGTCCCGCGGCTTCCGCAGTGGTGGTGCTGTGGTCTATGATGTATATCTCGCTAAGATGTCTTGCCGAAATAATAATCTGATCCAGAGAAGGATTATAGTCCACAGCATTGACGTGGGTCCAATCACTGTTATGAGAACTGGGAAAGTTTAAATCGAGCAGTTCGGGGTGGTCTGCGACCACATCGTAATTGAGTTTTGTGCTATCGAGATCCTGAACGAAATGGTCTATGAATTTCCATTCCCAAACCACACTGGCATCATTGGTTCCAATAGGCTGTAACTCGACCAGTTTATCCAGCTTGAAAACGGGGCCAACATTGCCTGAGTCTCTTCCCGCAGCAATAATCTCCGCTTTAGTATAAGTATCGGTCAGCAAACAGAGTATGTTCCCATTAGGAAGTGGCTCAATATCGTGGTGCTGCCTCAGTCCATTGTCTTTCATAGCATAGGACCAGAGTAAGGTATTGTCCCAATCCCGTAGCTCAAGAGAATCGGCGCCTGCACGGAGCAATGTCCCATCTTCCAACAGGTAGCATGTGGAGCCGGGTGTCTCAGAAAAATTCCATTGATTGACGATTTCTCCACAGTTGTCTATTAGGTACACATTGTTGTTCAGGCCGGGAGTAAACAGGGTGTATCCCTCAGAAGTATCTGCTTCAGCTAGAAGCAGGCCCAAATTGGGTGCTTGAGCATAGCACATCAGTTCAATGAGCAGGCTCGCAGACAAGGCAACTAATCTATGTGGATACGAATTCATGTTCTCACGCTTGGTCTAATTTTCACTTCAGGTTCTTCTTTAATCTATTTTACACAATTTATATCTTGGTTAATTTCCATTTCCCGGTTCTAAAAGCTATTATACACATAATAGCCAGCAATGATTGGGCGATGGCTATGGCGACAAAAACTCCTTTCGGCACCGTTGAAAGCCTGATTAATAACCATTCCATAAGCGAAAGTAATATACCTGAAACGTGACATTATTAATTATTCCCTTGTTTGTCGCTGCCAAAGATCGGGAAATAAAGCTGGATTTATACAAATCTAAATTGCTTAAGTCTTACGCTTAGATAAATATCCAGACCAAGCGTAATGAAGTGTTTCATAACTTCTATTTATACTGCATGATGAAGAGGTGGGCGCCAGTTATGAAAGTTGTGACCGGGCGGATGAAGAGCTACTTGTTGTTGGGCTTCAAAGCTTCGAAAATATGAACGGTTAAATGCAGGCTACAACAACTTACAATACCAACGCACTGACCCAAAAAATGGCAGACGATGGATTTATCGAATCCATACAGCATTAAAAGGGCCCTCTCCTGAGCATCGGCTACGCTGCAATAACCACCATCAGAATTAGTAGCTTTGGCGGATATTAGCTTTACGCATGCAAATAATTGTAAAAACATTTCAAGGACTTGAAGAGGTGCTGGCGGAAGAGCTGAAGTTGCTGGGAGCAAAAAATATTGAACCCATCAAAAGGGCTGTTTCCTGCACAGGCGATTTAAAGCTTTTGTATAAGGCCAACCTGCATTTGAGAACGGCATTGCGGGTATTGCTCACCATTTCGACATTTGAAGCCAAAGATGAAGAGGCATTATACAGGAACGTACATGATTTTGACTGGACGCAATACATTGATGAGAGCAGTACAATAGCCGTAGACGGCGTAGTATTTTCAGATCATTTTAAGCATTCTAAATACGTGGCACTCAAGGTCAAGGACGCCATAGTAGATAAATTCCGGGAAACGACCGGAGAGAGGCCATCCATTGATGTAAACAATCCTGCTTTACGCATTAACGTTCACATTTTTCAGGAGAAGGTGACCATATCATTAGACAGCTCTGGCAGCTCACTGCATATGAGAGGCTACAGAGCGAGTAATCAGGAGGCTCCATTGAATGAAGTGCTTGCAGCCGGCATGTTATTAGTGGCCGGTTGGAAACCGAACATTCCATTAATTGATCCCATGTGCGGCTCGGGAACAATATTGATGGAAGCCGGCATGATGGCTTATAACATGGCCCCCGCAATCAGGAAAAAGCATTTCGGGTTTATGAAATGGCGTGATTACGATGGAAAATTGTGGGAGCGGCTGCACAAGAAGGCGGAAGAAGCCATTGCCACACCTAAAGGTTCTATCAATGGATCGGACATTTCGGGTGAAGTATTGGACGTTGCCAAAGTTGCCACGCTGGATTTTAAGCTCAACTTCGGGATAAGGCTCATGAAAATGCCCTTCAACAGATTATATCCCAAAACTGACCACGGCATGCTAATGCTCAATCCACCTTATGGCAAAAGAATCAAACCGGACGATATCAATGCGCTGTATAAAGACATTGGTAACACCTTAAAAAGAACCTTTATTGGATTTGAAGCCTGGATTTTAAGCCCGAATGTTGAGGCACTAAAAAATATTGGCTTGCATCCATCTAAAAAACACACCTTGTTTAATGGCCCGCTAGAATGTAAGTTCCAGAAATTCGAGATGTACGAGGGAAGTAAAAAGGTGGCAAAAAACTAAATTATACCCACAGCAACATCTTATGTCATTTCTTTCTGCTTGTCATTCTGCTTGGGCCAGATTGCAATATTCTGAGGTATTAATGTTATTTTTATAGTCCTGAAGGCAGCGCTGATAAAGAAAACAATCCACGTATTATCTTGTATCTCATGAAAAAAACAGTCTATATTTTGTTATTCGTTTTCATCGTTTCAACTAATTACCTAACTGCACAGGTAATGATTAACGAATACTCAGCATCAAACCTCAGGAACTTTTTAGACAATAACTCAAAAACGGAAGACTGGATAGAGCTGTATAATCCTACAGGTGCAACAATTGACCTGGGAGGAATGTATCTTTCAGACAAGCCGGGCAAACCAACAAAGTGGCTAATACCTTCAGGAATAACCATTCCAGCTGGTGGATTTGCAAGATTTTGGTGTTCAGGAAGAGACACAATTGTCGGAACTGATTACCATACCAATTTCAAATTATCACAGACTACAGGTAAGGATTCCGTAGTTCTTTCGACGGTAACAGGGGTTATTTACGAGAAATGGCCTTTAACAATGACGTTAGTAGAACATTCCAATGCCAGATCAACTGATGGGAGTCCAACCTGGATGACCTGTACCAACCCAACGCTGGGCTCATCCAACAATGCCGCTCCTATGTTTACGGGCTATGCGGCCGACCCTACCATGTCGTTGATCGGAGGATTTTATGCTGGAACGCAAACCATTACAATACAGACAACAGAACCTAATTCCATTCTCTATTACACAACGGATGGAACAGCCCCAACAACTGGTTCTACACAATATGTGTCGGCGCTTACCATTAGCAGCACGCAAATAGTTAAAGCACGGGTTTACAGCAATGACCCCCAGATTCTACCCGGACGGGTTGAAACAAATACTTACTTTATAGACGATACGTTCAGCCTTGCAGTTATATCAGTAGGCGCAGATGAATTGCTCAATCTTGCTAATGCGGTAACAAGTGCCGCGATTCCGATCGGGTCCATAGAGTACTTCGATATTAACGGACAACGGGTTGCAACTTCTTATGGTGATCTGAATAGGCATGGCCAGGACTCATGGGTACTTGATCAAAGGAGTATAGACTGGGTTTCTCGTGATGAGATGGGATATAGCAAAGCCATCTTCGCTCAACTTTTCCATTATTCGACAAGGGATGAATACCAACGTATCATCATGAGAGCATCTGGTGACGATAATTACCCTGCACTTGAAGCACCAGCTATTTTCCCTGATAACGCACATACCGGAGCCACACATGTACGCGATGAATACGTTCACACACTGGCCCTGGAAGGCGGCATGAAAGTAGATGTTCGGGCAGTTGAACGCATCGTCGTCTATTTTAACGGCCAATATTGGGGTGTTTATGGTTTGCGGGAACGGCCAGTGGACCACGACTACATCAAGGAGTATTACAATCAGGGTAAATATGATATACAATATCTATCTACCTGGGGAAATACAGAGGCAGAGTACGGAGGTATTACGGCTTTTTCAGACTGGGGGCTGCTGCGGAATTTTATATTGAACAACGATATGAGCCTGGCCAACAATTACCAGGTCTGCAAGGATAATATTCGACTTACAAGCCTGATAGACTACATGATTGCCAACCTGAATTCAGTTGCTAAAGACTGGTTGAATTATAATACCGGCTGGTGGAGAGGGCTGGACCCATCCGGCGATCATAAGAAATGGGGCTATATTCTTTGGGACAATGATGCCACGTTCGATTATTACATCAATTACACTCAAATCCCCAATAGTAACCCGAATGCAGAGCCCTGTGATATTGATGATATAGCAGCTTATATGGATCAATTCTTTGACGACGGAAGCGGCAACAATGATGATGTAGGTAAGCACGAAAAGATATTCTTAAAGTTACAAGCGGAGAATCCGGAGTTTCAACAGCTCTACTATTCACGACAGGCCGATTTGATGAACACGGTATATACCTGCGACAACATGCTGAATACCATCGACAGCATGGTTGCGACCATTGCTCCGGAGATGCCGCGACAAATAACACGTTGGGGTGGAAGCATGAGCGAATGGAATTCCAATGTAGCAGATTTGAGAAGCTTTATTGAACAGCGTTGTCTCCTGTTAGACGACGGTATGGTCAATTGCTTTAACCTAACTGGCCCCTATCCGCTGACAATAATGGTAGAACCGGCTGGAGCAGGCACAGTCGATCTCAACACACTTACATTGACAAACTTTCCCTGGACCGGGAATTATTTTGGGAATATGGATAACCTATTGGAGGCAATTCCTATCGGGGGCAATTCCTTCATAGAATGGCAAACTACTTCTGGCAATGTAATAAGCCCTTCGACCGACAGTGCCAGCGCGAGGATCACCCTTATTCAGTCAGATACTTTAATCGCGGTGTTTACTCCGCCAGTGGGAATATACAACCCCAAAGCAGGGTTTAGCTTTTCTTCCTATCCAGCAGTTGTGAATACGAACTTAATGGTTAAATATGAACTGGATCAGGAAATGGATGTGAGCCTTAAGCTATATTCTTTATACGGTGTTGAGGTAGCTGATTTTCAGAATATCAAGGGACAAAAGGAATCAGGAAATCACGAGGAACAGCTTAGCCTGAGCGCTGACCTGGCTCCTGGCGTGTACTTTCTTCAATTCCGTGCGGATGATGCGGAGCAGACCACGAAGATTGTTTTGGCGAGATAAGCCCTGTACCTTCCCCGGTAATAGTTCATCTCAATTGATACCTCAATTGCCTTTTTTAGTAAGTCTAACTTCTCGTCGATAGCCGTAGCCTCCATTGATTCATTAATCCAGTCCTTTACAATGTTACTATCAGAGATTGAATTGATGGTCTTCTCAATTTCTGAATAGCCATATAAAAATGACGATAGAAACAGTATAAGCGTTGCGACAATATATTTCATGACTGAAATGTAAGTAAAAAATGACATTTGAACCATATGTAATACCTTTGTTGTATGCAACCAAAATCTGATATCCTGCTCGTTTCCGTGGAGGAGCTAAAGAAATTTGTTGAGGCGAAGAATCACAAGACCTTCAGGGCCAAGCAAATTTATGAGTGGCTCTGGAAAATCGGGGTGCGGTCCTTTTCGGAAATGAACAACATTCCTAAAGAGCTGATAAGTGAGCTAGACGGCCATTATGTTATACTCAGATTAGATATAGAAAGTACTCAAAAAAGTGTTGACGGCACGATAAAAACAGCCTTTAAGCTTCATGATGACCACCTTATTGAAGGTGTGCTTATTCCAACATCTAAAAGAACCACGGCGTGTATTTCTTCTCAGGTAGGCTGTAGTATGACGTGTACTTTTTGTGCCACAGGAAGATTGGAAAGAAAGAGAAACCTCGAGGAATCAGAAATTTTTGATCAGGTAGTGGCCATTTCGCAACAAGCTAAAGAGCACCACGGTAAAACCCTGAGCAATATTGTTTACATGGGTATGGGTGAACCATTGCTGAATTATGCCAACGTTCTGAAGTCTATCAAAAGAATAACAGATCCTAAGGGTCTTGGTATGTCGCCAAAACGTATTACGGTATCGACAGTTGGAATTGCCAAAATGATTAAAAAGTTAGGTGATGATGATGTGAAATTTAATCTTGCGCTGTCATTACACGCAGCAAACGATGAGAAGCGCAGCAAAATTATTCCTATCAATGAGCAGAATTCATTGGACACATTAAAGGAGGCCATCATTTATTTTCATGAAAGGACTGGAACCAGGATCACCTATGAATACATCATATTTAAGAATTTTAATGATGAATTAACAGATGCCCGTGAGCTTGCTGAGTTTTGCAAAATAACACCGTGTAAGGTGAATGTGATTGAGTACAACCCTATAGGTAATACGGAACTTTCACAGGCAGAAGCAAGAAAAGTAGATGCTTTTGTGGCGCACCTGGAGAGCAGGAACATCATTGTTAACGTGCGGCGCAGCAGAGGTAAAGACATAGATGCCGCATGTGGACAACTGGCCAATAAAGGTCATAAGAACAAGCAGGCCAATTGAACATAGTTGGTAGAGGTAAATTATTAGTGGCACCGATACAACTAGTTATCGCAAGGGCGTAGCACTTGTAGTTTTTCAGCGCCCAAGGCTCCTGGAATAGAACGGCAGAAAATCATATAGAAGAGATTGTTTCATATTTATCCATACACAGGTACTGAGAAATTGAATTGCACCATCTTCCAGCGCTTAGCCGAAAGGGCGCATACAGGTCTTACAACATAACCAAGAGTTTTCAATACTGGAAATCCAAAATGTGTACATTTAGAGCCTATAAACTAAGTATTAAAAAACAGATTAGAGAATGAGTATTGCGAAAAACAGTGTAGTAACAATGCATTACGCATTGAAGAATGACGGAGGCGATGACCTGGGAAGCTCTCATGGCCACGAACCTATGGCTTATCTTCACGGTAATGATAACATAGTTCCGGGATTGGAAAAGGAGCTGGACGGAAAGAAAGCTGGTGATAAGATCAATGCTGTAGTTTCACCAGAAGAAGGGTACGGTATTAGAAATGAAGACGGAATAAGAAAAATAGATAAAGCCAGATTTGAAGGTGATGAAGAAATAACGGTTGGCATGCAGATACAGGTAGATATGGAAGGAGAAGTATCTGTAGCAAGCGTAACTGATATTGACGAAAAGGAAATTACACTTGACTTGAATCATCCATTGGCTGGAGAAACCTTACATTTTGAAATAGAGATTATGGGTGTCCGGGATGCAACAGTAGAAGAGCTGAGCCATGGACACGTGCATGGCCCTGGTGGACATCATCACTAATACCATAAACTAAAATAAAAGAAAGGGAGAAATCGGCTGTACTGCCTTCTTCTCCTGAAAAATCAGGCATAACTCCACACCCAAACACCCATCAAACAAGTGAAAGGTCTTACCCTTTCACACTGAGGGCTTAAATAATCTCAGATACCGCAAATCTCCCTATACATGCATCCACCTACTGGCGGAATGGTCAAAGGGCTTTACAACGCGGTGAAAAAAAGCTACTGCTTATTTACGTTAACTGCGACGGGTCCTCGAGGAGTATCTTCGATGTCAAAGCTGACCTTATCTCCTTCCCAAAGGGTTGTGTTTGTACCAGACTTGTGAACAAATAGATCCTTTTCCCCTTCATCAGGTGTTATAAATCCAAATCCTTTTTGCTCATTAAAAAACTTAACTGTTCCAGTTGCCATTATAAATGTATTTATTGAATTGTAATGTATTGTATTAAATTATGTCGCGAAAATACAAGTTTTGTTAATATCCACAACAAATTACAGACATATTTGAAATTCCTATCTGGGGAGAAAAACAAAACCTATTCAATTTTATTAAGATATTGTTGATAAGTTGTATTCTTCGCAACAATTACAATGCTCACCTGACCATTGATAATTAACTGAACAGAGGGCATATTTAATTATTATTACGACCTTGGTCAATCAATTTTAGATATGTCTGAACAACCCAAATCTGAACAACCCAAAGGAGAGCTTACAATCCAAGTGCTTGCCATGCCAGCGGACACCAATCCATCTGGTGATGTTTTTGGCGGCTGGTTACTCTCACAAATGGATATTGCGGGAGGTGTTTACTGCAGAAAGATAGCCAAAGGCCGAGTTGTAACGGTGGCACTGGACTCTACCACTTTCAATTTACCTGTTTTTGTTGGTGATACGCTTTGCTGTTACGTGGAATTGGTAAAAAGGGGCCATACTTCTATCACAGTTAAAATTGAAGCATGGGTAACCCGGGAATACGATATTGAAAAGAGCATTAAGGTAACGGAAGGCGTTTACACCTATGTTAAAGTAGATCAAGAGCGTCATCCAATACCATTACCTGGCAATGAATAAGCTCCACTTCCAAATCGTGCATCTCAATAGACTTAGAATTCTCATTCTGGGAGTGGTAATTGTATTGTCATTAAATAAGAACGCACATTCACAAACTCCTCCAGATTTTACGCTCTATGATACAGACAGCGTTTCGTGGAA